>Ga0256865_1000474_pt1 | contig 13586 bp, 10 predicted proteins | sample RVTome_14_FD_187337 | JGI IMG/M metagenome (GOLD analysis project Ga0256865, IMG submission 187337) | Soil microbial communities from uranium-contaminated site in the Upper Colorado River Basin, Wyoming, United States - RVT145D125 HiSeq ... | reverse complement strand
ATGACCGTCAACCTGATCACCCCGATCGCCATGGACAAGGAGCTGCGTTTCGCCATCCGTGAGGGTGGCCGGACCGTCGGCGCCGGTGTTGTCAGCGAAATCATTGAGTAATAACCACTTTGCAGACACCCCCTCCCCACGGGGAGGGGGTGAAGGATAGCCGAAGATGCGGGACATCGTTACTCTGGCTTGCACCGAATGCAAGCAGCGCAATTACACGACGACGAAGAACAAGAAAAATACTCCGGACAAGCTGGAGTTCAGCAAGTACTGCCGCTTCTGCCAGAAGCACACCCCGCATCGCGAAACGAAGTAGTTCGCGCCGGGTAATCCGCCGTGAAGGGCCGCAGAACGCTGTGGCTTTTTGCCTGCAGGCCAGTAGCTCTAACGGTTAGAGCACCGGTCTCCAAAACCGGGTGTTGGGGGTTCGAATCCCTCCTGGCCTGCCATTTTATAAACAGCGCTCCTCTATCGATGGGGGTTTGAAATAGTGCTCGGTAAAACGACAGAGTTTCTCGCCAACGTCAGGAGCGAGCTGAAGAAGGTAACTTGGCCGACCCGGAAGGATACCTATGCTTCTACCGTGGTCGTCATCACACTGGTGCTGGTTGTGGCGGTCTTCCTCTGGGTGATCGACTCGGCGCTCTCAACGATGATACGCTTCCTTCTTCGTTGACAGCCTTCAGGGGATTCTGACATGGCAATGAAATGGTACGGGGTTCACACCTATTCGGGCTACGAGAATAAGGTGAAACTTTCCCTGGAAGAGAGGATCCGGGCTCTGGGCGCAGAGGAGAGCTTCGGCCAGATTCTGATCCCTTCCGAAACGGTGATCGAACTGAAGAACGGGGAGCGCCGCACCTCCACCCGCAAGTTCTTTCCGGGCTATATTCTCGTCCAGATGGAACTGAACAACGAGACCTGGCACATCGTCAAGGACACGCCCAAGGTGACCGGCTTTGTCGGGGGTACTACCTCGCCGCCGGTGATCCCCGATGACGAGGTCGCCAAGATCACCACTCGCATGGCTGAAGGGGTGGAACGACCCAAGCCGAAGGTGGAGTTTGAAATGGGTGAAACCGTTCGCGTTATCGATGGCCCCTTCCTCAATTTCACCGGGGTGGTCGAGGACGTCAAGCCCGACAAGGGCAAATTGAAGGTCATGGTCAGCATCTTCGGGCGGGTGACTCCGGTGGAACTCGAATTCATCCAGGTGGAAAAAACCAGCTAGTCTGGTTAGAACGCGATATCAGCAAGGGAGTAACTCATGGCCAAGAAGGTTGTTGGAATGATAAAGCTGCAGATTCCTGCCGGCAAGGCGAATCCTTCGCCGCCGGTTGGTCCCGCGCTCGGTCAGCACGGCGTCAATATCATGGAATTTTGCAAGGCGTTTAACGCCAGGACTCAGGGCGAAGACGGGATGATCACTCCCGTCGTCATTACGGTCTATGCCGACCGTTCCTTTACGTTTATCACCAAGACGCCTCCTGCAGCGGTGTTGCTGATGAAGGCGGCCAAGATACCCAAGGGATCTGGCGTTCCCAACAAGAACAAATGCGGGAAGGTGACCAAGGATCAGGTTCGGGAAATTGCCCAGTTGAAAATGCCCGATCTTAATGCTTTCGACATCGAAGCGGCGGTCAAGACCATTGAGGGTACGGCCCGCAGCATGGGTCTCGAAATTGTCTAATACGCCGGAATCTGGAGTGTAAAATGCCTGCTGCAAAGAAACTAAAGGAAGCTAAAGCCAAGATCGACCGGACCCGGGCCTATTCCGTCGAGGAGGCGATTGCTCTTGTCAAGGAGACCGCCTTCGCCAAGTTCGACGAAACGGTTGATCTGTGCGTGCGTCTCGGCGTCGATCCGCGCAAGGCGGATCAGATGGTGCGTGGCGCCGTCGTCATGCCGAATGGTCTTGGCAAGACGGTGCGCGTACTGGTCTTTGCCAAGGGGGAAAAAGCCCAGGAAGCCCAAGCGGCCGGCGCCGATTACGTTGGTGCCGACGATCTGGTTGCCAAAATCCAGGAAGGCTGGTTCGATTTCGATACCGCTATTGCCACTCCTGATATGATGGGAACCGTCGGCAAGATCGGCAAGCTGCTCGGTCCTCGTGGTCTGATGCCGAACCCCAAGGTCGGCACGGTGACCTTTGATGTCGGCCGGGCCGTCAGCGAGTCGAAGTCGGGCAAGGTCGAGTACCGCGTCGAAAAGGCAGGCATCATTCATGCCCCGGTGGGCAAGGTTTCCTTTGATGTCGAGAAGCTTCACGGGAACATCGTGGCCCTGATGGATGCGCTGATCAAAGCCAAGCCGTCCACCGCCAAGGGGACGTATCTGAAGAAGGTCTGTATCTCCAGCACCATGGGCCCGGGGATCAATATCGATGTTCCCGGTGTCCAGGCACTGGTGAAATAATTCGGCAGGCTCCGGTTCGCCTTTGAACCGGGGCCTGCTGGTCTTGCTTAGCCGGGACGCATCTGCCTCGCGCCGGTGCCGTTTCGGTATTACTCCTGGTCAAAGACAGCAGGTACGCCGATGGCGGCGTTTAATGGTTCATCCACCTGCCGAGGCGGAGCGAAGGTTTGACGGTTGACGACTGTCTCTCTCCCTGACCTCAGACTGGGGCAGGGACCGCATGCGGTCCCCTCATCTCAAAGAAAGGAGGAGAGACGTGAACAGAGACAACAAGGCACAACTGGTTTCCGAGTTGGCACAGAAACTGGCCTCGGCCAAGGCGGCGTTCCTCGCCGACTATCGTGGCCTCAACGTGGAACAGCTCAACAAGCTCCGCGGCGAACTGCGCGGTGCCGGTGCCGAATACCAGGTGGTCAAGAATACGCTGCTGCGCCTGGCGTCGAAGGGGACGGGCAGCGAATGCCTCGATCCTTACCTGGCTGGTCCATCGGCCATCGCCATCGCTTCGGCCGACCCCGTGGCCCCTGCCAAGGTCCTGGCAGAATTCGCCAAGGCCAACGCCAAGTTTGAACTCAAGGGCGGCGCCCTCGATGGCAAGGCCCTTTCGGTAGCCGACATCCAGGCACTGGCCGAACTGCCGAGCCGCGAAGTGCTGCTGGCCAAACTGCTCGGCTCGCTCAATGCCCCCGCGTCCAATTTCGTCGGGGTACTGGCTGCCATTCCGCGGTCGCTCGTGCAGGTCCTGGCTGCTATCCAGGACAAGAAGGCCGCCTGAGAAAACTTCAAAGACGATCAGACCTATAACGGAGGAAATGTATCATGGCTGAAATCACCAAAGTACAGGTTGTCGAGTTCATCGAGAAGATGTCCGTTCTGGAACTGTCCGGCCTGGTCAAGGAACTCGAAGAGAAATTCGGCGTTTCCGCTGCCGCCCCGATGGCCGTTGCTGCCGCCCCCGCTGCTGCTGCTGCCGCTCCTGTCGAAGAAAAGGACGAGTTCGACGTCGTCCTCGTCAATTCCGGCGAGAAGAAGATCAACGTCATCAAGGTCGTCCGCGCCGCTACCGGCCTGGGCCTCAAGGAAGCCAAAGACCTGGTCGACGGCGCTCCCCAGGTAGTCAAGCAGGGCGTCAACAAGGCCGAGGCCGAAGAGCTCAAAAAGCAGCTGGTGGAAGCCGGCGCAGCCGTGGAGTTGAAATAGCCCCTTTCCCGATAGCATCACCCCTAGCCAAGGTCGCCTTGTGCGGCCTTGGCTATTCTACTTTCGTTATCTAGAGGAGAAACCATGGCTTATTCGATCGCGAATAACCAGCTTCTGAGGAAACACTTCGCCGAGATCAAGCGGATCATCGATATCCCTAATCTCATCGACATCCAGAAGAACTCCTATAAGCGTTTCCTGCAGGCGGAGCTCCCCGCATCTGCCCGGCAGAACAGCGGCCTGGAAGCTGTTTTCCGCTCCGTTTTTCCTATTCGTGATTTCAGCGAAACCTGTTCGCTCGAGTACGTTTCCTATGCCCTGGGCATCCCCAAGTATGATGTGGATGAATGCCATCAGCGCGGCATGACCTTCGCTGCACCCATGAAGGTGCGGGTACGCCTCGTCTCCTGGGACATCGACAAGGAATCCGGCGTTCAGTCGATCCGCGACATCAAGGAGCAGGAAGTCTATTTCGGCGAAATCCCGCTCATGACCGAGAACGGGACGTTCATCATCAATGGGACAGAACGAGTCATCGTCAGCCAGTTGCACCGCTCGCCGGGCGTCTTCTTCGACCACGACAAGGGGAAGACCCATTCGAGTGGCAAGATTCTCTACAGCGCCCGGGTGATCCCCTACCGCGGCTCCTGGCTCGATTTCGACTTTGATCATAAAGACATCCTTTACGTGCGCATCGACCGGCGGCGCAAGCTTCCCGCCACCGTCCTGCTCAAGGCCCTCGGCTACTCGGCGGAGGAGCTGCTCAACTACTATTACGACGTTGAAGAGATCGTCGTGGAGGGCGAAGGCTACCGCAAGCGGGTCAATCTTAACTTGCTGCCGGGTCAGCGTGCCAGCTTCGACATCGTCGCCGACGACGGCGAAGTGATCGTCAAGGCGAACCGAAAGTTCACCAAGGCAGCCATCCGCAAGCTGGCCGAGAAGGGGATCGAGTCGATCCCGGTGCTGCTCGAGGACGTGGTCGGCAAGATCGCCTCTACCGACATTGTCGATACCGCCACCGGTGAAGTGGTCGTCGAATGCAACGAAGAGATCACCGAAACCAGGCTGCAGGAGCTGCGCTCTCGCGGCATCAACGCATTCAAAGTACTCTTCATCGACAATCTCTACGTCGGCCCCTACCTGCGCGATACACTGCTGCTCGACCGGATTGCCACCCCCGAAGACGCCATGATCGAGATCTATCGGCGCCTGCGTCCCGGCGACCCGCCGACCATCCGCAGCTCCGCGGCGCTCTTCGATAGCCTCTTTTTCAATGCAGAGCGGTACGACCTCTCCGCCGTCGGTCGGCTGAAACTCAACTACAAGCTCGGTCTCGACATCCCGCTGGAGCACACCACTCTCACCAAGGAGGATATCCTCGAGGTGGTGCGCTACCTGATCGATCTACGCAACGGCAAGGGAGCCATCGACGACATCGACCATCTCGGCAATCGTCGGGTGCGCGCGGTCGGTGAACTGCTCGAAAACCAGTACCGCGTCGGACTGGTGCGCATGGAGCGGGCGATCAAGGAGCGCATGAGTCTGCAGGAAGTCGACAGCCTGATGCCGCACGACCTTATCAATTCCAAGCCGGTCTCGGCCGTGGTCAAGGAATTCTTCGGCTCCTCCCAGCTTTCGCAGTTCATGGACCAGACCAACCCCCTTTCCGAGATCACCCACAAGCGTCGTCTCTCCGCTCTCGGACCCGGTGGTCTGACCCGCGAGCGGGCCGGCTTTGAGGTGCGCGACGTGCATCCGACCCACTACGGCCGGGTCTGCCCGATCGAGACGCCCGAGGGTCCGAACATCGGCCTGATCGCCTCGCTCTCGACCTACGCCAGGATCAACGAGTACGGTTTCGTTGAGACTCCCTACCGCCTCGTGCGCGACGGGCTGGTCTCCAACGAAATCAAGTACTTCTCGGCACTTGAGGAGGAAGGCCACGCCATCGCCCAGGCGAACGCGCCGCTCAACGAAGACAGTACCTTCGTCAACGAACTGGTCAACGCCCGCAAGAACGGCGAATTCATGCTGATCAACCGGGAAGAGATTGAGCTGATGGACGTCTCGCCCAAGCAGCTGGTATCGGTGGCCGCCTCGATGATTCCGTTCCTGGAGAACGACGACGCCAACCGCGCCCTGATGGGCTCCAACATGCAACGGCAGGCGGTTCCCCTGCTGCGCGCCGACGCGCCGCTGGTCGGAACAGGCATGGAGCGCATCGTCGCCCACGACTCCGGCGCGGCGGTGGTCGCCCGGCACAACGGCGTGGTGGAGAGCGTCGATGCTGCCCGCATCGTCGTCAAGATCGACGAGGGCGAAGTGGACGAGTCGGGCACAGGCGTCGACATCTACACTCTGATCAAGTTTGTCCGTTCCAACCAGAACACCTGCCTCAACCAGAAGCCTATCGTCAAGGTGGGCGACAAGGTCAAGCGCGGCGAGATGATCGCCGACGGACCCTCCACCCAGTGGGGGGAACTGGCCCTGGGGCAGAACGTGCTGGTCGCCTTCATGCCTTGGGAAGGGTACAACTTCGAGGACTCCATCCTGATCTCCGAGAAACTGGTGAAGGAGGACCGCTACACCTCGATCCATATCGAGGAGTTCGAATGCGTCGCCCGCGACACCAAGCTCGGCAAGGAGGAAATCACCGACGATATCCCCAACCTCGGGGAGGACGCCCTGGCTGACCTCGACGAGAGCGGCATCATCCGCATCGGTGCCGAGGTCAAGCCCGGCGACATCCTGGTCGGCAAGATCACGCCGAAGGGCGAGACCCAGCTCTCCCCCGAGGAGAAGCTGCTGCGGGCCATCTTCGGCGAGAAGGCCGGCGATGTCCGCGACACCTCGCTGCGGGTTCCGCCCGGAGTCGAGGGGGTGGTCATCGGCGCCCGCGTCTTTTCCCGCAAGGGATCGGACAAGGACAGCCGTACCGAGCACATCGAAAAGACCGAGATCGACAAGCTGCTCAAGGATCAGAACGACGAGATCCGCATTATCCGCGACTCGGCCAGGGGGAAACTGATCGCCCAGCTTGCCGGCCAGACACCGGCGGTTTCGGTCGAGGATGCCAGCGGGCAGGTGCTGCTGGCCAAGGGGAAGAAGATCGCCCCCGATGCCCTGGCCAAGGTCCCCTTCGACCGCTGGCGGGAGATCTCGCTGGTTAAGGCCGAAGAGGTGGAGGACAAGGTCGCCAATCTCTTCGCCCGACTGGCTGAACGCGAGGAGCTGATCCGCGGCGTCTTTGCCGACAAGATCGAGAAGCTCAAGCGGGGCGACGACCTGCCGCCAGGCGTCATCAAGATGGTCAAGGTCTACATCGCCATCAAACGCAAGCTGCAGGTCGGCGACAAGATGGCCGGCCGGCACGGCAACAAGGGGGTGCTCTCCCGTATCCTCCCCGAGGAGGATATGCCCTACATGGCCGACGGCACGCCGGTGGAGATCGTTCTCAATCCCCTGGGCGTCCCTTCCCGTATGAACGTCGGCCAGATCCTCGAGACCCATCTGGGCTTGGCCGCCCGTGGCCTCGGCCTGCAGCTGCAGGAGATCATCGACCACAGCTACAATCCGGAGGCGATCAAGAAGAAGGTCAAGGAAATCTACGGCAACAAGGAGCTGGACAAGTTCATCGACGGACTCTCCGACGAAGAGACCATGGCAATGGGCTGCCGGCTGGCCAAGGGAATCCCGATGGCATCGCCGGTCTTCGAAGGGGTCAGCGAGGCCCAAATGAAAGAGGAAATGACCAGGGCGGGGGTTGCGACCTCCGGCCAGATGATTCTTCACGACGGCAAGACCGGTGTAGCCTTCAAGGAAAAGGTGACCGTCGGCATCATGTACATGCTCAAGCTGCATCACCTGGTTGATGACAAGATACATGCCCGCTCAATCGGTCCCTACAGCCTGGTCACCCAGCAGCCGCTGGGGGGCAAGGCCCAGTTCGGCGGTCAGCGGCTGGGCGAGATGGAGGTCTGGGCCATGGAGGCGTATGGTGCCGCCCACGCCCTCCAGGAATTCCTTACCGTCAAGTCCGACGACGTGGCCGGCCGTACCCGTATGTACGAGGCGATCGTCAAGGGCAAGCAAACTCTGGAGGCCGGCCTGCCCGAGTCCTTCAACGTGCTGATCAAGGAGCTGCAGTCCCTCTGTCTTGACGTGGAGCTCCTCGAGGAAGAGGAAGACTAATCTGTCCGACAGGTCAGACAAGTCCGGCAGATCCGACAGACCAGAGCGAAAACCAACCATCCCACAAGGAGGATGAGCCTTGGAAGATATCTTCAGTCTTTTTGAGCGGCCGAAGGATGCCCTCAACTTCAACGCAATACGGCTCTCCGTCGCCTCCCCGGAGAAGATCCGCGAGCGTTCTTTCGGCGAGGTCAAAAAGCCGGAAACAATCAATTACCGCACCTTCAAGCCGGAGCGGGACGGGCTCTTCTGCGCCAAGATTTTTGGTCCAACCAAGGACTACGAGTGCAATTGCGGCAAGTACAAGCGCATGAAGCACCGCGGCATCGTCTGCGAGAAGTGTGGCGTCGAGGTCATCCCGAGCAAAGTGCGCCGCGAGCGCCTCGGACACATCGACCTGGCCTGCCCGGTGGCCCACATCTGGTTTCTCAAGTCGCTCCCCTCGCGAATTGGCACCCTGCTCGACATGACCCTCAAGGAGCTGGAGAAGATCCTCTACTTCGAGGCCTATGTCGTGCTCGACAAGGGGGACACCGCCCTGAGCCAGGGGCAGGTCCTCACCGAGGAAAAATACCGCGAGACGATGGATGAGTTCGCCGGCCAGTTCAGCGCCGGCATGGGCGCCGAAGCGATCCGCGAACTCCTCTCCGCCATCGACCTTGAAGGGCTCGGCACGCAGCTGCGTGCCGAAATGAAGGACGCGGCCAGCGAGGCGAAGCGCAAAAAAGTTTCCAAGCGGCTCAAGGTGGTCGAGGCGTTCCGCGAGAGCGGCAACCGTCCCGAGTGGATGATCCTGGAGACCATCCCGGTCCTTCCTCCCGAACTGCGCCCCCTGGTCCCCCTCGATGGCGGTCGTTTTGCCACCTCGGACCTCAACGACCTCTACCGGCGGGTGATCAACCGCAACAATCGCCTCAAGCGCCTGATGGAACTGCGCGCTCCCGAGGTCATCATCCGCAACGAAAAGCGGATGCTGCAGGAGGCGGTCGATGCCCTGTTCGACAACGGCCGTCGCGGCCGCGCCATCACCGGCCCCAACAAGCGGCCGCTGAAGTCCCTTTCCGACATGCTGAAAGGGAAGGGCGGGCGCTTCCGGCAAAACCTCCTCGGCAAGCGGGTCGATTACTCCGGCCGCAGCGTCATCGTCGTTGGCCCCGAGTTGCGGCTGCACCAGTGCGGCCTGCCGAAGAAGATGGCCCTCGAGCTGTTCAAACCCTTCATCTACAACAAGCTCGAGGAGCGGGGGTACTGCACCACCATCAAGAGCGCCAAGAAGATGGTGGAAAAGGAGAAGCCCGAGGTCTGGGACGTTCTCGAAGAGGTCATCAAGGAACACCCGGTGATGCTCAACCGCGCCCCGACCTTGCACCGCCTCGGCATCCAGGCCTTCGAGCCGATCCTTATCGAGGGGAAGGCGATTCAGCTCCACCCGCTGGTCTGTACGGCCTTCAACGCCGACTTCGACGGTGACCAGATGGCGGTTCATCTGCCCCTCTCCATCGAGAGCCAGATGGAGGCCCGGGTCCTGATGATGTCGACCAACAACATCCTCTCCCCGGCCAACGGCAAGCCGATCATCGTTCCCTCCCAGGACATGGTTCTCGGCATCTATTACATGACCCGCGACCGCGCCTTCGCCAAGGGGGAAGGGAAGATATTCTCCTCGCCGGAAGAGACGCGCATCGCCTATGACGCCGGCGAGGCCGACCTGCAGGCCAAGGTCAAGGTGCGCATGGTGACCGGCGAAGGTCGCCCGGTCGAGCTGGTGGAAACCACCGTCGGCCGCATCCTGCTGCGCGAGATCGTGCCGGCAGCCATCCCCTTCGAGCACATCAACCGGGTGATGACCAAGAAGCAGGTCGCCGACCTGATCGACGTCTGCTTCCGTCTGGCCGGCAACAAGGAGACCGTCATCCTGGCCGACCGGCTCAAGGAGACCGGCTTCCGCTTCTCCACCATCGCCGGCATCTCCATCTGCCTGGACGACATGGTCATCCCGGCCGGCAAGGAAGAGCGGATTGATGGAGCGGTTGAGGAGGTCAAGGAGATCCAGCAACAGTACACCGAGGGCCTGATTACCGACGGTGAGCGCTACAACAAGGTCATCGACATCTGGGCCAAATGTACCGAGGACATCGCCCAGAACATGCTGGGCAACCTCTCGGTGGACGTCGTGACCTCGGCCGAAGGGGAGACGGTCAAGATTCCCTCCTTCAACGCCATCCACATGATGGCCGATTCGGGAGCCCGCGGCAGCGCCCAGCAGATCCGGCAGCTGGCCGGGATGCGCGGCCTGATGGCCAAGCCCTCCGGCGAGATCATTGAGACTCCGATCACCGCCAACTTCCGCGAAGGGCTGACGGTGCTGCAGTACTTCATTTCCACCCACGGTGCCCGCAAGGGTCTGGCCGACACCGCGCTCAAGACGGCGAACTCCGGGTATCTCACCCGCCGCCTGGTCGATGTCGCCCAGGATGCCATAATCACCGAACATGACTGCGGGACCCTCGACGGCATCCTGGTCTCCTCTCTCACCGAGGGGGGAGAGGTCATCGAGCCGCTCGGTGACCGCATTCTCGGCCGTACGGCCCAGGAGGACGTTCTCGATCCGGTCACCGGCGAGGTGTTGGTGGAGGCCAACCAGGAAATCGAAGAATACCTGGTGAAGAAGATCGAAGACGCCGGCATCGAAAAGCTGCGCATCCGCTCGGTGCTCACCTGCCAGAGCCGACGCGGCATCTGCGCCAGCTGCTACGGGCGCGATCTTGCTCGCGGCCACATGGTCAATCTCGGTGAGGCGGTCGGCGTTATCGCCGCCCAGTCGATCGGCGAGCCCGGTACCCAGCTGACCATGCGGACCTTCCACATCGGCGGGACCGCCTCCCGGCGCGCCGAGCAGACTTCTCTGGAGGCCCGCTTCGACGGCCGGCTCAAATACATCAATCTCAACACCGTCATCGACGCCCAGGGTTACCACGTCGTCATGAACCGCAACGGCGAGGTGGCCGTGGTCGACGAGACCGGCCGCGAGCGGGAGCGCTACGGCGTCGTCTACGGCGCCAAGGTGCGCATCGCCCCGGACGGCGAAGTCAGGACCGGCAGCCTGCTGGCCGAGTGGGACCCCTACACCATGCCGATCCTCACCGAGATCTCCGGCCGGGTCCGCTTCGGCGACCTGATCGAAGGGATCACCATGGAGGAGCAGGTCGACGAAGTGACCGGTCTCTCCCGCAAGGTGGTCATCGAGGCGAAGGATGCCGCCAAACGACCGCGCATCACCCTCAAGGACGAGGAGGGCAGGACGGCCAAGCTGCCCAACGGCGCACCGGCCCGCTACATGCTGCCGGTGGGGGCCAACATCGTGGTGGCCGAGGAGTCCGTCGTCGGCGCCGGTGACATTCTGGCCAAGATTCCCCGCGAGACGACCAAGACCAAGGACATCACTGGCGGTCTGCCTCGGGTTGCCGAACTCTTCGAGGCACGCAAGCCGAAGGAGTTCGCCGTCATCTCCGAGATCGACGGTGTCGTCTCCTACGGCAAGGATGCCAAGGGGAAGCGCAAGGTCATCGTCACGCCCGAGGTGGGCGAGCCGAAGGAGTATCTCATCCCCAAGGGCAAGCACATCAGCGTCCACGAGGGTGACCATGTCAAGGCCGGCGAGGCGCTGATGGACGGCTCCAGCAACCCGCACGACATTCTGCGGGTGCTCGGCGAGAAGGAGCTGGCCAAGTACCTGGTCGATGAGGTGCAGGAGGTCTACCGTCTGCAGGGCGTCAAGATCAACGACAAGCACATCGAAACGATCGTCCGGCAGATGCTGCGCCGGGTGCGCATCAAGGAGGTGGGCGACACCAAATTCCTCCTTGACGATCAGGTGGAGCGCTTCGAGTTCGAGCAGGAAAATCAGCGCGCTCTGGCCGAGGGCGGGGAGCCCGCCGTCGGCGAACCGCTCATGCTCGGCATCACCAAGGCTTCGCTGTCGACCGAGTCGTTCATATCCGCCGCTTCCTTTCAGGAGACGACCAAGGTCCTCACCCAGGCGGCCATCGAGGGGAAGGTCGACTTCCTGCGCGGGCTCAAGGAGAACGTCATCATGGGCCGCCTGATCCCGGCCGGCACCGGCGTCTCCAAGTACCGAGGAGCGAAGCTGCTCATCGAGGAGCCGGAGGAGCTGCCGGAACCGTCCATCCTCGAGGACGAGGGGGATTACGAGGAGGAGGTCCTTGTCGAGGGCGTCGAGGACGTCGATGCCGACGAATCGGCCCTCGAGTGAAGCTTGTATGGCCCCTTGCAGAAAATCGTGAGGGGCAGGTAAAAAGTCCTTGACAACGGGGGGGCGGATTGATAAAGTCTGCGGGTTTTCCCCTCATATAACCATTGCTCTTTTAACATCGAGAATAAACGATTTCGGGAGTAAGTAGATGCCGACGATTAACCAGCTGATCCGCAAGGGACGCGAAAACAAGGTGAAGAAGTCTACGGCGCCGGCGCTGAAGGGGAATCCCCAGAAGCGTGGCGTGTGCACCCGCGTCTACACCACGACCCCCAAAAAGCCGAACTCCGCGCTGCGTAAGGTTGCCCGCGTGCGCCTGACCAACGGTGTCGTGGTGACCTCCTATATCCCAGGGGTGGGGCACAATCTGCAGGAGCACTCCGTGGTACTGATCCGTGGTGGTCGCGTCAAGGACCTTCCAGGGGTACGCTACCATATCGTGCGTGGCACCCTCGACCTGGCCGGCGTCAAGGGGCGTATGCAGAGCCGTTCCAAGTATGGGGCCAAGCGGCCGAAATAACGCAACAGGCTGAGAGGACGTTATGCCGAGAAGAAGAGAAATAGCGAAGCGGGTTATTCTTCCCGACCCCAAATACAACGATCGCCAGGTGGCAAAGTTCATTAACGCCATCATGCTGGACGGCAAGAAAAGTGTTGCCGAAGGGATCGTCTACGGGGCGTTCGAAATCATCTCCAGTCGCACCAGCGAGGAGCCGCAGGAGATCTTCCGTAAGGCGATGGAAAACATCCGTCCTTTGCTGGAGGTTAAGTCCCGCCGCGTTGGCGGCTCTACTTACCAGGTACCCGTAGAGGTGCGTGCCGACCGGCGCAGCGCCCTGGCGACCCGCTGGATCCTCACCTACGCCCGTGCCCGCGGCGAGAAGACCATGCAGGAGCGCCTGGCCGGTGAACTGCTCGATGCCGCCAACAACCGTGGCGCGTCGGTGAAGAAAAAGGAAGATACCCACCGGATGGCCGAAGCCAACAAGGCCTTCGCTCACTACCGCTGGTAATCAGATAGAGTCGACCCTCTGGAAGGATGTAGAGTTGTGGCACGCTTAGTACCTCTGGTAAGAACCCGTAACATCGGCATAATGGCCCATATCGACGCCGGCAAGACGACGACGACCGAGCGCATTCTCTATTACACGGGTGTTTCGCACAAGATCGGCGAAGTCCACGATGGCGCGGCCACCATGGACTGGATGGCGCAGGAGCAGGAGCGCGGTATTACCATCACCTCGGCTGCGACGACCTGCTACTGGAAGGACCATCGCGTCAATATCATCGACACCCCGGGTCACGTCGACTTCACCATCGAGGTGGAGCGTTCACTGAAGGTTCTTGACGGCGCCGTCGCCGTTTTCTGTTCGGTCGGCGGCGTCGAGCCGCAGTCCGAGACCGTCTGGCGTCAGGCCGACAAGTACGGCGTGCCGCGAATCGCTTTTATCAACAAAATGGACCGTATCGGCGCCGATTTCGATCGCGGCGTGAAGATGATGCG
>Ga0256865_1000473_pt1 | contig 13588 bp, 10 predicted proteins | sample RVTome_14_FD_187337 | JGI IMG/M metagenome (GOLD analysis project Ga0256865, IMG submission 187337) | Soil microbial communities from uranium-contaminated site in the Upper Colorado River Basin, Wyoming, United States - RVT145D125 HiSeq ... | reverse complement strand
GAGACCGGGAGCTGCCAGGTGATCGACCCGTGGGGCGGCAGCTACTACGTGGAGCGCCTCACCCACGATCTTGCCCGCCGGGCCATCGCCCACATTGAGGAGATCGAGGCGCTCGGCGGCATGGCGCGGGCGATCGCCACCGGGCTGCCGAAGATGCGCATCGAGGAGGCGGCGGCGCGCACCCAGGCGCTGATCGACGCCGGCCGGCGGACGATCGTGGGCGTCAACAAGTACCGCGTCGTCGACGACGAGCCCGTCGAGGTGCTGAGGGTCGACAACACGGCGGTGCGCGAGGCCCAGATCGCCCGCCTCGCCGAGCTGCGCGCGAGCCGCGACGCGCGGCGCGTGGAGGCGGCCCTGGACGCCCTCGCCGGCGCCGCCGGCAGCGGCGGGGGCAACCTCCTCGCGCTCGCCGTCGACGCCGCCCGCGCCCGCGCTACAGTAGGGGAGATCTCGGACGCCCTGGCGCGCGTGTGGGGTCGCCACCAGGCGCAGGTGCGGACGATCACCGGAGTCTACGGACGCGAGATGGGAGACGACGACGCCGTACGCACGGTGCGCCGCCTGGCCGACGCCTTCGCCGCCGCCGAAGGCCGCCGGCCGCGCATCCTGGTGGCCAAGATGGGCCAGGACGGCCACGACCGCGGCCAGAAGGTGATCGCCACCGCGTTCGTCGACCTCGGCTTCGACGTCGACGTGGGGCCGCTGTTCCAGACGCCGGAGGAAGTGGCGCGCCAGGCGGTGGAGAACGACGTCCACGTGATCGGCGCCAGCTCGCTCGCCGCCGGCCACCTGACCTTGGTGCCGAAGCTGCGCGAGGCATTGGCCGAGCTCGGCCGCGAGGACATCGTGATCGTCGTCGGCGGCGTGGTGCCGCCGCAGGACTACGAGGCGCTCTACGAGGCCGGCGCCGCCGCCGTCTTCGGCCCCGGCACCGTCATCCCCGAGGCGGCGAGCCGGATCCTCGAGGAGCTGGCGCAGCGTCTGGGGCTCGGCCCGCTGCCGGCCGAGGCCAGGACGGCCGGCTAGAGAGGCAGCCGGAGCGGGCTGCAGTGCAGACCCCCCGCTCGTCTCGATCGTCACCCGCACCGACGCCCGCGCCTGCTGACGCTTGCGCCAGTCGAGCACGAGCTCGGTGCTCGGGGCGGTCCTGTGCCGTGGTAGGATCCTCCCCGATGCCCGACCCGGGATCCCTACGGCCATTTCTCGGCTCGAGCGGAGGAAACATCGATCGTGAACGCGGCAAGGTCCGTCCACCAGTTACTGCTCGAATCCGATGGCCCGGGGGAGGTCACGGAGGCGCACCACGGTCCCATTGGGCTCGGGCGTGTTCGTGGCCTTACCTGGGAGGTCCACTGCGGCGATGCCTGCGACGTGCTCAAGACCCTCGACGCAGACCGATTTGCCTGTGTCGTGACCTCACCCCCCTATTACTCCCAGCGCGACTACGGCGTTGACGGCCAGATCGGGCTGGAGCCGACGATCGGGGAGTACGTCGAGACCATCGTCGACACCATGGACGAAACTCGCCGGGTTCTGCATCCCGATGGCCTGGTCTTTCTCAACCTTGGCGATACCTACTATTCAGGAAAGGGGCAGCCACGCGGTCCAGATCGCAAGAACGTCGCTCGACGCTTCGGTCTACGCCCGGTCGACGCTAGCGGCCTCGGCGTTCCCCGAAAGACAATCATCGGAATTCCGTGGCGGGTGGCGCTCGCGATGATCGATCGCGGTTGGGTCTTACGTAGTCCTATCGTCTGGCAGCGCAACGGCAGCCTCCCCGAGCCGACTGCCAAGGACCGTCCTTGGCGGACGTATGAGATGATCTTCATGTTCAGCAAGTCCCCTCGTTACCGTTTCGACCGCAGGGCGCTCGGCGACGACGAAGACGTTTGGATGATCTCGGCGCGTCCGAGCGGTGCGCGCGGCATCCATTACGCCGCGTTCCCTGACGAGCTCGTCGAACGATGCCTGCGTGTGGGCTGCACACCGGGGGGCGAAGTGCTTGATCCGTTCGCTGGCAGCGGGACTGTCCTGAGCGTAGCGCTACGTCTTGGGCATCCTGCCGTGGGGATCGACTTGAGCGAACGGTTCTGCCGCCATATGGCAGCGGAGCTTTCGGGGACCTGACATGTATCTTTCGCTGCGGCAGGTCTGCAACGCCATAGAGCGCCTGGCTGTCGTTCATCCGTTTTTTGGGATGACCTTTCTGGCATTCAAGAAATCGCGATTGCCCGTAGGCAAAAAAGCTTCTCTTGTATTTTCCAAGGTTACAAGTGACATCCTGCAACGACATTTCAAACCAAGCACCTCATCGTCTCGGTACTACAGCCCCTTTAGGACTTCAGACCCCGCGAATCGTTGGTTGAGCTCTCGATACGGGAGCACGTCATTGCAACGGATTACGACGGATACTTTTGGTGACACCCTACTCCACGACAAGGGTACGTCCGAGTGGGGTTGGTGCTCCGACTACGTCGGGCGCCTCGTCGGGCATCTCGACGGGCATAGGATTCCCGCGTTCGATCTCGCCGTGTGGCTTTTCCGTGACAAAGCCTGGGAGCCAGGATGTGCTCCGGAGACTGTTCGGGACTACCTCTTCGAGCAATACGGGGTCACCGAAAACGAGAAGGCCAAGCTCTTCGACACGACGGTCCCGAAGACGTGCGATATGCAAGAGCCTCCTATTCCCGAGCGTGAGCTTCTTGATGCCATTCGCTGGCCGCCAGATGTGCTTCCTGAGGAAGGTCTCGCTCTGCACATGCTGGAGCTCGATAGAATCGGTCCCGTGCGCCATCTCCGATACCAGCCGAAGGAGCGCCTGAACGTGATCACGGGCGACAATAGTCTGGGCAAGACACTGCTCCTCGATTGCGTCTGGTGGGCGCTGACGGGCGAGTGGGCGGACAGGCCGGCCTTGCCGCCACTCGATGCTCCCAAACAGGCACCGCGGATCCGGTTTCGGCTTCAGCGGGAAGAAAGCGCCAAGACGCTCACCGCGGACTACCGTTGGGAACATCATTCGTGGCAACATCCTGCTTCGCTACACGAGCTCCCCGGACTCGTCGTCTATGCACGGTATGACGGCTCATTCGCGGTTTGGGATCCGTCTCGGAGCCCTCTTCCCAGACGCCAGGACGTAGGCCGACCCAGACAATTGCTCTTCAGACGGTCTGAGCTGTGGGACGGGCTGCACATCGACGATCCTTTCGAGGGAAACCGCTGGATCTGCAACGGTTTGATTCGCGATTGGGTGAACTGGCAGAGGAGCGGAGAAAGCCACGGAAAGCGATTCAAAGCGTTCACCGCGACGCTGGCTCAGCTCTCCCCTTCCCCGGATGAGCCACTCGTGCCTGGGGAGCCGGCACGCCTCCCATTCGATTCTCGAGACATGCCGACCCTACGCTTGCCCTACGGCGACATCCCCATCCGGCTCTGCTCGGCTGGTATCCAGAGGATCGTCGCTCTTGGATATCTTCTGGTCTGGGCCTGGTTCGAGCACCTTGAGAACAGCCGGCAACTGAGGCGCGTGCCGCAGAGGACACTCGTTTTCCTCATGGATGAGGTCGAGGCGCACCTGCACCCGCGCTGGCAGCGCGTGATCGTTCCCGCCTTGATTTCGGTCGTCTCGAACCTCGCACCGGATCTGCGACCTCAGATCCATTTGGCGACCCACTCACCTATGGTCATGGTGGGATTGGAAGTAGTCGCCGACGATGGGGTCGACAGTCTTCACCATCTCGTACTACAGAACCAATTCGTCAGCATCGAGACGTTGCCCATGATCCGACGAGGACGGGCCGACAGATGGCTGATTTCAGAAGTCTTCGGGCTACTTCATGCACGCTCGCTGGAAGCTGAGCAGGCCATTGAGAGGGCGAAGACGCTGCAACAAATCGACGAGCCCCCTCCGGCGGACGTCCGGGAGGCTCACGAGCGGCTAGTTCGTTACCTGGCGCCTGATGACGAATTCTGGCCGCGGTGGGTCTTCTTCGCTAAGACTCACGGAGCAGACGTTTGATCCCAGTAGCGCCGCAACCTGAACCGGCAGACTTCGAGGCGAATGTTCGCCATCCCGGACGGAGTTTCCTGAGCGCCTGCGCGTCGCTTTCTGAGGTGGCCTGGAAGAAGCACAGCTACTGGCGGCGAATTTTCCCAGAGCTCTATGCGGCTTTTCGAGGCATCTGCTCTTACAGTTGCCATTGGCTGCCTCGCGATTCAGGAGCAGGCACCGTCGACCATTTTCGTCCGAAGGCGCGATACCCCGACCTCGCCTACGACTGGAGCAACTATCGCCTCGCCAATCTGGTGTGCAACGGCCGGAAGGGCGATCACGAAGACGTCCTGGATCCCTTCGAGGTCAAAGCTGGTTGGTTCATCCTGGATTTTCCCTCTTTACTGGTCCGGCCAGATTCGAAACTCGCGGGCCCACCCCGTGACCGCGTACAGGCAACCATTGACAGGCTTTGCCTCAACCACGAGGCGGTCCTCGAGACCCGACTGCAGTATCTACAGCTCTACTGCTCCGGCGAGGCCTCTTTACACCTCCTTCGGGCATGGGCCCCCTTCATCGTCGCAGAGCTTGAACGTCAAGATTTCCTGGACGCCATTCGAGAAATAATGACGGCAATGTGACTCTCGATCCACCCACTGGTCCTGATTCGATACCTCGACCGCCCGCGCACGCACAACCAGGCCGCTGGAGCGGACGGCAAAGGCCGCCGCTCAGCGGCACCGACGTTAGGCGGCTCGGAACGTCATGCGAGGCCGCGAATCCCGGCGTGTCCGAGGCTACAGCACGCGAGGTCGGCGTCGTTCGCCCGGCCTCGGCCGCGTCGAGCCGACATGCCGCTGCCGAGCCGTGCATCGGCCGCGCTCAAGCCGCGGCGGCGCCGGCCGAATCGCGTCACGGCCGCGTCGACCGGAAGGCGCTGCCGGTCAGCCGCAGCCGGCCGGGTTGTAGGCCGCCGACCAGACCTGACCGCCCGCGAGCGTGCAATTGCCCGTGGAGGTCTCGTCGCACCGGCGGCCGAACTGGTAGTCGACGGAGCTGCCGTCGGCCGGCCATACCGGACAGTCGCAGGTCACGTAGCGATGGCCCAGCTCGTCGGTCTCCTCGTCGCCGCAGGGAGCGGTCATGCAGCCCGCGTACTGTCCCGTCGTGTCGTTGCAGGCGATGGAGAACGTTTCCTCCGTATCCGGCGCCGCGACCTTCGCGAAGCTGAAGGTGGAGATGAAGGAGGCGTCGGGGTTGAAGGTGCCGTCCGCGACGTAGTCGCACACCGTTGCCTGTTGCTGATCTTCCGGCAGCGTGAGGCCGTGGCACTGAGGGGAGTGGGGGTTGTCGTTGCAGATGTTGTAGCAGCCGCTGCCGTCCTCGCCGCACTGCTCGACCGCTTCGGTGTAGGCGCAGAGATTGAGGATCGAGGTCATGAGGACGTACATCGGCTCTTGTTCGCTGGCGGTGAGGACCTGGCACTGGCAGGCCGCCGATTCGCTCGCCTCCTCGACGGTGCACGGCAGCGGGTCCGCGCCGGAGTAGTAGCAAAGAGCGTACTCGCCGGCGGTGCAGCGCAGGAAGCCCGTCGGGCTCGCGATGAGGTCCTGGGCCGCGTCGGGGTTGACCACGTAGGACTGGTCGGCGCAGGCTCCGCCGTCCGCGGTCGGCGGGGGCGGTGCAGGCTCCGCGGGCTGCGTGGGCTCCTGCTTGTCCGCGCAGGAGATGAAGGCGAGGCCGAGGCAGAGAAGGGCTAGGGGCGACGGCGTCGGGGTCCTCTGGGTGCTCACGACGGCTCCTTGTCAGGTATTGAGAGACGGCACTGCGATCTTTAGGGAGAGGATATCCCCGCGGCGTCCCTGGCGCAAGACGGCGCCGGATCGAGCGAAGACGGAGCCCTGGGCGGCCTCGGTGTCGCCCGGGGCGGTCAGCTCGATTTTCATCGGTTCCTCCGTCTGGGATGATAGAGGACCATGCGCCGGCCGTCAAGGTATTGTGGCGTCTACGGTCCGGCGGGCGCCGGACGCTCGTACCTCTTCTCGACGAGCTCGTCGCGCCGCTCGACGACCTCGACGATGCGGTTCGCGGCGACGTCGGTGAAGAGCTGCTCGCGGCCGGTGCGCGGCCAGCGGACGATCAGCTCGTCGACCGCGGCGAGCTCGCCGAGGCCGAAGTGGAGGCGCAGGGCGTTCTGCGAGCCGTAGCCGTCGCCGAGCACGACCTCGCGCACCTGCAGGCCGCGCGGGGTGTGGATCGTCACCCGCGCGCCCACGCCGTCGCGGTTGGTGCCCTCGGGCGTGCCGGAGCCCACCACCTCGACCTGCAGCCAGTTGCGGGCGACGCCGACGTCGTTGCGCAGCAGCACGTGACGGTCGGTGGACGCGGCCACCGCCATGTCGAGCGCGCCGCGGTTCCAGAAGTCGGCCACCGCGATGCCGCGGCTGTTGGTAATGAGGTCGCTGCCCGCCGGCGTGCCGATCTCCTTGAAGGTGCCGTCGCCCTCGTTGCGCAGGTGGCGGTTGCGCTCCCAGCCGTGCCAGGAATCGGTGCCGAAGTTGTCGGGATCGAAGAAGGCGCCGCTCTTGTACGTCTGCATCTCGCTGACGACGTTGTTCAGGAACTCGAGCTCGATCTCGGTGCCGGGCTCGTTGTAGACCCAGCCGTTGGCGGCGTAGATGTCCTGCCAGCCGTCGTTGTCGAAATCGTAGAAGCCCGAGCCCCAGAACCAGCCCGGCGGGTTGGCGCGCGCCGCCCAGGTCACGTCCTCGAAGGTGCCGTCGCCGCGGTTGCGCAGCAGCGTGTTGCCCGAGGCCATGTCCTGGAAGACCTGGACGAAGTCGGTGCCCGACTGGCGCAGGATCTCCATGTAGAGCGGCATGTCGGTGCGCCACACGCCCTGGCGCCAGGTGTTCGCCATGTAGCGAAACACCGTGGGCGTCTCGGCGAACCAGCCGCCTTCGGAGCGGATGTGGGCCACGTAGACGTCGAGCTTGCCGTCGTTGTCGTAGTCGCCGAACGAGGCGCTCATGCCGGCGCCGTAGGCCAGGGTGCCGCTCTCCACGGTCACGTCGCGGAAGGTGCCGTCGCCCTCGTTGCGGTAAAGGGTCTTGCGGCCGAAGTCGTTGACCACGTAGAGGTCGGCGTCGCCGTCGTCGTCATAGTCGCCGAAGACGGTGCCCAGGCACAGCCCGACCTCGCCGACGCCGGCCTCGGCGGTGACGTTGGTGAACGTGCCGTCGCCGTCGTTGCGGTAGAGCTGGTTGGGCTCGCCGTTGCGGGCGTAGAAGGTGGTGGGGATGGCTAAGCGCGGGTCGAGGTAGCGGCCCACGTAGAGGTCGAGGTCGCCGTCGCCGTCGTAGTCGGCCCAGGAGGCCACGGTGGTGCAGCAGTCCTCGCCGATCCCGGCGGCGGCGGTGACGTCGGTGAAGGTGACTCGGCCGTCCGCCCCGCCGCCGTCGTTGTGGAAGAGCTGGTTGGGCCGGAAGGTGCGGCTGACGAAGAAGTCCTTGTAGCCGTCGTTGTCGTAGTCGGCGAAGAGCCCCACGGCGACGCCGTCGAGACCGGCGAGGCCGGCCTCCGCGGTGACGTCGGCGAAGGTGCCGTCGCCCTGGTTGCGGAAGAGCTTCGACTCGACGCCGTCGGGGATGAAGAGGTCGTAGAAGCCGTCGTTGTCGTAGTCGGCGGCGGTGACGCCCGCCGGGCCGTAGCGCAGCATGCCGAACTTCAGCGGCTCGTCGCGGTTCTCGTCGAGGAAGGCCGGGTACCAACGGTTCTCGAAGCCGACGCCCGCCTCGCCCGCGACGTCGACGAAGTGGGGCGTGTCGCTGGCCAGGCGGTCGCCGCCGTATTCATGGTTCGCGTCCGGGGGCTCGGTGGTCAGCGCCGCCTCGAGCAGGCGCATGCCCTCGCCTGTGCGTTCCCCTCCGCTCCCCTCCGACGTGCGCTCGAAGCGCATGCGGAAGTAGGCGCGGTCGATGGCGGGGCGCGCGGCCCCCGTGGGGGTGCCGATGAGCTCGTAGCGCACGGTGGCGACTGGCTCGTCCTTCCATTCGTGGAGGCGGTGGACGAACATCCGCACCTCGTCGATCGACTCGAGGCCGTCCAGGTACTGGCGCCACTCGGCGACGGCGGCGCCGCGGCCCGTCACCGGCGCGCCGGCCTGGAAGCGGTAGACGTGGACGCCGTCGCGCTCGCCCGCCAGGCGGTGGTCGGCGAGGCCGAGCTGCGAGCCGGCGTAGCGCTCGCTGTAGGCGTCCTCCAGGGCCGCGAAGTCGCGCGCGGCGAGGGCGTCGGCCATCGCCGCCAGGCCGTGGACGACGTCGCGCCCGGTGTTGAAGAACCTCCACCCGGCGCGGTCCACCTGCTGCATCGCGAGCCAGCCTCCGGCCGTCACGATCACCCCCAGCACCACGAGGCGTGTGAGCCATTTGATGACGCGCGGAGTCCTTCCGTTCCTGTTCTTCTTCTTCTTGCTCATGACAGAGAGATCCCTTCGTCGAGCATGGCCGATCGCCGCCCGCGCGTCAAGGCGCAGCGGGTGCCAAAAAGGGTCTAGGGACCGCCGTGGAGGGTCTAGCTAGCTAGAGGACGATGGTGTAAGCTAGGGTCGTCCGTGAAGGAGGACGGCCATGAGCGATCCGGGCGCCCCGCAGATGGTGACGGTCAAGTGCGAGAAGCACGGCCTGCGCTACAACCCCAACCTCCATTCGGGCTGCGTGCGCTGCCGCAGGGAAGCCGGCGAGCCCATCAGCGGGAGCGGTGCTCTTGCGCCCGGACCCGTGGCCGAAGGCCCGGCCAACGCCGGCGGATCCGTGGTGCCGGCGCTGGCGGTGGCCGCGCTCCTGGTGATCGTCACCGGCGGCGGCTTCTACGCCGCGCACCGCCAGTGGCACGAACGATACGGGAACCTTCTGGGCGGCGGCCAGGAGACCTACGGCGAGGACTACTACGACGCCGAGGAGCTCGAATTCCCGGACGAGCTGGAGCTGACGCCGGAGGAGCGCGAGCAGCTCGAGGGCTTGCGCGACGAGCTCGAGAAGCGGATCCGCGAGGAATCGGGTCAATAGCCCAGGCCGCCCGCCGGCCAGTAGAGCTTCTCCATGGTGTCGCTGTGGCGGCGGAAGAGCAGGCCGGCGAGGTGCGGCACCATGAAGATCCAGTAGACGCCGATGACGCTGCTCAGGGCCGGACCCACGTAGGGGACGTTGCCCTCGAGGAACGACTGCATGAGAAACGTGACGGCGCCGAGGGCGAAGAGGAGGTTGGTGATCTTAACCGCGTCGGCCCCCGCCGCCAGGTAGCCGCGCACGTGGTTGTGGATCTCGAAGATCTTGAGCCGCCGGTAGTTGCCCGCCGCGCCGAAGGCCATGACCATGAAGGCGGCGCCCAGCCACAGGCAGAGGGCGAAGGCGATCCAGAAGTCGAGGCGGGGCTCGATGGCCGAGCCGCTGCCGAGCAGCCGGAACACGCTGAGGCCGAAGAACACCGCCACCGAGACGCCGATGAAGACGTGGATGCCGAGCCAGGTGAAGAAGTCGAGCAGCAGAGCGCCGACCTCGGTGAAATCGGGCCAGTCGGGCAGCTCGTTCTCGCCCTCCGCCGTGGACCGTACGATCTTGAACTGGAGCCCCACGATCAGTCCCCACAAGATCGCCTGGAGGATCAGGGCGCCGCAGCCGCCGAGGAAACCCAGGGCCCACAGCACTCCCGAGACCAGGAGCGTGGCGACGTAGAGGACGAGGCCGCTGCCGCGGAAGGGATAGGCCAGCGCGTCGGCCAGGGTGTAGGGACCCGTGACCTTGCGCCGGCGCTGCAGGTCCCGCACCGTCGCCGGCTGCTCGGCGTGGAGCGGCATGGCCCGCTCGCCGCACAGGCGGCACAGCAGCAGAGCGTGGCTCTCCTCGATGCAGTCACCGCAAAGGGGCTTCTGGCATCCGTCGCAGACGTAGAGCGCCGGGACCTCGGGATGCTGAGCGCAGGTCTGGGACATCGCCGTCCTCCTCCAGGAACAGAACCGGACCCGTCGACCCGCGCTATTCTACCTTAACGCGCCGCCGCGGCCAGAGAGAAGTACACTGGCCGCGCCGCCTTGCCGCGGCCGTCGTTGCAGTAGAGTGGCACGCCGGAGAGACCGATGCCGACCCAGCAGGCGCCCACCAGCACTTTCGTGAATTTCCCCGGCATGGACGAGGTGCTGTGCCAGCTCCGCGCCACGGAAGGTGCCGGCCGCGAGCACGAGCCGCTCTTCCGCCTCGTCGGCGAGCGGCTGGCGCTCAAGACCTACGACCGCTCGGCCTTCGTCTTCATCCTGATCGAGCTGGTCTACGAGTTCGAAGAGATCGCCGGCCATGACCTCAGCGACCTGCTCTCGCGCATGGTGCGGGCCCTGACCGACGATCCGGAGCTCGCCGAATCGGGTCTCGACGCCTACGAGGAGATCAAGGCCAGCCTGGAGCCGAACGCCGAAGGCGACGACGAGCTCGAGCCGGCGCCCCCGGTCGAGGATCCGTCCGCGGACGACACCGCGGTCCGCTTCCTCGACGACGCGCCGGCGCCCGCCGCCGTGGGGCCTCACGTGCCCGCCGCCCGCGGCCCGGACCAGGAGCGCCTGATGATCGAGCTCCAGGAGGCGCAGAAACAGGTGGCCGACCTCGGGCTGTCGGCCCGCATGTCGATCGACATGTCATTGAGCCGTCCGAGCCGCGAGGGCGTGAGCCACTCGCTGCGCGAGATCGCGGCGCTGCGCTCGATCTTGCGGGACTTCGAGGCGCTGCTCGGCGCGGCGGAGACGCGGATCCTCGAAGAGATCGGCGTCCTCGACCGGGATTAGACCGCAAAAGACCTTGACGGCGGTCAAGGTCTTTTGCGCTCGCTCCCGACGTTCGCCCGCGGCGGGCCGCGGGTCCCGCCGACGCTCGCGGCGCAAGCGCGGCGCGCAAAAGGCTTTGTCCGCGGTCGATCCGCCGCCGCGCGTGCTTTTCTCCTCAACACACTGAAAGCAAAGGGCTTGCTCGCCGACCGCGGGGTTGGCAGGGGATTTGTTCCGGTGCCGGGTCATCCACCAACCCGGAAGAGGAAGGAGTCCCCCGATGTCACGATTCGATTCCCTGCTGATCAAGGCCCTCGCGCGCTTCGGCGTCGACCCCGCCGCCGGAGATCTGGCGGCCGACGTGCCCCCGGCGCTCCCCGGACCGCCGTACGCATGCACGCCCACACAGTGGGGCGAGGTGTCGGACCTGTCGGACTTGTCGGACCTGTCGGACTCGTCAGACGACACGATCGCGGCCCGGCCGAAGGCGACCAGGGCAGCGGCCGTCTCGCAGCGGCCGCGGCGGCGGGCGATCACGGTCCGCCGCGAGCCGGTTCCCCGCGGCCTGCTGGTACCCTGATCGGGGAACCCTCACCCCAACCCCTCTCCCAGGGGGAGAGGGGCCAAAGCCCGGCTTCACTTCTCCCCTCTCCCCCTGGGAGAGGGGCCGGGGGTGAGGGTTCTCCCGGTTGACGAATGGGCGCCGTCTCCGGAGAATCCGCCAGCATGTACGACGACCAAGAGCCCACTCCGCCTCCCGAGCCCCCGCTCGCCCTTCTCTCGCCGCCGCGGGCGCCGCGCCGCGGTTGGGAGATCGGGGTGTGGGCGGTGCTGGTGACCCTCGCCGTGGCGATCTTCGTCCTCACCCTGCTGGCGCCCCCGCCCGAGGACGCCGGCACCGCCGGCGGCCTGGAGCTCCAGCTCCAGGGACGCTACGCCGTCGGCGTCGACGCGCTCTTCGAGCCGCTCGGCGGCGGCCTCGCCAGGAGCATGACGGGCCAGCTCCTCGAGCAGCTCCGCGCGGAGGCCACCACGATCGACGAGCGCCTCTGCCTGGTCCCCGTCGTCGCCGAGCTCGACGGTCCCGAGGAGGCGCTCGAGGACATCGAATCGCTGCGCGCGGAGGACGGTCTGGAGCCGGCCGCCGCGGCCGACCTCGAGGTGCTGCGGACGATCTACGCCGACTCGCCCGCGGCGGTGGACGAGGAAGCGCGGCAGGCGTTTCTCGAGCGCCGGGACTGGTTCGCCCGCCTGGCGCTGAGCCACGGCCCCCTCGGGGGGGATCGGGGGGGAGAGCACGGCAGCGACGACGACCCCGAGCGCCGCGCGCTCCTCGCCGACGCCCGGCGGATCGCGGTGCTGCTGCTCGTGGTGGTCGCGGCCGTGATCTTGGGCGGAGCGGCAGGCCTGGCGCTGCTCGCCGTCGGCTTCGTGCTCCGCCGGCAGGGCAGGCTGCGGCCGGCCTACGCCCCCCGCCGCGACGCGGGCGGTACGGCCCGGCGGGTGCCGATGCTGGAGACGGTGGTGGTTTTCATCCTGGCGACGATTGCCGCGTCGGTGGTCGCCGGCCTCGTCCTCGAGGTCCTCGACAACGACGCCTGGGCCCTCGGCGCCACCCTGCTGGCGCTGCCCTCGGTGCTGTGGCCGCTGCTGCGCGGCGTGTCGGCCGCGGAGATGCGGCAGGCCTTCGGATGGCACGCGGGCACGGGGGTCTGGCGCGAGGTCGGCTGGGGCCTGGTGGGCTACGTCGCGGGCGCGCCGCTGCTCATCGCCGGCATCCTGGTGAGCGTGGTGCTGACGCGATGGGTCGAGCAACCCCCCCATCACCCGATCATGGACACCGTCGCCGGCGCCGGCTGGGCGGAGATCCTGTTGATCTACGTCGTCGCCTGCGTGTCGGCGCCGCTGGCCGAGGAGACGGTCTTCCGCGGCGGCTTCTACCACTACCTGCGCGGCGCCTTGGGCGCGGCGGCGTCGGCGTTCGTGGTCAGCGCGTTCTTCGCCCTCATCCATCCCCAGGGAATCCTCGGGATCCCGCCGCTGATCGCCCTGGCGATGATCCTGGCGCTGATCCGCGAGTGGCGCGGCTCGCTGGTCGCCAGCGTCGCCGTGCACGCGGTCCACAACGCGCTCGCCACCACCGTCATCCTGGTGCTTCTGGGGTGAGCAGCGTTGCAGCAGCTTCGTCAGTGTCGCGATGGCGCCGATGCCGACGACCAGGCTGCGGTGCGCTTCCGGCTGGTGTAGGGGCGCACGGCGTGCGCCCTCCGCGCGGGACGGGCAGGGCCGGCGCGGCGCGCTTCCGGCTGGTGTAGGGGCGCACGGCGTGCGCCCTCCGCGCGGGACGGGCAGGGCCGGCGCGGTGCGCTTCCGGCTGGTGTAGGGGCGCACGGCGTGCGCCCTCCGCGCGGGACGGGCAGGGCCGGCGCGGCGCGCCCACGCCGGCCGGAAGAGCGCAAGGCCTTGCGCCCCACATCGGGCCTCCGGCGTCCTGACACAGCAGGCTCTGCCATCACTTCTTGAGATTCCTAAGCTGTCACTACAGCCGCTGCGATAGACCCAGAGCCCGAGCGGATCGGCCTGCCGGCGGCGCCTGGTGGATCGTCGTTGAGCCCGGCAGCTATTGGGAGCGCCCCTTCACCTTGCCCGCCCACACCTACCTCATGGGCACCGGCTTCGACCCCCGCAACGACACCTCCCCGCGCGTCGTCATCGGCTTCGGCGACGACAGCCAGGGCGACATGATCACCTTCAGCCGCGGGAGCTGCCTCGCTCAGCTCGCC
>Ga0256865_1000465_pt1 | contig 13751 bp, 15 predicted proteins | sample RVTome_14_FD_187337 | JGI IMG/M metagenome (GOLD analysis project Ga0256865, IMG submission 187337) | Soil microbial communities from uranium-contaminated site in the Upper Colorado River Basin, Wyoming, United States - RVT145D125 HiSeq ... | reverse complement strand
CACCACGCCGGCAACAATGCCCTTCACTGAGAGAACCGCGCGGTACAACGGTCAGGACGGAAGCACGAGGTAGTGATCAACGAGCAGCGCCGCGAACAGCAGGGCGAGGTAGAGAATCGAGTAGCGGAAAGTCCGCCGCGCAAGGTGATCGCTGTAGGCGACATAGATCCGCACCGCGTACCACAGGAAAACCGCATCGAGCGCGAGCGCCGCTGCGAGGTAGGGAGCGCCGCTCATGCGGATGACGAACGGCAGCACGCTGACCGCGGTGAGTATCACCGTGTACAGCAGCACGTGAAGGCGCGTGAAGCGATCGCCGTGGGTGACCGGCAGCATTGGCACGCCGGCCTTTGCGTACTCGTGCTTGCGGTAGAGCGCGAGCGCCCAGAAATGCGGCGGCGTCCAGGCGAAGATGATGAGAAAGAGCAGCAGGGCTTCCGGGGCGATCTCGCCGGTGACCGCGGTCCAGCCCAGCACCGGCGGCATCGCGCCGGAAGCGCCGCCGATCACGATGTTCTGCGGCGTCATCGGCTTGAGAATCACGGTATAGATGATGGCGTAGCCGACGAAGGTGGCGAGCGTCAGCCACATGGTGAGCGCGTTGACCCACTGGTGGAGAATGGTGAGCCCCGCTCCGCCCACGATGCCGGCGAAGACGAGCGTCTGCAGCGAGGTCACCTGCCCGCGCGGCAGGGGCCGCGCGCGGGTGCGCGTCATCAGCGCGTCGATCCTCTGTTCGACCAGGCAGTTGACCGCCGCCGCCGCGCCCGCGGTAAGCGCGATGCCGAGGGTCCCCGCGATGAGCGCCTGCAGCGGCACCATGCCCGGCGTGGCGAGGAACATGCCGATCACCGCCGTAAAGACGATGAGCGACACCACGCGCGGCTTGGTGAGCTGGTAGAACTGGCTCAGGCGCGCGGCGAACGGCTGGCCGGCATGGCTGGAGGACATCAAGAGGCTCTACGTTTCGTGACGCTGAAACACACTGAAGTTTAGCACCACCACGGTGGTCAACAAAAGCGCGGCGCCGGCGCCGCGGAACGGGTTGCGCGCGGAGCGGACTAGCCGGACAATTACATGCCGTCGCGCCCGTTCGGCAGCTTTGTTGTTTATGATGTCGCTGCAGCAGTTTTATTTTTAACCGTGTGGAGACCAGTCGAATGAAGCAAAACCGTATCAATACCGGCCGCCGTTCTCTCCTCAAGGCGGGTTCGCTGGCGGTGGTGTCGGCCGCGATCGCAGGCAGTGCCGGCAACGCCGCCGCGCAGGTCGCCAGGGTGGACGAGAAAGATGCGCAGGCGCAAAGCCTCGGCTACAAGCATGACGCAACGAAGGTGGACAAAGCCAAATTCGCGAAATACCAGGCCGGACAGACCTGCGCGAACTGTACGTTGTATCAAGGCAAACCTACCGACGCATGGGGCGGCTGTCCGATCTTCCCGGGCAAGCAGGTGGCCGGGAAGGGCTGGTGTTCGGCGTACGTGAAGAAGGCTTAACTGTCAGTTCGATTACCGAGGCCGCTTTTTGTTTTTTGCACAGGCATGCACGAAATATCTCTCAAATTCAGCATCATGGTAACAACCCTCGTGCTGGCCGCGATGCTTGCCGCAGCATGGCTCGCTGACATAGATCGGGAATACGATTCGCGAGCCAGGTTGCTGCCGGATCAGGTGATGACTTTGTTCTCTGACCCGATGCCACTGACAGCCTTTGCGCTCACCGATGACAGGAATCGCGTGTTTGACCTTGAAAGCTTGAAGGGTAAATGGTCATTTCTCTTTTTCGGCTTCACCCATTGCCCGGACGCCTGTCCGACGACCCTGGCGGAGCTGGCCCGCGCGCGTGACAACATCGCCAAGAACACGGTCGGCGCCGAAGATATCCAAGTCGTGTTTATCTCAGTTGATCCAAATCGCGATACCGCCAGCAAGCTCAGGCAATACGTGGACTATTTTGATACGACCTTCGTCGGCGTGACGGGAGACAACGCGCAGATCGGTAATCTGGCCGGTCAACTAGGCGCCACGTATCAGGTTGCGATCACACCGGGTACGGAAAACTATCCCGTCTATCACAGCACGGCGGTATTTCTGGTGGATCCGCGAGCCCGATATCATGCCGTGTTCACGCCGCCCCATGATGCCAAGGCGATCAGCAAGCGTTTCAAAGTGATGCGCGAGCTTGAAGAGGCGACATGAGATGGCGACATCCCGTTTTCGTCTGCCTGATATCGGCGCTGGCCCTCGTCCCCGCTGCGGGTAAAGCGGCGGGTGTTTCCGTACGCGATGCCTGGATCAGGGAAACGCCGCCCGGCATGACCGTGATGGCGGGATACATGGAATTGCGAAACAACACATCACGGCCACACGTACTCGTGGCCGCAAGGAGTTCCGGGTTCGAGAGCGTGATGATTCACCGCACTATCGTCAGGAACGGCATGGCGGGTATGGTGCACCTGTCGCAGATCGAGCTTGCACCCAACGCGAGCTTGATCTTTGCGCCGGGAGGTAATCATCTGATGCTGATGAACCCGGAACAGACACTGCGCGCCGGCGACGCGGTTGTCATCAAGCTGGAATTCCGCGGCGGCCTTGTATTACCGGTCGCCTTCGAGGTTCGCAAATGAGTTTTGCGGGTTCCGGTGCTTATTTCGACCGCGCTACCATATAGTCGACGGCGGCCTTGACCTCGGCGTCGCTCAGCGCCAGGTTCCCGCCCTTGGGCGGCATCACGCCGGCGCTTCCCTGTACGCCGTTGACCGCGCTGGCATAGAGCGTGCCGAGACCTTTGGCGATGCGCTTCGCCCACTGGCCCTTGTCGCCCACTTTCGGCGCGCCGGCGACTCCGGCGTCGTGGCAGGCGACGCAGCCCGCCTGGTAGACCTGCTGCCCGTCGCGCACGGGCGTCGCCGCGGCCGCAGCGTTCTGCGCCGGCGCCTGCCCTGTGCTCTGCCCGGCGATAACGACCTCGCCGACGGGTTTGATGCGCTCGGCGACGCTCGAGCCGCCTGCCAGCAGCGTACTGCGATCCATCCTGACCTTGTCGGGGATGGTGCGGTGATGGGCCACGAGGATGAATATGAACGCCAACAACGCGGCGCCGCTCCCGAGAATCATCGCAACGTGCATCGCATAGCTCTTCTTAGCCATTGGCGGTTCTTGTAGTAAGGAAAAGTTCGAAGACGGTTGGTCGCGCTGCGCTTCGATCCGGCGACGCTACAACAATCCCTTCACGAAGAAGACTCCCCGCGTAAAGAACGTGTAGTCCGCTTCAAGCGCTCCGATGCCCAGAAGCACCATCAACAGCAGCGTTGGCACCAGGATGGCGTACATCAGCGCCAGCCGCTCCCACATCATGTGCATGAAGACGGCGACGATCAGCCCTGCCTTCAGCAACATAAATACGATGATCAGGAACCACCTCAGGTAACCCTGAAAGTGGAAGTAGTCGACCGCATACGACATGGCACTGAGGACGAAGAGCAATCCCCAGATCTTGAGATAGATGCCGATCGGATGCTGCTGTCCTTCCGCGTGCGCATGCTGCTGTCCTTGCGCGGCATGCTGCTGTCCCTGCGCGTGCGCCATGATTTGCCTTACCAGAGATAGAAAACCGCGAAGATGAAGACCCACACCAGATCGACGAAGTGCCAGTACAGGCCCATGATCTCGACGATCTCGTACTTGCCCTTCCGGCCGGTCAGGAAGCCCGGTCTTTCGTTATCGAGGTCCCCGCGAATGACCTTGGCGGCCACGATCAGCAGGAAGATGACGCCGATCGACACGTGCGTGCCGTGAAAGCCCGTGATCATGAAAAAGGCCGCGCCGAACTGCGCCGCGCCCAGGGGATTGCCCCAGGGCCGTATTCCCTCGTCGACGATCAGCTTGGTCCACTCGAAGGCCTGCATGCCGACAAAGGTCGCGCCCAAGGCCGCGGTGATCAGCAGCAGGATGAAGGTCATCCTCCTGTTTTTTTCATAGCCGAACTTGACCGCCATCGCCATCGTCCCGCTGCTGCTGATCAGGACGAAGGTCATGATCGCGATCAGGATGAGCGGAATATGCTTGCCGAAGATCGTCAGCGCGAAAACCTCGCTGACGTTGGGCCAGGGCTCGGTGGTGGACATGCGCACCGTCATGTACGAGATCAGGAACGAGCTGAAGATGAAGGTGTCGCTGAGGAGGAAGATCCACATCATGGCCTTGCCCCAGGGCACATTCTTGAAAGCGCGCTGGTCGGAAGACCAGTCGGAGACGATGCCCGGCACGCCTTCAATCAGGGCGGGGGGCTGGACGGTGTCTGTCGGAGTCGCTGGTGTCATGTGCCTCGGGCCCGTCTATCTGATGCCACAGAGCTTCAGTAAGAGATCCAAATTGTTCCCGGTGAACAGCAAGCCGAAAAGGACCAGCCACACCCCGAGCAGGAAGTGCCAGTAGAGCGTGCACAGTTCGACGCTCTGCCTGATCGCCGCCACGTCGAATTTGCCCCATACCCGGGCGGCGGTCCTGCCCCAGGCTACCAGACCGCCCACCAGATGCAGCCCGTGAATTCCCGTGATCAGGTAGAAGAACGCGATCGCAGGGTTGGTGACGTCGAAGTAGCCCATCGTGCCGAGCTGCCGCCAGGCGAGGAGCTGCCCGAACAGGAAAACCACGGTGAACGCGCCGCCCGCCAGCAGGCCGACCCGCATGGCGTCCATCTGCCCGCGGCGCACCGAGACCTGCGCCCATTGCAGGGCGACGCTGCTCAGTATCAGCACGAACGTATTCGCCCACAGCAGCTTCAGTTGAGGCGCGGGACGCCAGTCCCCATACGTCATCCGGCCTCCATAGGCGAAGACCAGGAGCATGAACAGCACCCCGACCACGGCGAGAAATACCCACAGTGCGCTTTTCTTCGCGGCGCGGTGGGCTTCGTCCGGGTGGCGAAGATCTTCCGGCGCAGCCCCGGCCGCCAGCCAGGGCTTGGCCGTCAATTGCTGGAACACGTTCATGCCTTGCTGCCGCTACCCGCGGCCTCGCGCGGCGGGACGTTCTGCGGGATGAAGTCCTGGTCGGCGCCCGGCACGCTGTAGTCGTACGCCCAGCGGTAGACCAATGGCAGCGTCGCGCCGAAGTTGCCGTGCTTCGGCGGCGTGTCGGGCGTCTGCCATTCCAGGGTGGTGGCGTTCCACGGGTTGCCCCCCGAGGGCTTGCCCTTGAAGTAGCTCCGGACCAGGTTGTAGAAGAACACCAGCTGCGCGGCGCCCACGATCAGCGCGGCGATGGTGATACCGACGTTCACGGAGTGCGCCGATTCGGTGATGAAGTCCGTGCCCGTGATCGCGTAATAGCGGCGCGGCACGCCCATCATGCCGAGGTAGTGCATCGGATAGTAGATGCCATAGCTCCCGACGAAGGTGATCCAGAAGTGGATCTTGCCCAGGGTGTCGTCGAGCATCCGCCCGGTCATCTTGGGATACCAGTGGTAGATCGCCCCGAACACGACCAGGATGGGCGCGATCGCCATCACCATGTGGAAGTGGGCGACCACGAACATGGTGTCCGACAGCGGCATGCTCACCGTCGGATTGCCGAGGAACAGGCCCGTCAGCCCGCCGTTGATGAAGGTGAAGACGAAGCCGATGGCGAACAGCATGGGCACGGTGAGCTGGATGTTGCCGCGCCACAGCGTCAGCACCCAGTTGTAGACCTTGAGCGCCGTGGGGATGGCGATGATCAGCGTCGTGGTGGCGAAGAAGAAGCCGAAGTACGGGTTCATGCCGCTGACGTACATGTGGTGCGCCCAGACGACGAAGCTCAGGGCGCCGATGATCACGATCGCCCATACCATCATCCGGTAGCCGAAGATGTTCTTGCGCGCATGCACGCTGATCAGGTCGGAGACGATGCCGAAGGCCGGCAGCGCGACGATGTAGACCTCCGGATGGCCGAAGAACCAGAACAGGTGCTGGAACAGCACCGGACTGCCTCCCGTCTGGCCGCCCTGCTCGCCCATCGAGACGATGGCGGGCATGAAGAAGCTCGTGCCCAGCAGCAGGTCGAGCAGCAGCATGATGGCGCTGACGAACAGGGCGGGAAAGGCGAGCAGCGCCAGGATGGTGGCGGTGAAGATGCCCCATACCGTCAGGGGCATTCTCATCAGCGTCATGCCGCGCGTGCGCGCCTGCAGCACCGTCACCACGTAGTTCAGGCCGCCCATGGTGAAGCCGATGATGAAGAACGCCAGCGAAACGAGCATCAGGATGATTCCCCAGGTCGCCCCCGGCGTGCCCGCGAGGATCGCCTGCGGCGGGTACAGGGTCCAGCCGGCGCCCGTCGGCCCGCCGGGCACGAAAAAGCTCGCGCCCAGCAGCAGCACCGCGAACAGATAGACCCAGTAGCTCACCATGTTGACATAGGGGAAAACCATGTCGCGGGCGCCGACCATCAGCGGGATGAGGTAGTTGCCGAATCCCCCCAGGAACAGCGCGGTGAGCAGGTAGATCACCATGATCATGCCGTGCAGGCTGACGAACTGCAGGTAGTTGCTCGGGTCGATGAAGGAGAAGGTGTCCGGATATCCCAGCTGCAGCCGCATCAGCCACGACAGCACGAGCGCCACCACCCCGATGCCGATCGCGGTGATGGCGTACTGGATGGCGATGATTTTCGCGTCCTGGCTCCAGATGTACTTGCCTACGAAGGTCTTCGGATGGTAGAGCTCCACCTCTTCGACTTCCGCGGGCGGGACCAGAGTGGTTGCATCGTGCGCGACGTAACTCATGGAAGTCTCCTGCTCGCTGATTCTTCAGAGTGCCTTGTCGGTCGCAACATTATCAGCGCAAGGTGTTGATGTAGGCAACGACGTCATCGATGGCCTGATCGTCGGTCAGCATTCCGGTCATGGATGCCATCTGCGGACCGTACATGTCCTTTGCGTGGGTGCCGCGAATGCCCTGCTTGAAGTTCTTCAATTGAGTGACCAGGTACCAGTCGCTCATGCCGGCCAGCGCCGGGGCATTGGTCGACCACAGGCCCCGCCCCTCGGGCCCGTGGCAGACAGCGCAGGTCACATAGTCCCTTTGGCCCTTGCCCGCGCGTCCCGCCACCGTGGCCGGGGCGGGCTTGTCCGGCAGCGTCCCGACATAGGCGACGACGTTGGCGATGGCCGCGTCGTCCGCCAGCGTCGCGGCCATCGGCGCCATCGTCTTGCCGAACACGTCCTTGTCGTGCGTGCCGCGCGCACCTTGCTTGTAGCTCTTCAGCTGTCGCGTCAGGTACCAGTCGTTCTGCCCGCTCAGCTTCGGCGCATGCAGCGCCGGATTGCCCTCGCCTTGCGCGCCATGGCAGCTGGCACACACCGCATAGAGCGCCTTGCCTGCCGCAGCAGACCCGCCGGCCGCTTGCGCCGACAGCTGCGCGAACGTCGGCTGGCTGCTCAACCAGGCCTGAAACGCGCTCTCCTCTTCGACGACGACCTTGCCGCGCATGACGAAGTGCCCGACGCCGCACAATTCGTTGCACAGCAGGTCGAACTTCCCGACCCGGGTGGGCGTGAACCAGATGTAGGAGACCAGGCCCGGCACCAGATCCATCTTGACGCGGAACTGCGGTACCGCGAAGTTGTGCAGGACGTCCTTGCCGCGCAGCAGCGCCTTGACCGGCTTGCCGAGCGGCAGATGCACCTCGGGGCTCGAGACGAGGACGTCGTCCCGCCCGTCGGCATCGTCGGGATTGATGCCGAACGGGTTCTTGTCGTTGACGAACCGGGAATCGACGGTGCCCAGCTTGCCGTCCTTGCCGGGAAAGCGGTAGGTCCAGTGCCACTGCTGGCCCACGACCTCGAACACCGCCGCGTCCGGCGGCACGTCGACCACCTTCGCCCAGACGAACAGGCCGGGGGCCAGCATGGCGGCAATGCCGAGCGAGCTCAATCCCACCAGCCACGACTCCAGCTTCTTGTTCTCGGGCTCGTACGCCGCCTTGCTGCCCTTGCGCTGGCGGTAGCGCACCACGCAATACGCCATGAAAAGATTGACGGCGACGAAGACGAAGCCCGTGATCCAGAACGTGACGGTGATCGTGTCGTCCATCGCCCCCCAGTTGGAGGCGATCGGTGTGAAATACCACGGGCTCAGGAAGTGAAACAGGACTGAGCCAACGATCAATAATATCAATACAATTCCTACGACCATTCGATGTTTCTCCAGGCTGCCTGTTTATCGCGTGCTGACTTCCGCAAAGATTTGCCTTCGGCCGGGGTGGCCGCGTCGCCGGTCCTGTTGGCCCGGCTGTTGCGCGTGCAGGTGATCAACGCCGCGATGTCCGCGTCGGACAGGTGCTTGAACGAGACCATCGCCGCGCGCTTGCCGTCCTTCACCACGCCGTAAAGCGCCACGTTGATCTGCGCCTGCTTCGGGCCCGTCACCCCCTTCGAGCCCGACAGCACCGGGAAGGTTCCCGGCACGCCCAGGCCGGACGCCTGGTGACAGGCGACGCAGTTGCCGGAGTAGATTTTCTCGCCGCGCGCCTTGAGCTCGACCAGCGTCCACCGCTTCGCGGGGTCCGCCGCGGCCTTGATCGTCCGCTCGGGGCGGGAGGGTTCCTTCATCGCGATGAGGGTCTTGATCGCCGGGTAGGCCATGCCGATCAGAATGAGAAACGGGATGATGGTCCAGACGATCTCGACCATCGTGTTCTCGTGGAACTGCCGGGCCTCGCGCCCCACCGACTTGCGGTGCCGGATGATGGCGTAGGTCATGGCGCCGAACACCACCACGAAGGTCCCCACGACGATCCACATGATCAGCGCGTGCAGATCGTAGATCTCGCGCGCGATGATGGTCTGTGGTTCGGGCAGGTTGTACTGGTTGGCCCGCGCCGCGCCCGCAGCGATGCCGACCGAAACGACCAAGATGAAAGCGAAAACGAGAAGCCGTCCGGTGGAGCTGAGCGAGCTGCTGCGCTTGGCGACCCGCTTGAACTCGGTCGCGCGTGCGCGTGACTGATCGCTGAATTCCGTTACTGCGGCCATCTTTTCCGGCACCGACCTCCGCGTCGAGGGTGGGGAATGTATCATATGCGCCCCTCGCCAGGCAATCGGAAAAACCCTCCAAAAAACTTGGGCTTGCCCTATGACGTCAGAGCAGTTTGCGGGTGTCCAGCAGGGCCGCGCTCACCGCGGATTGGGGCGTTGCGGTAAACGCGATGCGCGCGAGCAGCGGCGCAGTAATGAGCGTTTCCAGCGCCCGCACATTCTCGTACGCCGCGGCCATCTGCGGATCGAGGTGATTGGCGACCCAGCCGGCGAGCGTGAGGCCGCGACCAGCGATGGCTTCCGCGGTCAACAGGGCGTGATTGAGGCAACCGAGCCGCACGCCGGCCACCAGCACCACAGGCAGCGCGAGCCGTGCAGCGAGTTGCGCGGTATCGGCGCCGGGACCGAGCGGCACGCGAAATCCTCCGACCCCTTCCACGATCACGACGTCCGCCTGCTCGGTGAGCGCACTGAAGCAACGCCTTATGTAGTCCAGGTCAATCTTCATTCCAGCTTCGGCCGCCGCGATGTGCGGCGCGATCGGCGGCGCAAAGCAGTAGGGATTGACGAGCTCGCGCGGGGCAGTCACGTTCCCGGCCGCCATCAGCCGCTCGACGTCGTCTTGCACGAGGCCGTTCGCGCGCGCGACGGCGCCACTGGCAACCGGCTTCATGCCGACCGCCTTCAACCCCCGCGCGGCGAATGCCCGGAGCAGGCAGCAGGCGACGAGGGTCTTGCCGACGCCGGTGTCCGTTCCAGTAATGAAATAGCCCTTGGTCACGCTATCGGTCGAGGGGCGGGTCGGTCCAAACAGTTGTTGTCGACATGGATGAAGGATGAGGGATGAAGGATGACCCTGCAGTGCAGGATTGAAAACCAGGTCATCCTTCCGCCTTCCGCCTTCATCCTTCGTGCTCCCTAGCGCGCCGGCTTGAGCGAAATGATCGGCTTCCCGTCCGCCGTCACGCGCGGTGTCGGCTTCCACGCGTGGCCGTAGACCACCTCGAAAGTCGCGGGCAGCTTGCCATCCTTGCGGAACGCCTCGTAGGCCCGCGCGACCTTCGCCATGAGGGACTTGCCGCTCAGCGTCATGGGCCGGCCACGCGTCAGGTTGCGGGCGCCGATGCACTTCAGATCGCGCATGAGATCGCGGACCGTCGCATAGGTGAGCGTCACGTGCTCCATGTCCATGACCGGATCGGCAAAACCCTGCGCGATCAGCGCATCGCCCACGTCGTGCATGTCGATGAACCGGCCCACGTGCGTGTGGCGGTCGGCGCCCTGAAACGCGGCGCGCAGCTCCTTCAACGTATCGGGCCCGAAGCTGCTGAACATGAGAAGGCCGCCGGGCGCGAGCACGCGCTCGATCTCGGCGAACGCGCGCTGCGGGCGGTTGACCCATTGCAGCGCCAGGTTCGACCAGACGAGCCCGGCCGCGCCGCTCGCAACCGGCATCTGCTCGATATCGCCGCATGCCGCGACGAGGCGGACGCCGCGCCAGCCGAGCAATCGGCGCCACCGCGCGCGCCGCATGCGCGCGCGTCGCGCCATCGCCAGCGCAAGATCGATCGTAACCACGCTCGCTCTCGGGAAACGGGCGAGCAGGCCGGGAACGGCGTTGCCCGTGCCGCTGCCCGCATCGATGATCCAGTCGGGCGCGAGCTTGATGTAGTCGAGGCGCTCGAGCAGCCGCCGGCAGATCTCGTTCTGCAGCACCGCGCCCTCGTCGTAGGTCGCCGCCGCGCGCTCGAAAGATCGCCGCACCTCGCGCTTGTCGAAGTCCGGATCGGCGCTCATTGGAAGAAGCGAGAGAGGTGCGCGCTCACTTCCGGCAGCGCGGTCACGAACGGCACGTGCGCGGCACCCGGAATCAACACCAGCTCGGCATCGGGCAGGCTGCGGGCAAGATGCCTGCCCGCGGCCGGGGGCGCAACGCGATCCCGCTCGCCGTGGAGCACCAGCACCGGCTGACGGATGGCGGCGAGCTCATCGCGCTGATCGGCCTCGAGGAGAACATTGAGCCCGCCCGCGAGCGCGGCGGCACTGGGCGCCCCGTGGTACTTCAGGCAGCCGCGCAGGCGTGCAACCGCTTCGCGCGTGTACTCATCGCCGAGCGCCTGAAGCGAGAAGAAACGCCGCAGCGTCCCGGGGCCGTCCGCGGCGAGCGAGCGCCCGAATTCCTGAAGCGTCTCCCTCGATACCGCGTGGGGCCAGTCGGGCCGCTGCGCGAAACAGGGAGTGGTCGCAATGAGCGCGATGCGCTCGACCTGCGCCGGCGCCGCCCCCGCCCAGGCGAGCGCGACCTGGCCGCCGAGCGACCAGCCGACGACGCCACAACGCTCCGGCATCTCGTCCGCGAGGAGACCTGCGACGCGATGCAGACTGTACGGCTCGCAGTCCGCGCTCGCGCCGCAGCCCGGCAGGTCGACCACGTGCAGGCGGAAGTGCGGCGCAAGGCGCTCGGCCAGCGCCGACCAGATGCCCCCATGCGTGCCCCAGCCGTGCAGGAGGACCAGCTCGCGGCCGGCGCCGAGCGTGCTGTAATGAAGGCTCATTGCAACGCCGCGAGCGCCTGCGCGAGTCGCCTGACCTCCGCTACCTCGTGCGCCGCCGAGAGCGAGATGCGCAGACGCGCCGTGCCAGGCGGCACCGTCGGCGGGCGAATCGCCGGCACCAGAAGGCCCTTGCCGGCCAGCGCGCTCGAAACCGCCACGGCTTCCTCGTTGCCGCCGATGACGAGCGGCTGGATGGGTGTCGCGGACGGCGCGAGGCGCCAGCGCCGCGGGTTGAAACTCTCGCGCAGCGTCGCCACCAGCTCCTGCAGCCGCTCGCGCCGCCATTCCTCGCGCTCGATCAACTCCAGGCTGCGGACCAGCACGTGGGCGAGCAGCGGCGGCGCGGCGGTTGTATAGACATAGGTGTGCGCGCGCTGGGCGAGCGTATCGATCAAGTCGGGCGCGCCCGCGACGAACGCGCCGAAGACGCCCGCCGCTTTGCCGAGCGTCGCCATGTAGATCACGCGCGGGGACTTCAATCCGGAGTGGGCCAGCGTGCCCCTGCCGCCAGGCCCAAGGACGCCGAAGCCGTGCGCATCGTCGAGCAGGAGCCACGCGTCGTAGCGCTCGCACAGTCGGAGGAGACCGGGCACGTCGGCCTGATCGCCATCCATGCTGAAGACGGCATCGGTGGCAATGAGCTTTCGGCGCGCGCGTGATGCGGCGAGCTGCGTCTCCAGCGCTGCGAGATCGAGATGAGCGTAGCGCCTGAACTCCCCGCGCGCGAGCAGCGCCGCGTCGTTCAGCGAAGCGTGGTTCAACCGGTCGGCGAACACCGCATCACCGCGCGCCACCAGCGCGCTCACGACGCCGAGGTTCGCCATGTAGCCCGTGGAAAAGTGCAGTGCCCGCGGCAGTCCGACAAACGATGCGAGCGCCTCTTCCAGCGCGTGATGCACCGACGAATGGCCGAGCACGAGATGCGAGGCGCCCGCCCCGACGCCGTAGCGCGCAGCGCCTTCGCGCGCGGCTTCGATCAGCTCCGGATGACTGGCGAGCCCGAGGTAGTCGTTGCTGCAGAACGCGACATAGTCCTTGCCATCGACGGTCACGCGCGGTCGCTGCGGTGTTTGCAGAACACGCCGCGCACGCCTCAAGCCTTGAGCCTCGAGCCCCGCCAGTTCGGCAGTCAGAGCGGAAAACGGCATGGGGTGCCGCCAGTGGGTAGGTAACGAGAAGCGCAGCGGCCTGGCGCATCAACGCAACGTGTCGCCGCCTCTCTCCTCTCGCCCTTCGCCGCTCGCGCCGATCGGCATCGGCCGGATGCCCAGCCGCGCGAACAGCGCGCGGTCCGCTTCGACGTCGGGGTTGCCCGTCGTCAGCAGCTTCTCGCCGTAGAAGATGGAGTTGGCGCCCGCCAGGAAGCACAGCGCCTGGACGGCCTCGCTCATGTCCTGCCGGCCGGCCGAGAGCCGCACCATGGCCCGCGGCATCGTAATCCGCGCGCAGGCAATGGTGCGCACGAACTCGAGGGGGTCGAGGGGCTCGGTGCCGTGAAGTGGCGTTCCCTCGACCTGCACGAGGTTGTTGATCGGCACCGATTCGGGCTGCGGATCGAGGCTCGCCAGCTGTGCAATGAGCGCGGCGCGCACGGCGCGCGTCTCGCCCATGCCGATGATCCCGCCACAGCAGACGTGGATGCCCGCGGCTCGTACCCGTTGCAGGGTCTCGAGCCGGTCATCCTGCGTGCGCGTGGTGATGATCTCGCCGTAGAACTCAGGCGAGGTGTCGAGGTTATGGTTGTAGTAATCGAGCCCGGCCGCCTTGAGCTGCTCGGCCTGCCCTTCCCTGAGCAGCCCGAGCGTCGCGCAGGTCTCGAGCCCCAGCGCCCGCACCGCCCTCACCATCTCCAGGACGCGCTCGAGCTCGCGCTGCTTCGGTCCGCGCCACGCCGCGCCCATGCAAAAGCGCGTGGCGCCGCTCTCCTTCGCGAGGCGGGCGGCCGCAACGACCTCTTCGAGCGGCAGCGTCTCCTCGTTGGCGACGCCGGTGTGGTAGCGCGCCGCCTGCGGGCAATAGCTGCAATCTTCGGGGCAGCCCCCGGTCTTCACGGAAAGCAGCGTCGAGAGCTGCACGGCGTTGGGATCGAAGTGCTCACGGTGCACGGCGTGCGCGCGGTAGATGAGGTCGTTGAACGGCAGGGCATAGAGCGCCTCGACCTGCGCGCGGCTCCAGCGC
>Ga0256865_1000464_pt1 | contig 13762 bp, 9 predicted proteins | sample RVTome_14_FD_187337 | JGI IMG/M metagenome (GOLD analysis project Ga0256865, IMG submission 187337) | Soil microbial communities from uranium-contaminated site in the Upper Colorado River Basin, Wyoming, United States - RVT145D125 HiSeq ... | reverse complement strand
CCTCCAGGCAGTCTCGATGGAAGGGGCACGCCCCCTGGTACTCGTCGCCCGGTCTGCGGCGCACGATCACGTGCCCCATCTCGGGGTGCACGAGCCCGTGGGCGACGTTGCCGCCGACAACGGCGCCGACGCCGATCCCGGTGCCGATCGTCATGTACACGAATGTGTCGAGGCCCTGGGCGGCGCCCCACCTGCCCTCGCCGAGGGCGGCGCCGTTGACGTCGGTGTCGAAGCCGACCGGGGCGCCGAGCGCCCGTTCCACCGGTCCTGCCAGATCGGTGTCCTCCCAACCCGCTTTCGTGGTGGTGGTGATGTGCCCGTACTGCGGGTGCGATGGCCGCAGCTCGACGGGACCGAACGAAGAGATCCCGATGCCGTCGAGCTCGCCGCCGTCACGAACCTCGGCTGCGAAGAAGTCGATGACGGCCTCGATCGTCTCGGTGGGCTGGAGCGTCGGGAAGCGCTCGCCGGCGGCCACGTCGTCCGGGCCGCTGCCGATGGCGCACACGAACTTCGTCCCGCCGGCTTCGATCGCTCCGTACCGCCTCGTCACGCCCGGGACGTTAACGAACAACGGTCGTCGAGATCGTGGGTCCTCACGGCATCACCCCGCCGGCCAGCCCCCGCTCCGACCGCGACCTTCGACGGTGGACCTCGCCCATGGCGCCGTGAGAGCGGTTACCGGCCGTAGACCTCGGGATTGGCGCACGCCTCGAGTCGGCGGCCCTCGAGCCCTGCGACAAGGTTGCGGGCCGCAAGCTCCGCCATCGCCATCCTCGTCGCCGCCGAGGAGCTGCCGAGGTGCGGGATGACCACGCAATTGGGGAGAGCGACGAGGGGATGATCGCTCGGGATCGGTTCCGGATCCGTCACGTCGAGGCCCGCACCGGCGATCGTGCCCTCACGCAAGGCTACCAGCAGTGCGTCGTGGTCGACGATGCCGCCGCGGGCGATGTTCACGAGAGTGGCGGTGGGTTTCATGGTGCGGAGCGCCGAGTCGTCGATCAGATGGCGGGTCTCGTCGGAGAGGGGCACGGCCAGCACGACGTGATCCGACATCGTGAGGAGCTCGGCGAGCGTCACGACCTCGACGCCGGCGGGGGCGCCGGCCCGGAGAGCCCCGGACCGAGTCGCAGTGACGACTCGCATGCCGAATCCGAGGCCGCGGCGGGCCACAGCAGCTCCGATGCGACCGAAGCCGACCACCCCGAGCACCGACGAGTGCACGTCTGCGCCCCAGAGCAGCCCGGGCTCCCACCGCAGCCACTTGCCGTCTCTGACGTGGTCGACGCCCTCCACGACACGGCGCGCCGCGGCGAGGAGAAGCGCGAACGCCGTGTCGGCGGTCGTCTCGGTGAGGACGTCCGGCGTGTGGCCGACGGGGATTCGGCGTTTGGTGCATGCGTCGAGGTCGACGTTGTCGACGCCGACGGCCATGGTCGACACGACCCGCAGGTTCGGTGCCGCGTCGAGCAGCTCCCGGTCGACCTCGTCCGTCAGCATGCAGTACAGCCCGGCGGCCGGCGAGACCGCTTCGAGAAGCCGGTGGCGCGGCATGACGGCGTCGTCCGTCCACAACTCGACGCGGGCCGCGTCACGCAGGATGTCGAGCGCCATCCCAGGTGGGCGCCTCGTCACGACGACGTGCGGTTGTGCCACGCCTGAACGATGGCAGACGGATGCTGGATGTGCGACGGGCCGGTATCCCCGCAAGCGAGGCGGGGCAGGGAGTCACGAAGGTGAGAAGCGGGACGTCAGACCGGGTGACTAGTCGTCCTCGTCGTCGTTCTCGACGACGCGACCCTTCTTGCGAAACCCTGCCATGGACGCCAGGACGGAACCGGCCTGCTCTTCGCCGATCCTCGGCAGCTGTGCCGACTGCCTCGCATAGCGGGTCGTCTCGGACCGCCGCGGGACGTCGTCGCCGAGCGCCGCCGGATACTCGTCGACCGGCTCGCCGGCCAGCACGGTCGGCGCCTCATATGAGTCGTCTGCCGGCTGTCTCTCTGCCGCCAAACCCGAGCCGCCGGCGTCGACGTCGCGGACCGGCTGGAGGTGACGCGGCTCGGCCGTCCCCGGGTGGGAGGACTCGGCTGCGTGCCTGCGCAGCTCGAGGGCCTCGGCGCGCATCCTCTCGGCCGTCTCCGCCGCTCTCTCGAGTGCCTCGTCGGCCTGCGACTTGATGGCAGCGGCCTCGTCGTAGGCGGCCTGGCGGATCCGCTGCGCCTCGGCCTCTGCGGCCACGCGGGCTGCCTCGACGACCGGCCCCGAGTCGGGATCACTCGCCTCGATCTGCGCCAGTTCGGCGCGCAAGGCCTCTGCCTCGCGCAAGGCGGCATCCCGCTCGGCGGCGAGCGAGGCGACCGCCTCGGGTGGGGCGGCCACCTCGCGAGCCTGGGCCTTCTCCTTCTCGGCGTCGGCGAGGATCTGCATCGCCTGCTCCCTCGTACGCCGCGCCTCGTCCTGGGCGTCGATCCTGTACTGCTCGGCGGCTTCCTCGACCTGGCGTGCCCTGGCCTCCGCCTCTGCGAGGATCGCCTGAGCCTTGCCGCCCGCCTGCTCCTCGTCCATGCCCCGACCCGCCCTGTCGTGGGCGTCGCGCAACGCCGCGAGGGCGTCTGCGTGAATCTCGGCAGCCTTCGACTCGGCCGCCGCCAGGAGCTCGGCGGCCGCCCGCTGGGCATCCTCGATCGCCGGCGAGCCCGCGCCGGCCGCGGTCAGCGCCTGATCGGCAGCGACGACCTTCTGCTCGGCCTCGGCGAGCCGTTCCTCGGCCTGCCTGCGCTGCTCCTCGATCCTCACTTGCTCGAGCTCGATCTGCTTGCGTGCCTCGGCGGCTTCCTGTCGCGCCGCGGCCAGCTCCTCTTCGGCCTGCCGGTGCAGGTCGGCGATCTCGTCCTCCGGGTTGGCGGCGGCGGCCCGTTCCGCCTCGAGCTCACCGGCGCGCGCTTCGGCGGCCGCCACCAGTTCGGCAGCCCTCGCCTCGCCTGCGGCGATCGTCGCGGCGGCCCGAGCCTCGGCGCCGGCGAGCCTCTCGGCGAGCTCACGCTCGCCGGCCATGGCGGCCTCCTCGTCCACACCGAGCTGCGAGAGGCGAGCTTCACGCTCGGCGAGCTGGGCCTCGATCTCTGCCTTTCGGGCGGCCGCCGCTTCGATCTCGGCAACGAGCGAAGCCGTCTTCTCCTCGGCCTCGGTCAGCAGGAGGCCGGCTGCGGATGCAGCCTCGTGGTGCGCCCTCTCCGCGGCGGCTTTGGCCTCGAGCTTGACCTGCTGGGCATCCTCCTGAGCGCTGCGCAGCATCGCCCGAAGCTTCTCCTGCGCCGCCGCCTCGATCTCGCGCTTGATCTGGTCAGCTTCCAGCCTGGCTTGCTCGAGGATCCGTCCCGCCTCGCCTGCGGCATCGTCCAGCGACATGGCGGCGGATGCTTCGGTCCGCTCCCGCTCGACGGCCGCTCGGATGTCGGCCGCCTCCGTAGCAGCCTCGTGGCGCATCCTCTCCGCCTCGAGGCGGGCGTCCTCGACGATGCGGTCTGCCGCCGTTTGCGACGCCTCGAGCTCGGCCTGGCGCGCCTCGAGCCGGGCACTCGCCGCCTCGAGCTGACGCTCCCGGGCTTCGAGGTCGTCGATCCTCATCTGGGTGTCCTCGCCGAGTGCACCGGCCGACGCTCCGGCCGCGGCCACGATCTGCTCCGCCTCGGCGGTAGCAGTGGCGACGATGTCTCCCGAGCGGTGCTCCGCCTCCGCCAGCAGGCGCTCCGCCTCGGCGAGCCGCTGCTCGGCGTCTCGCACTGCGTCCTTGAACTCGATGTCGCCGGCGCGGGCGTTCTCGAGGTCGGCACGCAGCGTCCCGAGATCACGATCACGCGCCACCAGCAGGTCTTCGAGCTCGGCGATCCGGTTGGCGGTCGACTCGTCGACGAGCCCTATGGCCGAGGCCGCCTCCGACCGGATCTGCTCCGCTTCTCGGCGGGCTGCGGCGACGACCTGCTCAGCCTCGGCGCGCGCCTCGGCGACGTGATCGAACGACGGCCCGTCGAGGTCCCCCGAGCCCGCTCTCGAGCGCGCCTCGCTGACCACTTCGTCGGCCGTGCGGCGAGCCTCCCGCTCGATCTCCTCGGCGGCGCGCTGTGCCCGCTCGAGGATGCGATCCTTGGCGTCGAACACCGCGAACATCGCGTTGTCCATCGACTTCTCTTCGGCCTGCTTGGCGCGCGACAGCTCCGTCTCCGTCTCGACAAGACGCTCCTTCGTCTGCGACGCCCAACGCTCCAGGTCACGGAATGCCTGCTCGAGATCCTCGAGGTAGGCGCGGACCTCTTTCTGGTTGTAGCCCCGTCTTGCGAGAGAGAATGACTGCTTGTCGATTGATTCAGGGAGTGGCTTCGGGTCCCTCACGGGTGTCCTATCGGTCCGATCTCGGGCACGCTTGACGGTTCTTCGGCCCAACGGCGGCACCGCCCCGCCACGCCGAAGGGGCCGCGACGAAGGCCGCGGGAGGGAGGCTTTCGCAAGGTCACGCGATGGTGATCTCGTCGTCGAGATACACGTCCTGGATGGCGTTGAGAAGCTCGACGCCCTCCGAAGCGGGGCGCTGGAACGCCTTTCGCCCCGAGATGAGTCCCATGCCGCCGGCGCGCTTGTTGATGACCGCCGTCTTGACGGCTTGCGCGAGGTCACCCTCGCCGGACGAGGCGCCGCCCGAGTTGATCAAACCGGCGCGACCCATGTAGCAGTTGGCGACCTGCCAGCGCGTCAGGTCGATCGGATGGTCGGAGGTCAGCTCGTCGTAGACCCGCTTGTGGGTCTTGCCGAACTTGACGGCCCCGTAGCCGTCGTTCGACTCAGGCTGCTTCTGCTTGATGATGTCCGCCTCGATCGTCACACCGAGGTGGTTCGCCTGCCCCGTCAGGTCGGCGGACGCCTCGTAGTTGACGCCGTCGACGGTGAAGGCGCTGTTCCGCACGTAGCACCAGAGGATCGTCGCCATGCCGAGCTCGTGGGCGAGTCCGAACGCCTCGGCCACCTCCTGGAGCTGCCTCGTCGACTCCTCGGACCCGAAGTAGATGGTTGCACCGACTGCCGCTGCGCCGAGGTCGAACGCCTGGTCGACCGAGCCGAACATCACCTGGTCGTACCGGTTCGGGTACGACAGAAGCTCGTTGTGGTTCATCTTGACGATGAACGGGATGCGGTGCGCGAACCTCCTCGAGCACGAGGCGAGCACGCCGAACGTGGAGGCGACCGCGTTGCAGCCGGCATCGATGGCCAGCTCGACGATGTTCTGCGGGTCGAAGTAGCGGGGGTTCGGCGCGAAGGAAGCCGCCGCCGAGTGCTCGATGCCTTGGTCGACCGGGAGGATCGAGACGTACCCGGTTCCGGCCAGCCTCCCGGTGCCGAACAGCGCCGCCAGGTTGCGGAGCACCTGGGGGCTTCTGTCCGTCTGCACGAAGACCCGATCGATGAAGTCGGGCCCCGGCAAGTGGAGGTCCTCCTTGGGGATGCCCTTCGACTCGTGAGTGAGGAGGTCGTGAGCTTCGCCTCCGAGCAGCTTCTCGATGTCCATGTCGACTCCGTGGTGTCGGTTGCGTTCGCCTGCCCATTATCGCAGCCTCTCAGCCCGACCGAGCCTGGCAGGGCGCGGGGCGCATCAAGCGAACTGCAGCGCTTCGGCAACCGCCCTCGCCAGATCGTCGGCCCTGCGACGCAGCGCCGGCTCCGCCGCCATCGCCTCAGCGGGGCCGACCGTCTCGTTGAGATCGACGTAGATCTTGAGCTTCGGCTCGGTGCCGCTCGGACGCACGAGTGCCCGGCCTCCGCCGCCCAGCGTCATGACGAGCAGGTCCGTCGCAGCCAGCCAGCGGGGGCGCTCCTCTGCTCCGACGGAATAGTCGGCGATCCCGGTGACCCGGTGGCCGCCGAGGCGTTCGGGCGGCGTCGCCCGCAGCCGGTCGAGGGCTGCCCCGATCTCGGCGGCTCCTCGAGGGCCCTGGCGGAGGATGCTCAGCTGGGTGCTCACCCACAGGCCGTGCTCCCCGTAGATGCGGGCCAACTCGTCGAGCACGGATCTGCCCTCGGCGGCTGCCGCGGCCGCCATGTCTGCGAACACGACGGCGGCGGAGATGCCGTCCTTGTCGCGGACGATCCTGCCGACCGAGTAGCCCAGCGCCTCCTCGAAACCGAACACGAACCGACCGGCTCCCTCCGCCTCCATTTCGAGGGCGGCGTTCCAGATCCACTTGAAGCCGGTGAGCGTCGTCGTGTAGGCGGCGTCGTGGTGGCGAGCGATCAACTCGAGCAGCGGCGTCGACACGATGCTGTTGATCACCAGTGGGTGCGGTTCCCGGGTCCGATGGAGGATGTGGTCGGCGAGCAGCGCGCCGACCTGGTTGCCGGTGAGGGGACGGAACCCGCCATCTCCGTCGGGGACGGCCACCGCCAGCCGGTCTGTGTCGGGATCGTTCGCCAGGACGAGATCGGCCCGGCGTTCGGCGGCGAGCTCGAGTGCCAGGTCGAGGGCCCCCGGCTCCTCCGGATTCGGGAAGGCAACCGTTGGGAACCGGCCGTCCGGTTCGAACTGCTCCGCCACGGGCAAGACGTTCCGGTGCCCGAAGCGGGCGAGCGCCGCCACCACGTACTTCCCGCCGACTCCATGCAGCGGCGTGTAGACGATGCGCCGCTCTGGTGCCCCGGCGACATCGCCCCGGAACTCGGCGAGCGCGTCGAGATAGCGCTCGAAGACGTCGTCGGGCACGGCCGTGGCCAGATCCGTTTCCGACCCGAACGGGTTGCGGATGCTGGGGACGTCCGACGCGGCGCCCACCGATGCGATGGCGGCTGCGATGTCGGAGTCGACCGGCGGCACGATCTGGGCGAAGTTGGCGTCGTAGACCTTGTAGCCGTTGTCCTGCGGCGGGTTGTGACTGGCGGTGATGACGACGGCCGCCTCCGCTCCCAACAGCTTGGCGGCGAATGCGACGATGGGGGTCGGCACGGGTTCGGGGAAGTAGCGCACCCTGACCCCGGCGGCTGCCAGGACGCCGACCGTGTCCGTCATGAAGCGCTCGCTCGACAGCCTGGCGTCGCGCCCGACCACGACGAGCGGCTCGTCCCTGCGGTCCAGCAGATACCCGGCGAGGCCCCTGGTCGCAGTGATGACAACGGCCCGGTTCATCCTGTTCGAGCCCGCCTCGACCCTTCCGCGCAAACCGGCGGTACCGAACTCGAGTGTCCCCGCCATCCTGTCGGCGAGCTCGTCGAAGTGTCCTGCCTCGAGGAGCCCGTCCAACTCGGCGCGCGTCGCGGGATCGGGGTCGGCCGCCGTCCAGCCTCTGACGGCGGCTTCGAGGTCGGTGGTGCGTGACACTGAGCCGGAGACTACCGACGGGACGAAAGCAGCCTCCATCGCAGGCCGCCGGGGCCGGTACCCTCCACGAGCATGGACCGCATCCACATCGAGGACCTCGAGATCACGGGCATCATCGGCATCAACCCGGCGGAGCGGGTCACGCCCCAGACGATCAGGGTGAACGTGACCATGGAGGTGGACACGGCTGCGGCGGCGAAGAGCGACGACATCGCCGACGCCGTGAACTACAGGACCGTCGCCAAGGCGATCATCGCCCACGTCGAGGGGGGGACTCCGATGCTCGTCGAGCGTCTCGTCCAGGAGATCGCAGATATCTGCCTCGCAACCGATTCGAGAGTTGCATCCGTAGAGGTCAAGGTGGAGAAGCCGGGCGCGGTTCGCAATGCGCGCTCGGTGGGAATCACAATTCACCGTCGGCGTTGACCCCCCGAGGAGGTGATCCATGACCGACCTGACCGAGACCATCATTTCCCTCGGCTCCAACATCGAGCGCGAGGCGAACATCGCCGAGGCGATCAGGCTGCTCCGCCGGCACCGTGGCATCGAGGTCGAGCAGGTGAGCCGGGTCTATCGAAGCACGCCGGTCGGCTCCGACGGATCGCCCGACTTCTACAACGCCGCAGTGCTGGCACGCACGTCACTCGATCCGAAGGAGTTGCGCGACGAGCTCAAGAAGCTCGAGAGGGCGCTGGGACGTGTCAGGACCGACGACCGCAACGCCCCGCGAACGATCGACCTCGACGTCGTGTACTACGCCGATCGCGTCGAGGAGCTCGATGGATGGGAGATCCCCGCCCCGGACGCGACGACCGCGGCCTACGTCGCCATACCCGCAGGAGACGTGGCGCCCACGTTCACCCACCCTGCCACCGGGGCGACACTCGCCGCCATCGCGGCCCAGCAGGTGGCCGACACGTGCGGTGTAACCCCGGTGCCCGACATGCGGCTCGCCCCTCCGCACACCGCCAGGGGTGGCGACGACTGGGACACCCACACCGACGTCTACGCCCCGAAGTTCGAGTCGCTCGTCTACCAGCAGCTCCTCGAGCTCGGGGAGGACCCCGAACGAGAAGGTCTCGCCAGGACGCCGCAGCGGGTGGCGAAGGCCCTCGACTACCTCACGAGCGGGTACTCGACATCCCTCGAGGACGTCGTCAACGGTGCGATCTTCGACGCAGAGGGGGCGGAGGAGATGGTGCTCGTCAAGGACATCGAGTTCTACTCGATGTGCGAGCACCACATGCTGCCGTTCTTCGGCAAGGCGGCTGTCGCCTACCTGCCGAACGGCAAGATCATCGGGCTGTCCAAGTTGGCGCGCATCGTCGACCTGTTCGCCAGGCGGCTGCAGGTCCAGGAGCGCATGACGAACCAGGTCGCCGAGGCGGTCGACGAGATCCTCGCTCCACACGGCGTCGCCGTCGTCGTCGAAGGCGCCCACTTCTGCATGATGATGCGCGGCGTGCAGAAGCAGGAGTCCTCGACCGTGACCAGCGCCATGCTCGGAACGTTCAAGTCGGATGCCCGGACCCGATCCGAGGTGCTCCAGCTCATCCAACGCTGAGAGGGGTCTGAGGAAGAGCCAGCGGGAGCTCGAAACAGGCGCTCACCGGGCCGTCGCGCAGGGGCGAGCTCCAGCACGCTATCTCAGCACCTTGCCGGGGATTGCTCGTGCTGCGTCGGTCCCGCCAGCGACCGTCCTCGACGACCCGACCCATCCCTACCATGACGCCGATGCCACTCCTCGACACGCTCGACAGGCCCGTTCGTGACCTTCGTATCTCCGTCACGGACCGATGCAACTTCCGTTGCACGTACTGCATGCCCAAGGAGGTCTTCAACCGGGAGTACCAGTTCCTGGCCCGTGACATGCTGCTCACATTCGAGGAGATCGCCAGGCTCACCCGGATCTTCGCCGGGCACGGTGTCGAGAAGGTGCGCATCACCGGGGGGGAGCCGCTCATGCGGAGAGGGCTGCCCGACCTCGTCGGCCAGCTCACCCGGATCGAGAGCATCCGCGACCTGACGCTCACGACGAACGGATCGCTGCTCGCCCGAGACGCCGCCGGTCTCGCCGCCGCTGGGCTCGACCGCGTGACGGTGAGCCTCGACTCGCTCGACGACGAGATATTCATGGCGATGAACGACGTCGGTTTCCCGGCATCCCGGGTGCTGGAGGGGATCGACGCAGCGGCGGCCGCCGGCCTGGCTCCCGTCAAGGTCAACATGGTCGTCAAGCGCGGCGTCAACTCGGAGAGCGTCGTCGGGATGGCAGACCACTTCCGAGGTAGCGGACACATCCTTCGCTTCATCGAGTACATGGACGTCGGCCACACGAACGGCTGGCGCCTCGACGATGTGGTTCCCGCCCGGGAGATCATCGAGACGATCGGTTCCAAGTGGCCGCTCGATCCGGTCGACCCGTCGTATCGAGGTGAGGTCGCAGACCGGTACCGCTACCGCGACGGCGCAGGCGAGATCGGGGTCATCAGCTCGGTGACGTCGCCGTTTTGCGGCGACTGCACGAGGGCGCGGCTGTCAGCGGAGGGCAAGCTCTACACGTGCCTGTTCGCCACGGCAGGCACCGACCTGCGGGACCCGCTGCGCGCCGGCGCCTCGGACGACGAGCTCGATGCGATCGTTGCCGGCGTATGGACGAAGAGGGCCGACCGCTACTCCGAGATCCGCTCCGAGGCGACCATCGCCCTGCCGAAGGTCGAGATGAGCTACATCGGGGGCTGAGCGCCTTCACAGCCCTCTGACCAGGGGCTTTACCCTTCTGCGTCTTCGGCGTTCCGCACAGGTTCCGCGAGAGCACCATGCGCAGCATCAATGGTGTCCCGGGCCCGGTCCTCGGATTCGGGCTAGCTAGGATGGGAGTGTTGGCCGTCTCGGTTGTGCCCGCCGGTGCAGGAAATGGAGGGAGCGATCTCGGGAAGGTCCGGGGCGCGACCGCACAACAGCAAAGATTCAGGAGGAATTTATGAGACTTTCAAGACCACCGTTAGAGAGAGACCAGACAATGAGAACTCGCGTCAGGATCAGCTTCGTCGTCGGAGCCGCGGTGACCTTGCTGCTGGCGTTTGCCAGCGGCGCGATCGCGGACCCACCGGATGAGCTCACCAGCCCACCGGACCACAGGCACTTCATTGCGACGCCGAATGGTCTCGTCCCGGTCGGCCCGCAGATCTGCGAGGATCCCGGCCTGCAGCAGGCGTTCAACGAGTTCCACTACAACGTGCACCACTCGGTAGTGCCAGGCATCGGGCCCATCCCCACCAACGGCCCACAGGACGGCGCCCCCGGGTTACACAACGGCCAAGGCGGGGAGATCGTCGGCGTCCCGGGCTGCGGATGACGTCATTGATGGCTCAGTTCGAGTAGCGAGGACTCGCGGAGAGGAGACTAGAAACCTGGCCACGCCGCCCAGTCTCTGCGCCATGAGTCGGCCCTCGTAGGTACAGCGTGGCGGGATCTGCCACGTCGATCAACGCATTCGGATCCGCAGAGTCGCATGTGCCCACAGGAAGGCGGTCTCGGCTCGTTCCTCGCGTTCCGCGGATATTCCGCGAGAGGACGGAATACGGCGCGAAATGACGCGTAGTAATGACAAGCGTGTGATTCCTATTTCCCCAGGTCACAGTATATTTTGAGTGACAACGACGAACGACCAGCACCTTGTCTTCAAATGAGCTACATCGGCGGTTGAGGTCCTTTGCAACCCTCTGACCAGGAGCTTTACCCTTCTGCGTCTTCGGCGTTCCGCACGCGTCCCGAGGGAGCACCCCTTCGTCCTCCGCCCGGCCGCTCGTCGCCGTAGCTCTTGGTCGGGATCGACCGATCGTCGCCAGCCGGTCTCAACGTATAGGTCGATGCTGACATCTGCTCAGCCGCTGGCCACCGGTAGGCTGCAGCGACCCGAGGGCCAAGGACATGGACAGAGCAAAGGAATTCATCCGTCAGAATCGACAGGTCGTCAACGTGATCGGGATCGTTGCGATCGTTGTCGTTGGGGCTTCGCTCGTCGGTCGCCTCTCCGGTGGAGATTCGGCCCCCGTCGCCGTGGATACCACCGTCGTCTCAGAAGCCCAACCTACGTCGACCGCAGTTGGGCCCGCCCCGAGCTCAGAGGTCCCCCCGGTCGACTGCGGCCCACTCATAACGCTCGACGAGGTCACTGAGGCCCTGGGGGTTGCTGACGACCCTGATCGAGGTGGTGGCGCTTCGCAGATCTCCCAACACGAGGTGTGCCACGAGGCCCTTTCCTCGGATCCGACCTTCTATGTGCAGATTGGACCGGGCAGCCCCGACGACTTTGCCCCCGGGGCGGTCATCATCGGCACCACCGGTGAGCCCATATCCGATCTCGGTGACGGAGCCCTCTGGTTCGGCGGTCCCGAGACCGATGACGCCGGCGCGTCCGGTGTAGTTGCAATCCACCAGCTCACCCAGCACGGAGACCTCTTCTTCAGGGTGGTTCTCGGGCGTCCCGACGTTGACGAAGACGTTCAGCGTGAGATCACCGTCGACCTGGCCCGGCTCGCACTTCCCAGGTTCCCTGGTGTCTTCGTCCTGTCTGAGCCCGTGGAGCCTCTTGTGGTGAGCTTCGATGACGAACCGCTCCCGGACTCATCCGGTGTAGACCTCTCGGAGAACCTCCTCGCCCGGGAGGCGGGCGGCGAATGGTCCCGGGGCGAAGGTTTGGCCGCCACTCTTGGGTATCTCGCTGGTGAGGTCGAAGCCTCGGCTGTTGTGGGTGGCCCCGACCTGATCGACAGTTCTGCTTCCTTCGTCATCGAGTTGGCTAGGGACTATCTCGAGAACGGCGACGACCCGACGCTACAGACCGAGATCCAACTCTTGCTCGACGGGATCACATTCAGCTCCGAAGACCTCGAACTGCTGCGCACCCGCGCCGCCCCACGCAGTCTGTCGGTTTCAGCTGCGCCTCTAGCGCAAGAGGAAACCGACCCATGCCAGAGCCCTGATCCGGGCACGTCGTGCCTCGACCAGATACCGCTGCCGTCGAGGGCGGGGGTGCCCGATGACAAATATACGCTTTGGGCCGATCTGATCAACGGGTTGCAATGGCAGAGCGGCGACATCGAGGCGGCAAAGTTGGCGATCCTCGATTCCGCAGCCAAGTACGAGGCGTTGGGGGAGATGCCCTCGGTGTACGTAATGCTTCAGGCGGGCGGAAAGACCCTGTATGTGGACTATCTCGGACCTGAATGTGTTCTGTACATCGATGAATTTCTTGCCGAATTCAATGATGCCAAGTTCGGTCAGATCGTGGCCCGCGAAATGGCTTTCTGCCTCATCGCCCGTGAGTTCAACACAACGATCAAGGCCGATCAGGTGGGCACCAGATGGTGGAGCCGGGGCCTAGTCAACTATCTCAGCGCTTATGTGTACCCGCGGGTGAATCTCGAGCACGACATCCTGCCTTTGGAACTGTCCGACATCGAACTGTCGACGACTCTGGAAGGTCGGACATGGACGAACTGGATCTTCTTCGAGTATCTCCACGGTTTCATCGGCCCCGAAGGAAACATGGCTCTGATTCGAAACCTTCCGGTTGGGGGCGACCACGTGGCGGCGCTGGCTCGGGTCGACTCGATGGACGAACTGTTTCACGACTTCGAGAGGGGTCTGACCGACGCGAACATTCCGGATCAGGGTCCGGGCACGGTCCCCTACACCCCGAGGACGTGGAAACTCGACGTCTTCGGGCCACTGACGGGGACGTTGATGACTCAACCGTTCGGTGTGCGGCGGCTGGAGATCACCGTCCCCGATGGGAACACCGCCTGCTTCGAGACTATCCAAACGGGTGATCTCCGGGCGTCGTGGAGACGAGGGGTTCCCGGGGAAGCCGGGACCTGGGAGGACGTTCCCCCGGCGACGTTGGAGGGGACAACGATGTTGCTCGTGACTGCGGTGACTCCCGGCGCCGCCTACACCATCGATGTGACCCGGGTCAGCGACGATCCTGATTGCGAGGACGACCAGGAGCCAACGTCGACGACTCTCGGCGACTGTGGGTTGTGTCCACCCTCGCGGTATTTCTTCAACGATTGATCGGTACGCACCAGGTAGCTAGTGGTGTCGCGGGATTGATGACCACGGGCCGCGGCTGTCCCGGTTTGCGGCGTCGGCCACGCGGAGGTCCGGTCTGCCAGGTGCCCCCTCGGCTCGGGTCGCAGGGCGACCGCTCGCCGGTCCCCCGCCGAGCGGGAGACCGCGTTTGGCCCAGTCGAGGAGGCGGGGGCAGTGTCTGGCGGCCAGGTGCCCCCTCGGCTCGGTTTCTTACGCTCATCCCCCGGTCTCCGGGGGATCGACGAGCGCCGCAGGCCGAGTCGAGGGGGCCCTCCGGTCCGGTCGGCCAAGCGGCCCCCT
>Ga0256865_1000463_pt1 | contig 13775 bp, 15 predicted proteins | sample RVTome_14_FD_187337 | JGI IMG/M metagenome (GOLD analysis project Ga0256865, IMG submission 187337) | Soil microbial communities from uranium-contaminated site in the Upper Colorado River Basin, Wyoming, United States - RVT145D125 HiSeq ... | reverse complement strand
TACTTGAAATTTTCTTTTCACAAAAAATGTATTATTCGAGCTCCTTGTCTAAGGAATTGATAACCTGAACTAACATTTCTACCACTGAATTATAGAAGTTAATATCTATTTTTTCAAAGTCATCACCGGGTTTATGATAATCTTCATGATCTTCAACTCCGAAATATAGAAAAGGAATCCCCGATTTGCTAAATGGTCCGTGATCAGATGAATTAGACCAGTCATGTCCACCAGAACCTGGAGTATCATGGCCGAACAGTACTTTCAACCGGTCGTTTTGGGAAAGCGATTTTTGTACTAACTCCTTCAGGTCAGGATTTTGATAGGTTCCCGCGATATAGATTTCATTCTTGTCATTACGAGAAATCATGTCCATATTCACATTGAGAATAATTGCCCTGGAATTTGTAGCAACAAAAGCTTTTGCCCCCTGCAGGCCCGATTCTTCCGCATCAAAGAATGCAAAAATCATACTGTGTCGTGGTGAATTTTTCTTGAAATAATTGGCAATCGCGAGTAATGCAGCTACTCCGGATGCATTGTCATCGGCACCATTATAAATTTCTCCTGATCTAACACCGATATGATCATAATGTGCGCTGATGACGAAATAGGAATTCGAAGAAGCAATTCCTTCAATGTGACCAAGAATATTTGTCCCTGTTTTTTCTCCATCACTGGCAGAGAAGTTAAATTTTTGCTGAAAATCTGATTCCAGTGGTTTTACGGCAATTTCTCTCAGTCTTTTCAAAATAAATTCTCTGGCTTTTTCGTTTCCATCAGTGCCGGTTTTTCTTCCTTCCATGGAATCGTGAGATAAAATCCTGAGATCATTCATTAGAGCAACTTGATCAATTTGGGCCGAAGTGGAAAAAGGGAATACAAGGAATACCACTATGCTAAGTAAGGATTTTATTAAATTTGTCATCCCTTTTTATGGATATGATCTGCTAAATTAAAGACTTATCCACAAATGTATGCGGAAACTATTATATATATATATACTCCTGGTCTACATAAGTTCTCCTCTCATCGCACAGGATATACTGTTGACAAATTCTCCAGTGTATCTCAATGTCTCCTTTGAAATTCCAGAGGATTTACTATCTACAAAAACTGCCGTTATCGTTGAGGTTGGGAGTTCGGGATTGAATTGGAAAGAAATTTCGAATTATACCCAAATCCAGCTAAGAAGAACTGGAATTGATGCGGTGGCGTATTTCCAATGGAAAACCGTGTTTTCGGGGTTTGAACCACAACAGGAAATTTCAGAATTCCTGAAAACGAGACAAGTAACGAACATAATTTTGGTTAGGGCGACAAAAGTCAAAGCCGAGGTCTGGCTGACTAAATTTAACAACAGCTGGTCAGTGATTTCCAGCGGTCAAAATGCCTGGTATTTCAGCGACAGCACTGTTTCCAAAGCTTTGTTGCCACTATATCAGAAGGCGGCACTGGAGCAGGAACGAAAAAATCTGCTGATTTCAGATGTGCCGGAATATTATGAAGGGCTAATCTTTCATAAAAGAAAAATAAGCAAGGCTTACCCACCTGATGTCCGGGGTTTTAAAACCGGTATAGCATTAATACCCTCAACCTCCAAACCGGAAGAAATAAATGTAAACCTGCAGAGAGTTTTTGAAACGTATCAGGATGCTATTATGGCCAGAAATGATGAGCTCAAAAATGTTATAACTGAAAAATATCCATTTAAATATGAATTCTACGACTTTGGCCTTACAATGGAAGAATTGAGAACAACCAAAGGATGCAATTTCTTTCTGGGTTATGTTTATGGTAGAGCAAATGATATAACCCAGATGTTTAAATTGAGCTCCGGAGATTCTAAAGAAATCATAACAAATGCAGTCTTGTCAGAAAAACCAATAATTCGAAGCATTCCAGCTGATCGCATGGTTTTCAAATTTTATTTCAGGAATACAGTTACTGGGGAAATATTCATAGGTTCTGTTTGGGATGCTGATGTAGCAATTAACGATGCTCTTCGTAATTTTATTTTTTATATGAAACGAGATTTGAAAGTGAATCCTTAATTGAAAATTGTTAACTTATCGAATAAAATTTCCTGTATGCTCAACAATGAGTTAAAATTTAAGGTTTGGAATAAGGTGAAAAAGAAAATGTACATTTCGGGGTCATTATCTTTTTCAAGTGAGCGGCATTCTTTTGTTGTTTTTGCTGATAAAGAGATGGGGTTGTTTAAAGATGATGATATAGAAATACTCCAATTCACAGGTCAAAAAGACATGAACAACAGGGAAGTGTACCAGCGTGATATCGTTGAGATTGAGGGTAAAAGATTTATTGTAATTTGGGATAATAATCGCGGGGGTTGGTCTTACACCGACGTGGAGCGAAAAATGATTTCACATACCTTCGGGAGATCAGAGGCAAATAACAGCAAAGTGATTGGAAATGAATTTGAGACTCCTGAACTGGCCACACTTTAAAAAAGCCGCATCTCATTAAAAAGAGGTTTTTGCCCTGGTATGAATTCAGAGACCAATTTCCCAATGGCCGGCCCGTACTTAAAACCATGACCGGAACCAGCGCCCAAAAGCAAGACATTATTGTAAGAAGGATGTACGTCCATTATCAGATTTCTGTCAAAAGAATTTGAATACTGGCAAACCCGCGATTCCAGAAGAGGTAGCTGAGCCAGTTCAGGAAATCTAAAACGCAGAAATTTTCTGCTTTCTTGTAGTAAATCAATTTCCGGAACCCTGCTATCAAGGTCAGGATTAAATAGCGAACCCCGTTTGTCACAGGCAATTTTGAATCCGCGGGTTAAGTCACCAGGGATACCGTAGAAATACGGCTCATAGGATAAATCAACCCAGGAAGTAAAAGATTTCATGGAAGCTGAATTGGCCGGAACGTCAAAAAAATGTACTTCCTGCCTGGTCACTTCAATTACCGGAGATTCAACCCACTGATTTAGCCAGGGGCCGGCCGCTATCACAAAATAATCAAAATGCTCAACGCCGCCGGTTGAAAGTTTTAAACCTGAAAGCTGCTCCGTGCCTGCTTTCTCAGGTTTAACATCATCCCAAATGATATTTCCGCCTTCTTCAACAAATTTTGATGCAATGGCCTGGCACGCGTTGCGTGCTTTCAGATATCCGGATAATTCTTCCAGAACTGCGATTTCAATGTCAGACACTTGCATAAAGGGCCATTTCTTCTGAAGATCTTCCCTGGATAATTCTCTATACCTGATCTTGTTGCTCTCAAGAAATCCGAGTGAATCAAGAATTATCTTTTTATTTTTCTTACCTGATATCCAAAGCACCGGGCTTGGAATGAAAAAAGGGTCAGTTCCCTTCTGGAGTTCCATCCAAAGCGGAATGGCATCCAGAGTTAACCGGGAATAGAATTGGCTTGCCCCGTAAATAAGTCTCAATAACCGTGATTCACCACCGGAACTGGAGGCAGAGTTTCCGGGTCCGCGCTTATCAAAAAGTGTAACATTAAATCCCGCCTTTCTCAGATAATAGGCGCTGCAAACTCCTAAAATACCGGCCCCGATAACAGCCAATGCGGAAGAATTACCCGGGATTGATTTATTAAATTTTTGACCTTGGAATGATCTTCCGGAGGGCGAAAAAGTAGAAATTTCGGATTTCACCTGGATATTAATCAGGTTAAAATCAACGAAGTTTCACCGCGGTGCCGTAACAGAGAATTTCTGCAGAACCTTGCATAACAGCGGAGGTTGCAATTCGTACATTTACTATGGCATCAGCTCCCATTTCTTCAGCATCTTTTATCATTCTTGAGAGAGCTTGTTCCCGGCTGTCCGCCAGAAGCTGGGTATACTCGGTAATCTCTCCGCCTACGATGTTTTTCAATCCTGCGAATATATCTCTTCCGATATTACGGGCGCGAACTGTTGAACCCCGGGCAATACCAAGGTTTTCCTTGATCTCTCTTCCGGCAATTGTTTCTGTGTTGACTATAATCATATGAATTCTTTTCATGAAAATTAACAAAAAAAACCCAACTAAGGCGGATTTATAATCACGAAGTTTAAGTTTTGAATTCCAATTTTCTTAACTACTAAATCAGGATTTTTTCCATAAGTATGTTTTAAAATACTTTAGTTTAGTTCTGATGGATAAAACAGTGAAGGAAAATTTGTTTTTTATTGCCATTGTTCCGGAGGAGCCATTGTATTCAATGATAATGAATATAAAGGAATCGTTTGCCAAAGATTATGATTCAAAGGCGGCGCTGCGCTCCCCGCCTCATATTACTTTGCATATGCCATTTAAATTGTCCCTGGAAAAAGCGGGAAAATTGAAATTAAGACTTGTGGAAGTGTTACTTAATTTCTCACCATTTGAAGTTAAGTTAAAAAATTACGGGTCATTCCCTCATAAAGTTATCTTTATACAGGTTATGGAAAGTGAATCGTTAACCAATTTGCACAGTATTATCAAGAGGGTGATGCGAACCGAGTTTAATTTTCTAAATCAGGATTATAAAAACCAGGGATTCCATCCGCACATAACGGTAGCTTTCAGGGATATGAAGAAACAAGAATTCAATAAGGCATGGGAAAAGTTTGGTGTTAAAAATTTTGAAGATCAATTCGCTTGCAATTCTGTGTTCCTGTTGAAGCATACCGGAAAAATTTGGGAAAAATATTTCGAGATTCGCTTCCTCACTCAAAAACAATAATTTCTTCCACCTTTTCACCAAACAATCTGAAACTCTTTACTGTTTTATCTTTTTCAATTTGAATTATTGTGGATTGGTCATCAAACAATTCAAATAAAGCAACATTTTTAAGTGTAATTTGTTTAAAAGATTTTGTTTTTGCTGATTCAAAATATACCCAACAAACACCCTCTTCCATTTCAGAACCGATATAATTAATCACAGTTCTTTTGTTATCAAGTCTGATTTCTATTTTGGCCAAAAGATACCTTCTCAGAATTTTATTACGAACTGAATCCTCCAGCTTCAGAATATCAAGGGAAGTAGAATTCTCCTTATTAATGGCAGCTTCCAAATCATCAACAAAAATTCTTTGACTGAGTTGAAAAGTTTTGGAATCTTCGGAGAACCGAACTTCCACCACTGAAATATGAATGGGATGAACCAATACCGCAAGTAAAATAATTAGCATCATTTCTCATCAAAAATACTTTAATTTGCCTTCCTTTATTGTTTTGGAGAATGAAATTTGAAATAACATAGATGTCAGAGTTCGGATTATATTTTCAATTGGGAGTTGAACATATTCTTGATACAAGAGGGTACGATCATATACTATTCATTATTGCACTTTGTGTAATTTACAATGCCAGAGAGTGGAGCCGGGTTCTGATTTTAGTAACTGCTTTCACAATTGGTCACTCTATAACTCTGGTCCTTGCAACGCTTGAACTTATTTCTGTGAGGACGGACGTTGTAGAGTTTCTTATCCCTGTGACCATTTTAATTACTGCAACCAATAACATTTTCAGTAAGCCCTCCTCCGGCACACGAAGGATTCAGGTCAATTACCTTTTTGCCTTATTTTTTGGCCTCATTCATGGCCTTGGTTTTTCAAACTATCTTAAAAGTCTCCTGGGAACAGACAGCTCGGTTATTACACAATTATTTGCCTTTAACATTGGGATTGAGGCAGGTCAAATAATAATAGTTGGGATTTATATGATTGTAGCATTTATTGCAAATGGAATCTTTTATATCTCAAGACGTGATTGGGTAATGGTAATTTCTTCTGCCATAGCCGGCATTGCTTTTATTTTAATTATTGAAAATAAATTTTGGTGAGATGAAAAAATTATTTACCGCACTATCAATGGTTTTTCCGCTTTTGGGGATGAGTCAGGGTGATTATGGGAAGAAGTTTGAGCAACTTGAAACAATTCTTCCTACTCCAAACACTTATCGAACTGCTTCAGGAGCACCAGGGAAAGATTACTGGCAACAACGAGCTGATTATGAGATCGAAGTTGAATTAAATGATATTAATCAATCGATAACAGGAAGTGAAACCATCACCTATCATAATAATTCACCTGATATTCTAAAATACCTGTGGGTTCAATTGGATCAGAACATCAGAGAAAAAGACTCCGATAAATTTACTACCGGAAATAGCGCCATCGAGCCGGTTATGAATGGAAAATCATTATTAGAAATTACAAATGGATATGATTATGAAGGCGGATATAAAATAATATCAGTAAAGGGCACTGCGGGGGAGGACTTGCCTCATGTAATTAACAAAACCATGATGCGAGTGAATCTGCACGTGGAATTAAAACCCGGAGAGAAAACTTCCTTTTCAATTCAATGGGTTTACAACATAAATGATAAAATGCTGGACGGAGGACGCTCAGGTTATGAATTCTTTCCCAATGATGGAAATTATGTTTATGCCATAGCCCAATTTTTTCCACGCATGGCAGTGTATGATAATGTGGTTGGCTGGCAAAACAAACAATTCCTGGGAAGAGGGGAATTCACACTTCCATTCGGAGACTATAAGGTTAAAATTACAGTTCCGGCTGATCACATTGTAGGAGCAACAGGATTGCTTCAAAATCCGGATGAAACACTCACCAATGCCCAGATTTCAAAATTTGAACAAGCGAAGAAATCTGATAAGCCTGTAATCATAGTATCTCAGGAAGAAGCGATTAAAAAAGAAAAGAATCCGGACACAAAAAACAAATCAACCTGGATTTTTAAGGCAGATAATGTGCGGGATTTTGCTTTTGCGTCATCACGTAAGTTTATCTGGGATGCACAGAAAGTTGATATAGGAAATAATGCTCCTTTGGCCATGTCATTCTATCCAAAGGAGGGTAATCCTTTGTGGGAGGAATACTCCACGGTAACAGTTGCGAAAACTTTGATTGGTTATTCTAAACGAACAATTGATTATCCTTATCCGGTTGCCATATCCGTTCATGTTGCTTCGGCAGGTATGGAATATCCTATGATTTGTTTTAATCGGGGGAGGCCGTTTGAGGATGGAACCTATTCCTCTTCAATAAAGTGGTCAATGATCGGGGTAATAATCCACGAAGTTGGTCACAATTTTTTCCCAATGATAATTAATTCGGATGAACGCCAGTGGACCTGGATGGATGAAGGATTAAACAGTTTTGTTCAATTTCTGGTTGAGAGGGAATTTTATCCGGACAAACCGGTTACCCGAGGTACTCCCGAGACGATAGTTCCTTATATGAAAGGAGGTAAGGACATGATTAGGCCTGTCATGACAAACTCAGAACAAATACTTCAATTTGGAAATAACGCTTATTCAAAACCTGCTGCAGCTTTGAATTTGTTACGAAATACCGTGATGGGCCCCGACCTGTTTGACTATGCATTAAAAGAATACGCGCAAAGGTGGGCATTCAAACACCCGACCCCCGCCGACTTTTTTAGAACAATGGAAGATGCTTCTGCAGTTGATCTGGATTGGTTCTGGCGCGGCTGGTTTTATTCAACCGATAATGTGGATGTGTCGGTTGAAAATGTGAAATGGTTCCGGATGGCCGGCATGGAACCGGGTTTTGAGAAAAGAATGAAGTCAGGCAAGGTGACTGCAAACTCCGATGGAACCGGTGCCGCCAATTCCCTTTCAAACGGATTTGAAGAATTTAAGGTTATTGAAACCGATACAAGATTTTACAGGGAATTTCTAAACCGCGTAGACGATGAGGATGTGATAAAAAAGAATACCGGCAAAAATTTTTATGAAGTAACCTTTAAAAACATTGGTGGGCTGGTAACTCCTTTAGTTCTTGAATGGACCTATGCTGACGGATCTGTGGAGATTGAAAAAGTTCCTGCCGAGATTTGGAGGTATAATGAAAATGAGATAACAAAAGTCTTCACCAAAGAAAAACAGGTAATCAACCTGAAGTTAGATCCAATGAATGAACTTGCTGATACGGAATCTTCAAACAATAACTTTCCACGAGAGGAAGACAAATCCAGGTTTGAACAATTCAAAAATAAGACTAAGAACTAAATAGAACGGCAGAGTCGCACACTCTGCCGTTTCCCAAACCATACCACCACAAAAAGAATATTAATTGGATAATTTTCGAAGCTTATCGCTAATCATTTGTTTTGGTACTACTCCAACCTGATTGTCAACTAATTTGCCATTCTTAAAAAAAAGCAGGGTTGGAATACTTCTTATTCCATATTTTTCCGCACTAATTCTGTTTTCATCTACATTCAATTTTGTTACCAGGGCCCTTCCCTCAAATTCTTCAGCCACCTGCTCCAGAATCGGCGCAATCATATGACAAGGGCCACACCAATCTGCCCAAAAATCAATAATAACAGGCTTATCCGTGGTGGATAACACCTTTTCAATCGTGTCGTCGGTTATATGAATCGGTTTTGATAATACAGCCATTTAATTGTAATTTTATTTGTTACAATTATAACGAAAATTAGCAGATTAAGGTTCTTTCTTGCAGGGATTTTTTTTGTTGATAGGAAATCAGGATGAATCTATTGCGGATGAATTTATTGCAAACACGGCTGGTTAAAAGTTCTTAAATTAGGGGCTAAAATCTTCAAAACGAGTGTACGCGATTGTCGATATTGAGACCACGGGGGGAAACTCCATTTATCACCGGATTATCGAAATTGCCATATACATAACAGACGGCCAGCAGATAATTGATGAGTATCAAACACTTATCAACCCAGAAATACGGATTCCACCTTATATTATTGCATTTACCGGAATAAGTAACGAGATGGTTGAAACCGCACCGATTTTTGAAGATGTTATTGAGAGAATTGAAGAACTGACTCATGGGAAGATCTTTGTTGCGCACAATGTAAATTTTGACTATTCATTCATTAAGAAAGAGTATTATGAACTTGGAAAAACCTTTCGGCGCAAGAAACTTTGCACCGTAAGATTTAGCCGGAATATTTTGCCGGATATGCCTTCCTACGGATTAGGGAATCTTTGCGACGAGTTGGGAATTCCTATTCATAACCGGCACAGAGCTGCAGGTGATGCCCGGGCAACGGTTGAATTATTTCATCAGTTAATTGAAAAGGATGAAACTGGATTTCTGGAATATTCATTAAAAAGAGACTCGAAAGAAGCTCTGCTGCCACCCAATCTTCCAAGAGAACAATTTGATGAACTTCCGGAAGAAAATGGTATTTATATATTTCATGATGAGAAGGGAAATCCGATTTACATTGGCAAGGCCAAAAATATCAAAGACAGGGTAGCCACACATTTTGCGGGAAATACAAACACAAATTCCAGACGATTATTTCTAAACTCAATTTTTGGGGTTAGTTATGAAGTATGCGGCAATGAGTTGATTTCACTTTTGTATGAATCATTTTTAATTAAGAAGCACTGGCCCAGATTCAATCGATCTCAGAAGAAAGTAGAGTATAATTATGGTATCTATCAGTATGAAGATCGCAATGGATACTATAGGTTAACCGTGAACAAAGTAAGTAGGTGGGAAACGCCCGTGGCTACTTTTCGGCACTTATCGGAAGCCCGGGGTTACCTGGGGAAAAAAGTTCGTGAGTTCGAGCTTTGTCCAAAGCTATGTGGTTTGCAAAAAGCGCCGCATGAATGTTATGATCACAAAATCGGAACTTGCCATGGGGCATGTTGCGGACAAGAATCAACTCAGGAATATAATTCAAGATTTTTGAGAGCAACCGAAAATTTCTCGGATGTTAAGAAATCATTTTGCATCATCGGCCAGGGTCGCAGCAGGGATGAGAAATCAATTGTTGTAGTTGAAGAAGGCTGCTACCTTGGTTTTGGATACCTCGACTCCTCCTTACAATTCACCAGACCAAATGAATTGAAAGATTATATTGATTCATTTCCGGATAATCCTGATGTGCAAAAAATCCTAAACGGATACTTAAGGAAAAGCAGCCCGGACCAGGTGATAGCGTATTAAATGAGTTCACTAAAATAATTGTTGTAATTTGAAAATAAGCGGATTCACATTTGTCAAAAATGCAACGAAGCTCTTCTTCCCTATAAAAGAATCCATAGAATCGATTCTTCCCATCGTGGATGAATTCATCGTTTTAGTGTCGGAGGGTGATGAAGACGATTTTACAAAAGAAGAAATCGGGAAAATAAATTCAGATAAAATCAAACTCATACCTTCCCGGTGGGATAAAGAAAACTTCCGCCAAAACACTGTTTATGCCCATGAAACAGATAAAGCTATGAAACACTGCTCGGGAGACTGGCTTTTCTATCTGCAATCGGATGAGATAGTTCATGAAAAATATTTGGATCAGATATCCAGGGCATGTGCATATTATCTTGATGCCAGGGAAGTAGAAGGATTTCTTTTTGAATACAAACATTTTTGGGGTGATTTCAATCATTACTTTCAATCACACACCTGGTACCCACGGGAAATAAGGATTATCCGGAATCGCGGCGACATTCACTCATGGCGCGATGCTCAGAGTTTTAGAATTTTTCGTCAATTCAATGGCACCTCTGAGGATTATCTCAGAAAGGCAGGAACAAGGAAGTTAAATGTAGCCAGGATAAATTGCGAAATTTATCATTATGGCTGGGTAAGACCACCATGGGTAATGACAACAAAGACAAAATCGGTGGATCCGCATTTAGGTGCACAATTAAAAGATGGGTATTTTGATTATGGCCCTTTGAATAAATTGGAATTGTATAGTGAAACTCATCCAAACGTCCTCAAGCCCTGGATTGAAAAAATCTTTGACTGGGGAGAGGAACTGCAAATAAGTGGTAAAAGAAATAAAAACCGCCCACCTTACAAACATGAAAGATTAAAATATCGTTTACTAAGTTTGATTGAGAATACACTCCTGGGAGGAAATCAAATTGGAGGATTTAAAAACTACAATATTATCAGGGATTTTGCGAAAGATATGGACCAGACTTGAGTTTTGTACCTTTCTATAATTAAGAATTGTGAGATGACTTATTTAATTATTTTTGTTTCCGTTGTGCTTGCCTTGCAAATTGGGATGATGTTTTTGATCCGGTGGAAGAAGAAAAAAGATAAAAAAGAAAATGTATTGCTTCGCTATAATATCAATACCCCAGGAGATGCCTGGAAATGCCTGAATGACCCCAATGTTTCTGATGAAGACAAGCTGAAAATACAGGAGTATTACTCTAAATCGCTCAAAAACTAAGATTTAATGTAACCTATCCGCATTTTCACTGTATATCTAAGTAACTTTGAAACTTTCCAGTTTGCCATTTTGTCTAATGACAAACAACTTATTTGATTTTTGAACGTAAAATTATAAGCGAAGAAAACTCAAAACTATTTAGAATTATGTCATTCATTACAAAGATTTTTGGAAAGAAAGAGAAGAAACCAAAAGCAAAGTGCAATCTTTCTGACACACTTTTGGAATTTGGAGAAGGCTATCAATTAACAACTTCACAAATTGTCGCATCCAGGAAATTTTGGGATCACAAGATGCTTGAACCGGAAACTCTATCTTACACCACAGCTCATTTTAAGAATAATGATCCGACTGCAACTAAAATGCGTGAGATGATTTTCAATAAATATGCTATGGAAGAAAAACCATGGTTAATTTGTGAAAGTTACATTCACTTGTTTGAGGTGGATAAGGGTCAGGCTCAGGAATATGCTAAAGAGTGGTGGACTTCCGGAGGTCAATTTTCTCCGCCAAATTCAGGTTCAGCAAAAGCAATCATGGGAAGCACAGCTTTTGAAGAAATCAGAGAGTATGCAACCATGGTGGCTGGAGGAGAAAGAGTATAGCATCAACAAAAACAAAACTCAATTTGTATATTTGTTATATGCGGCCAGGCCGGATATTGATACTCTTGTTTTGCCATTTAGCTTTCTCCTGCAATTCAATCCGGGTAATTACCCACTATAATGAAAATTCCGATTTCAGCAAGTTTCATTCTTTTAAAACCGTAAATGATATCGAAAGGCCCGGTAATACAGGTACGTACACCGAATACCTGGATTTGGACAGGGCAATTGCCGGAAAAATGATTGAAAGAAAATATACTGAAGAAACGGACGCAGACCTCGGTGTTCATTACAGAATTATTCTGAATAAAAAGATCGATTATAACTACAACCGGGACCGGCTTTACCCATATACCAATTATGAGACGTATGGCAGAAAGTATACGGAAGGTGTACTCATTATTGAAATGCGGGACAGGGATACAAGAAAAGTTGTGTGGCAAGCAAGTTTGGACCTAAAGATTAATAAAAGAAAGAAATTGGAAAATGTAATTGAAGACACAATAGATTTTATCTTTAGCGAATATCCTTTTGAGGCCGGCAGTAAAAAACCTGTTATTCAGGAAAGATAATGAGTAATGTCAACTATCTTTTTTGACAGATGCTCATCATTGAATTAAGCAATTTCCAGTTTTAACTGGAGTCCAATCACCAAAGAAGGTTATTGTAGTACTTGATGATGATATTTGCTGATATTTTTGGTGGTCAGTCACGGGTGATCCGGGGATTCACCGGGGTCAACGGGGAATAAGCATAATCTCCAATACTTTCTGTTTCAGGAGAATGGCATCCCTGGAACAATGAAAAATTCCCAGTAAATGGGACAATTTTACCATCTTAAGTTCTAATTCAACAATACTTTTGAGCATCAGTTATTAATTGTTGGGACACCGTCCCTTCGTGTTGATAACTGCTCATGGGAACGAAACGGCCTTGATTAAATCAAGGTCGTTTTTTTATTCCATTCATGGAAAACTCACTGTAACAATTCTTCCCGAAAGATCGAATATTGTATCTTTATTGATTTCCAAAGTTATACCCATGAAAAAGACCATAATAACATCGCTAACACTACTGGTGTTTATGGATGTATCAGCACAGCGCAGGGAAGTGGATGAATCATTGAAGATGGATTTTGAGGAATATGATCCTGTTTCAACCCTGGTAGTGCCGGAACATCCGATGACAAAAGCCAGCTTCCCTTTTATAGATGTCCACAATCATCAATTCAGAATGCCCGAAATGGATCTCAAAGAATTAATTACTGAAATGGACAAACTGAACATGGCAGTTATGATAAATCTAAGCGGGCGAGGCAGAAACAGTTCAGATCATTTGCAAAAATCACTGGACAATGTAATGAAAAATTATCCCAACAGATTTATTGTATTTACGAATATTGATTTGAGTACCATTGATGAAGCGGGTTGGTCTGAAAAAACTGCAAAGCAAATTGAAGATGATTACAAAATGGGTGCGCGGGGATTAAAGATTTACAAGAGCCAGGGAATGGATAACAAAGATAGTAATGGCGACAGGATTCCTATTGATGATTCAAGGATTGATCCGGTTTGGGCCAGGTGCGGTGAGCTGGGGATTCCGGTATTAATTCACTCCGCGGATCCGGCGCCTTTTTGGGATGAAATGAATGCCAGTAACGAGCGGTGGCTGGAACTTAAATTGCGTTCAGGAAGAAAAAGAGATTCCGATGATGCTTCCTGGGAGCAGATAATGAGTGAGCAGCATCATATTTTTGAGAAACATCCAGGGACAAAATTCATAAATGCCCACCTGGGCTGGTATGCCAATAACCTTGGCAAATTGGCCGAACTGATGGAGAAATATCCAAATATGTACGCGGAAATAGGAGCAGTAATTGCAGAACTTGGAAGGCAACCCAAATTCGCCAACGAATTCATTACAAAATATCAGGACAGAATTATGTTTGGGAAAGATTCCTGG
>Ga0256865_1000462_pt1 | contig 13858 bp, 8 predicted proteins | sample RVTome_14_FD_187337 | JGI IMG/M metagenome (GOLD analysis project Ga0256865, IMG submission 187337) | Soil microbial communities from uranium-contaminated site in the Upper Colorado River Basin, Wyoming, United States - RVT145D125 HiSeq ... | reverse complement strand
CATGCGGCTTGCCTGCTCCGCGCTCTCCAGCGCCATGCCAACCGTTGCCATCAAGGCGGCGCGGTGATCGCTCAGTGCATCGAAGGCTCCCGCGCGGATGAGCGACTCGACGACACGGCGATTGACAAGCCGCTTGTCGACGCGCCGGCAAAAATCAAACAGGTCCGAAAATGGCGCGTCCTTTCGCGCCTCGAGAATGGAGCTGATCGCCGCTTCCCCGGTGCCCTTGATGCCACCCAGCCCGTAGCGGACCGCTTTTCCCCCGACCGGCTCGAAGCGGAAATTGGACCGATTGACATCGGGCGCATGAAGGTCGATGGCGTGCGCGCGCGCATCGAGCGCGAAGAGCTGCACCTTGTCGGTATCGTCCATCACCGCGGACATGTTCGCCGCAATGAATGCCGCCGAGTGATGCGTTTTGAAGTACGCGGTCTGATACGCGACCAGTGCATAGGCTGCGGCGTGCGAGTTGTGCACAATGAGACCATCAGCGACAAAGTTGTGGTCACCCTCGACTTCGAGGTCGTACACGTCTTCAACGCCACGCGGAACAATTTCGACTACGGTGTCCCAGTAGACGTCCGACGTAGCTACAGCGCCGAGCTCGTCGCAACCAAAATAGGCGGAGAACCTGGCGATCGTTCGACGCCGGAACCCGCGCTTGCCCGACGAACCGCGACCGCAAAACTCCCTGACCGAAATACCGCTTCGAGCCTGCAGTTCCCGCCACGTCAGGCCCGCCGCAACCCGCGCCGAATTCACCCGCGTCCGTACTTCGGCCGGTACCGTGTCCTTGCTGCTGACGCCGCCCGGCAATAATGCCAGCCGTGCCTTTAACGCCTGGATGACGGTATCGCGCCCGACACAATAGGGCGCGACCCGTCGGACGAACTGCTGCACGCTGTCCTCACCAATGAGATACACAGCATACCCGGGGCGAACTGTGCCTCGATACCTGAACCGCTTCGCGTGAAGTTTCGCGACGATGCCAAGCCGCAGCAACAGGTCCTGCACGTCGCGTGCCAGACCCTCCGAACTGGTCGCGTAAAATGGCACCGTGTTCGAGGGCCCTATGAAGAAACCGTCGCCGGACCACATGCGCCCCAGCAAGAGCGCGACACTCTCCTGCGAGAGTGCGAATACCGCGGCCGGAACACGCTTCTGATCGGCGCGGCGATTGAGCAGGCCAAGCTGCTGCGCCCAACGGTACGCCCCACTGCGCGCAGGCGGTTCATCGAGCGCGAGTGCCGTATTGCCGTCGATAGCGTTCCAGGGTCGCTGCCCTTTACGAAATCGCGCATTGCGGCCGGTCGAAAGAGATACTTCCATGCGACCGTTGGCCCGTGTGGCCACTCTGGCTACCGTGTCCGGAAAACGGCTCGCGGCATGACTGAAATCGGCAATCAGCTCGGCATCGTTGTTAAAGTAGTAAAGGCTCGTCGGATGGCAGGTGTTGCCTTCCGAAAGCAGTCCGCCGAGCACGATCAATTCGTGTTCCGGCCAGGTCGCCGTGCTGGCCGTATCAAGCCGTCGCGGCGTAGCGATGCGATCGCCCGGCGCAAGATCGCCTAGCGGAATCCAGCCGTCGAGCCTGCGCACCGGGTGGTTGTCGGTTGCGATGATGCGACGGCCCAGGGCAGTCCGCAGCTCGAACGTCGGGCGGCGGCCGTTCCATACGACATTGCGTACCGTGCGCGCGCGCAGGCGCCAGTCATCGCCGAGCGAATGCACGACGAGATCGAGGCTTCTCCGCCGCTCGAACAATTCCTGTACGGTGCAGCGCGCGCCTGTACGCGCATCCTGCACCTGGGTCGAGCCCACCACACATTTATTGAACCCGTAGCCCGCGAATTTCTCCATCAGGCTGAAAAGCTCATTCCCCTTGCGCTCGGAAACGCCGTTCTTCGCCGCACCGGCGACGAAGATCCCCCGGTGCTGCGCCATCTCCTCGGGCAGCTTCTTGCCCATCGCGCGCCGCAGAAGATCGGCGCCGCCCAGCGTGTAGCCGCCGATCAGCTGCGCGATCTGCATCACCTGCTCCTGGTACACCATCACGCCGTAGGTCGGGCCGAGGATGGACTCAAGGCGGGGATCGAGATACTCGACGCGCTGCCGTCCGTGCTTGCGGTCGACGAAATCGGGAATGAGGTCCATCGGCCCCGGGCGGTAGAGCGCAACGAGGGCGATCAAGTCCTCGAAGCGGTCCGGCTTCGCGCGCTTGAGAAGGTCTCTCATCCCGCGCGATTCAAACTGGAAGATCCCGGTCGTGTCTCCCGCGGCAAACAATCGGTAGGTCGCCGCGTCATCCAACGGAAGCGTCTCCAACGAGGGGACTGACGGAACAGCCGCCACTTCTTTCTGACTTCTGACTTCTGACTTCTGACTTTGGATGTACTTGAGCGTCCAGTCGAGCACCGTCAGCGTCGTCAAGCCGAGGAAGTCGAACTTCACGAGCCCCACCGCTTCGACGTCCTTCATGTCGAACTGCGAGACCATGCTCTCGGACCCGTCGGCGGCGTAGAGCGGACAGAAATCCGTGAGCTTGCCCGGGGCGATCAGCACGCCGCCCGCGTGCATGCCGACATTTCGGGTGAGACCCTCGAGCGTCTCCGCGAGCGCGAGGAGCTCGCGCACCTCCTCCTCGTTCCTCTCGCGCTCGGCAAGCTGCGGCTCCATCTGGCGCGCATCGGCGAGCGTGATGTGGCGTCCCGGCTGGAACGGGATGAGCTTCGCGAGCTGGTCGCAGAAGTTGTAGCCCAGGTCGAGGACGCGCCCGACGTCGCGCACCACCGCCTTCGCCGCCATGGTGCCGAAGGTTGCGATCTGCGAGACGCAGTCAGCGCCGTATTTGCCCTTCACGTAGTCGATCACCCGGTCCCGCCCGTCCTGGCAGAAATCGATGTCGAAGTCGGGCATCGAGATGCGCTCGGGGTTGAGAAATCGCTCGAAGAGAAGGTCGTAGCGCAGGGGATCGAGGTCCGTGATCCCGAGTGCAAAAGCGACCAGCGAGCCCGCGCCCGATCCGCGGCCGGGCCCGACCGGCACGCCATTCTTCTTCGCCCAGTTGATGAAGTCGGCGACGATCAGGAAATAGCCCGAGAAGCCCATCTGCTGGATCATCCTGATCTCGAACTCGAGACGCTCGCGGTAGCGCGCCGCATGGCCGGATCGTGCCGTCTCGTCGGGGAAAAGCTGCACGAGCCGCTGCTCGATCCCCGCCTGCGCGCACTCGCGAAGGTACTCATCGAGGCCCATGTTCGCGGGCGTTGGAAACTTCGGAAGCTGGCTCTTGCCGAGCGGCAGCGTGAGATTGCAGCGTTTCGCGATTTCGACGCTGTTGGCGAGCGCCTCGGGCAGATCGCTGAAGGCGGCTGCCATCTCCTGCTGCGTCCGGAAGTGCTGTTCGGGATGGAACAGGCGCGGGCGGCGCTGATCGGAAAGGATGTAGCCCTGCGCAATGCACACGCGCGCCTCGTGCGCGCGGAAGTCCTCGCGTTTCACGAACTGCACCGGGTGCGTGGCTACGACCGGAAGCTTCAGGCGGCTGGCAAGTCGCACCGCCCGCTGCACGTGCGTCTCGATCGAGCCGCCCGATGCGCCCAGCACACTGGCGCCCTGACCCAGGCGCTGCACCTCGATGTAGAAGCGATCGGCAAAAAGCTCGCGCCACTCGGCCGCCAGGCGCTCCGCGGTCCGGACGTTGTCCATCAGGAGCGCCTGGCCCACGTCGCCGTAGTGCGCGCCCGACAGCGCGATGAGACCCCCGCCCCCCACCTCGCCGAACCAGTCCTTCCTCAACTCGGCCCGGCCACGGTACTGGTTTGCGCGATAGGCCCGGGTAAGAAGCTCGGTCAGCCGCAGGTAGCCCTCGTGCGTCTGGCAGAGCAGCATCAAACGATACGGTTTGTCGCGGTCGGCTTCGTTCTCGAGCCAGATGTCGCAGCCGATGACGGGCTTCACCCCGCGGGCACGCGCCTCCTGGTAGAACTTCACCATGCCGAATACGTTGGCGAGGTCGGTCAGCGCGAGCGCCGGCATCCCGTCCTGCGCCGCCGCCTCGACTGCCTCGTCGAGTCGCACGATGCCATCCACGATCGAGTATTCGCTGTGCAATCGCAGATGGACGAACGACGGCTGCATGCGGCTATTTTAAGGCGCGCGGCCGGCAAGATTAAGGGTGCGCGGAAAAATTTTCCGCGAGACTATTCCGCAACCTGGACGCGCCGCCTGAAGCTCACGCCGCCGTACTGTGTTTTAAAGTAACGATTCCGATGTGTTATCGCTGTTTCGGCGCCGCGCACGATCGCAGGCGCACTTCGGATCCTCGGCGCGCTGGTGTTGCCGGAGAAGCACTTGCGCCTGCAGGCAATGACCCCGCGACCACAAGGAGCAGCAGCAAGCTGCGCCACGCGGGTACCCGCACCGGAGCATGCACCGGCTCAGGACGTCACAGGACGGTCAGGAACGGGCTGAAGTTGGCGAGGATTCCGATCGCCTCGCGTGCTCGCAGCATAGAGCGTTGTGCGCTCGCGCGGCGTCCGGCCCACGGCGTGAATCAACCCTTCCATCATGGCGGGCGTCATCTCCTGCCCGTGCGACGCGCCCGCCGCGCGCGATATCGATTCGTTCATCAGCGTCCCGCCAAGGTCGTTGGCACCCGCTCGCAGGCACTCCTTTACACCGTCCGGCCCCATTTTCACCCACGATGCCTGGATATTCGGAATGAGCGGATACAGTGCAAGACGTGCCACCGCGTGCATGAGCACGGCCTCGCGGAAGGTCGGTCCGCGCCGTGCGCGTCCCTTGCGATAAATCGGTGCCTCCATATGCACGAAGGGAAGCGGTACAAACTCGGTGAAGCCGCCGGTCTCGGCCTGCAGCGCGCGCAGGCGCAGGAGGTGGCGCGCCCAGTGCTCGAGCCTCTCCATGTGGCCGAACATGATGGTTGAAGTGGTGCGAAATCCCATCCTGTGAGCGGTTCGCATCACCTCCAGCCATTCGCCGGTCCTGACCTTGTCGGGACAGAGGGTGGCGCGCACTTCATCGTCAAGGATCTCCGCGGCCGTCCCGGGCAGCGTTCCGAGGCCGGCCCGCTTCAGTTCAACAAAGAACGCCTCGAGCGGCAGACCCAGTGTCCGGGCCCCCTGCCACACTTCGAGTGGCGAGAAGGCATGGACATGCATCTCCGGCACGACGGCCTTCACCGCCCGGCAAATCTCGAGGTAGGTCGCCCCCGTGTACGTCGGGTGGATCCCGCCTTGCATGCAGACTTCGGTCGCGCCGCGCTCCCAGGCTTCCCGCGCGCGGCGCTGAATTTCTTCGAGTGGCAGGTCGTAAGGCTTGCCCCGCAGGCTCTCTGTCGCCTTGCCCTTCGCAAAGGCGCAGAACTGGCACCGGTACGAGCAAATATTGGTGTAGTTGATGTTGCGGTTGACGACATAGGTGACGGCATCGCCGTTCACCTCTTTTCTCAACTCGTCGGCTGCCGCGCAAACGGCGGAAAACTCTCTCCCGCGTGCGCGGAAGAGTTGAACCAGCTCTGATTCGCGGAGCGTCTCGCCGCGCCTTGCCCTCGCCAGTATCGTCCCCAGTTCGCCGCGCGCGACGGCGAGAGAAGGCGCGATGCCCAACGCGGAACCGGCGGGAGGACGCTCCCGCATGCCCGGCGACCAGCTGTCGGTGCGGGGGAATCCGTCGCTGTCGGTGCGGTGGAGCAACGCTGTGCGTAATCCCGGGTCGACCCAGCGGTCCATCTCGCGCACGTAGGCCGGATAGATTGCCAGGCGCTCGACCAGCGCCTTGCCGGCCTCGCTTGTCGCCTGCGCCAGGACATTCAGCTCGGGCCACGGTGCTTCGGGATTGACGTGGTCGGGGGTAACCGGGGACACACCGCCCCAGTCGTTGATACCGGCGTCGAGAAGCTGGCGCAGCGCGCCGGCATTGAGATTCGGCGGCGCCTGGATGCTCATCCCGGCGTCGAACAGCAGCCGCGCGGCCGCAATCGTCCACAGGTGCTCTTCGAGCGGCGGCGCGGGCGCGTCAGCCATCCGCGTCCGGGGCTTCGGCCGGAAGTTCTGGATGATGATCTCCTGGATGTGCCCGTAGCGGTCGTGAAGGTCCCGCAGCGCGAGCAGCGACTCGATGCGCTCGGCCCGCGTCTCGCCGATACCGATCAGGAGCCCGGTCGTGATCGGCACGCTCTCCTCGCCCGCCAGCCGGATCGTCTCCAGCCGCGCCGCCGGCCGCTTGTCGGGCGAGCCGTGGTGAGGTCCGCCACGTTCACACAGGCGCTCGGCTGCGCTCTCCAGCATGATGCCCTGCGATACCGACACCTTGCGCAGCGCAGCCATGTCCGCCGCGCCGTAGACGCCGGGATTCATATGCGGGAGCAGGCCGGTTTCGTCGAGGACCGCGCGCGCGGCTTCGGCGAGATACGACAGCGTCGTGGCATGGCCAAGCCGCGACAGCGCCTCGCGGGCGGCGCGGTAGCGCAACTCCGGTTTGTCGCCCAGCGTGAACAGCGCCTCCTTGCAACCGGCCGCCGCCCCCGCGTGCGCAATGGCGAGAACCCGGTCGATCGTGAGGTAGGGCATCCCGGTCTCGCGCGGGGTACGGGCGAAGGCGCAATAGTGGCAAATATCCCTGCAGAGATGGGTCACGGGGATGAACACCTTGCGCGAATAGGTCACGACTGCGCCGTGCGTCGCGTCCCGCCGTGCGGCCGCCGCGCGCATCAGGGCGCCGAGGTCATCGTTCCTGACGAGCGCGATGCCCTCCTCGCGCGAGAGCCGGTGCCCGGGCGTGGCGCCAGCGCGGCAGTGCGGTGCGGTGTGCCGCACGCGGAGAAGCCGATCGGAAATTCCGATTCGAGCAAGGTAGGCCTGGGTGCGCGTCGTGGGCGGATGCCGCAGCAGATGGGCGATATCCTCCGGCCGGTCGATATCGCGTCCCACGCGGCTAAGGTGAAGCAGGGCCGGCTTGAGGCCGCGCGCCTGCGCAGCGTCGCAGTGCCGGCGCAAGCTCGCATCGCCGAATGCGAACGGCAGTGCCTGCGGCGGCGAGCACGCGAGCGCGTTGGTCCCTCCGTCATCGCTCGCCGGGACCAGCGTGACCGACGGCGCCGCGCCGTGCGCCGCGAGGATCGCCTCGACGTCCGCCGGAGTGATCAGGGGCACGTCGGCGGAAATGACCAGCATGCCGCCTTGTCCGGATTGCTCGAGATGACGGGCGGCCGCCATCACGGCCGGCGTCGTGCCCGCATTCTCCGTATCGGAAAGGACGACCGCACCCGCCGCCTGCGCGACAACCGCGGCCGTGGCATCGCTGGTAACGACCATGATGCGCGTGATAGACCGCGCGCCCGTGAGCGCGGACAATACGTCTTCCAGCATCACGCGCGCGAGAGCTGCACGCTCCTCGCCGGAGAGCAGCGGCGCCAGCCGTTGCTTCGTCCGGCTGAAGAGCTTGACCGGGACGGCGGCGGTGAACCCGCAGCGCCCGGTCACGAAGCTGGGCACGGCATCGTTCATGCGGCCTCCCGCTCGCGCGCGAGCTGATCGGCAAAACCCACCACGTCCCGCGCCAGGCTGCGCCTGTCTTCGAGACTCTTCATGAGTGTACGCGTCACCGCGCACCGGATGTCAACGCGGCCGGCGTCGGCCGCATCCGCGGTGTCGATGACGAGCCCGTTAATGAGGCCACGATAATGGTCAGCGATGGTCGCCGAGCTCACGGCAGCGCCCAGCTCCGTCATGATCTTCGCCGTCGGTCCCTTCACCGCTGCGCCGCCGATCACCGGCGATACCGCGACCACAGGAGCGGCGGCGCGCTCGAGCGCCGCGCGAATGCCGGGCACCGCGAGAATCGGATCGATGCTGAGATACGGGTTGGAGGGACAGACCACGATCGCGCGCAGCGCCGGATCGGCGATCGCGTCCAGGAAAGCGGGGCTCGGCCGCGCCTCGGCCGCGCCGGCAAAGCTGATGCGCTTCACCACCGGCACGCACTGGTGCTTGACGAAATAGTGCTGGAAGGCCATCGGCCCGTCGAGCGTGTGAACGACGGTGCGCACCGCATCGTCGCTCATTGGCACGATGCGTGCTTCAACGCCCGCAAGGCGCGCCATGTCCGCCGCGATCGCGGTGAGCGTTTCCCCGGCGCGCAGGCGCCGCGTGCGCTCGACGTGAACGGCAAGGTCGCGGTCGCCCAGCGCGAACCAGGTCTCGCCCCCGAGCTCGCCAAGCGCCGCCATGAAATTCCAGGTTTCGTCTGCGCGTCCCCAGCCGCGCTCCAGATCGGCGAGCCCGGCAAGCGTGTAGAGCACGGTGTCCAGGTCGGGCGCCACGTGCAGGCCGAGGTGCTCGAAGTCATCGCCCGTGTTCACGATGACCGTGAGGCGGCCGGCGCCGAACTCGGCATACAGTCCGAGCGCGAGTTTTGCACCCCCGATGCCACCGCACAGCGCGAGAACGTGGCCCTGCGCGGAGCCCGATCGTGTTGCGATGTCGGCCATCGTCACTGGACTCGATTCCCCGTCAACGGAAAAGGTCGCGTTCCTTCGACCGCAGCAGGCTGGCAGCGTTGCATGGGGGCACATCCCATCCGAGCCCGCGCACGTGCACCAGCGGAAGACCGGCATCCGTCTGGCCCATCAGCAGGGACGCTGCCGCGGCGATCTCGTCGGCCACCGCGACCTCCGTGACGCGCAGCGCCCGGCCGTAGAGATCGGGCGCGCCGACGAGATTGAGCATCGCGGGCAGTCCTGCAACCCCGAGCGCGACACCGACGACTCCATTGCGCCACGGGCGGCCAAAGCTGTCGTTGATCACGATGCCGACGTCCACGCGAAAGCCCTCGTCGATTCGCGCCTTCAATGCGGCACTGGAAGCATCCGGGTCCCTGGGGAGCAGCAGGACGCGCTCGCCGCCGTCCGGGTGCGGAATGTTCGACTGATCAACACCCGCGTTCGCCATCACGAATCCCAACCGATGCTCCACGATGAGAACGCCCTCGCGGTAGCGAACGACCGCGCGCGCTTCCGACAGAATCACCTCGACGATGCGCGGGTCCTTGCCGACCGCCGCCGCCAGCTCGCGCGCGCGCGCCGACGGCACCACGCCGGCGAGGTCAACGTAGCGTCCTTCCGCCTTGGATACCAACTTCTGGGCGATGACCAGCACGTCGCGGTCGCGCGGGACGATGCTGGAGCGCTTCAGGCAATCGACCAGGATGGCGCCGAGGTCGTCGCCGGGTTCGATGAGCGGAATGCCCGGGACTGCGGTGAGCGTGACGGTCTTGCCCTCGCTCGCCATGCCTATTTGCCCGCGCTGCCAGAGATCCCTGTGATCCGGATGCCGGAGCAATCGACCTTGTAGCGCCGGTTGATGCCGATCAGAATCGAGGTCAGGGCCTCGCCCGCCACCGAATTCGCCAGCGCGCCGCCGTCTATGCCCCGGGTGCCGGCCGCATCCGCGAGCGCGATGACGGCATCGCGCGCCGCGCGGTCATCCCCGAAGACGAGCACGTCGCAATCGACCGCGCCGCCCGCCTTGAGCTTCGCGGCGCCGACGTTGTGGAACGCGGACACAACTCGCACGCCGCCACCGAGCGCGGCCTGCGCGATCTGCGCCGCCGAGCCCTGCAGCGGGAGCTGCACCAGAGAAACCTTGGGCGGAACGAGCGGCACCACCGCATCGACCACGATCTTGCCGCCAACGGCGTCCCGGATCTCGGCAAGCGTCGCATCGTGGCTGGAAAACGGGACGGCGATCACGACGATGTCGCCTGCGCGTGCCGCGCCATGATTGCTCTCCCCGCGCACCGGCGGCGCGCCGTTGCCGGGCGGGATCTCGCGGGCAGCGGACTCGGCCTTCTCGCGCGAGCGTGAGCCGATCACCACGGGATAGCCGGCGGCGGCCCAGCGCAGGGCGAGGCCGGTGCCGAGCGCGCCGGTGCCGCCGATGATGGCGAGCGTGGGGCGGGCCTGCATCACATGGCGTCCCGGTGCGCCGCGCCGTCACCCGGCGCCGCGCGCTCTCAGGAAAGCTTCATGTCCGGAAGCCGGACGATCTTCACGCCCGCGGCCTCGAGCGCCGCGCGCGCCGCGCGGGCGGTCGCGACGCCGGTCGGCTCGTCGCCGTGCACGCACAGCGTGTCGACGCTCGCCTCGATCGTCTTGCCGCTGCGCGTGGTGATGACACCGTTGACGACCATGTCGACCACCTGCTTCGCGGCCACGGCCGGATCCTTGATCACGGTGCCCGGAATCTTGCGCGAGGCGAGCGTGCCGTTGTCCTCGTACTGGCGGTCGCAGTAGCCTTCGCGCGCCACCTTGACGCCCAGCCTGCGCCCGGCCTTCTCCATCTCGGAGCCGAAGTTGGCGACGTAGATGATGCCGGGGTCCACCGACTTGATCGCGCGGCCGATGGCCATCGCGTACTCGGCGTTCTCCTCGGCCATGTTGTTGAGCGCCCCGTGCGGCTTGAGATGCGTCACCTTCTCGCCGACGTAGGCCGCCATCGCCGAGAGCGCGCCGATCTGGTAGGCGATCAGGTACTCGAGCTCGTCCGGCTTCATGTCGATGCGGCGGCGCCCGAAGCCCCAGAGGTCGTTGAAGCCCGGGTGCGCGCCGATGCTGACGCCCTCCTCTTTCGCTCGCTGCACGACGTGGCGCATGGTGAGCGGGTCGCCCGCGTGGAAGCCGCAGGCAATGCTGGCCGAGCGGATGATCTTCAGGATGTCGTCGTCGTTGCCGATCCGGTAGGCGCCGAAGCCCTCGCCCATGTCGGCATTCAGGTTGACCGATCTCGCCATATTTCGCCTCTGTGGGGAACGTGACCGTCCGGCCGCCGGCCCTGTGCCGCGCTCGCTCGCGCGTCCGGCGCGTCGCAAAATTGTATGATACTAACTATAGCAACACAATACGATTCACGTGAGTCGTGGATTACAATGATTCATTCTAGCGATCATGGAGATGGGCGACCCTCGGGGACACCACGACTGACGCCTATGGCGAGCGTGCGGTTTCTTCCCTCCGGTGACACCGCGGTCGTGGTCGAGTTCGGCGACCGCATCGATCACGATCTCAACGCGCAGGTTCTGCGCCTTGCCGCGCTCGTGCGTGCGCAAAGCATCCCCGGCGTCGTCGAGACGCTGCCGACATTCCGCTCGTTGCTGGTCCATTACGATCCGCTCGTCACCGACAGCGCGGGCGTGCGTGCAGCCATCGAGGGTCTTCTTCACAGCAGCCGCGTCGCAGCGGCGCCGGCGCGCATGTGGCGGATCCCGGCCTGCTACGATGGCAGCCATGCACCCGACCTCGAGGACGTGGCGAAGCGCACCGGACTCAATGTCGACGAGATCATCCGCCTGCACAGCAGCGCGCGCTTCCACGTCTACATGGTCGGCTTCTCGCCAGGCTTTCCTTATATGGGCGATCTGCCCGCCGCCCTCGTGCTCCCGCGCCGGACGGACCCGCGCGTCCGGGTCCCGGCCGGGTCAATCGCCATTGCGACCAGCATGACGGCAATCTACCCGGTCGAGAGCCCCGGCGGCTGGCACCTGATCGGCGCAACCCCGGTCCGCCTGTTCGCTGCGCACTGGGCGCGGCCCGCCCTGCTCTCCCCGGGCGACAAGGTTTGTTTCGAGCCGGTCGACGTGCCCGAGTTCGACGCGATCCGCTCTGCGGTCGCCGCCAACCGGTACGAGGTTCCGTGCAAGGCGATCGAGGCGTGAAGCCCGCGCTGAATATCACGGCGCCGGGCGTGCACACGACCGTACAAGGCGCGAAACGGATCGGCTATCAGGACATCGGCGTGCCCGGATCCGGACCCCTCGATCCCGTCAGCTTCCGCCTTGCGAACGCGCTGGTAGGCAACGCCGGCGATACCGCCGCGTTCGAGCTGCTCCTGCAGGGGCCAACGTGCGAGGTCCTGGCGGACGCCATCCGCGTGGCGCTGGTTGGCTGCGGCGCCGGACTCGAGGTGCGCTCGGAACGCGCGCGCGTCGTTCCGGCCGGACAAAGCGTGCGGCTGACCCGTGGAGAGGTTTTCCGCATCGGTGCCCTGGGCGACTCGGCCTGCGCCTATCTCGCCATCGAAGGCGGGCTCGATGTGGCGCCCCTTCTCGGCAGCGTCTCCACCTACGTGCGCGGCGTGATCGGCGGCTTCGAGGGGCGGCGGCTGCGGAAAGGCGACGTGGTGCCGCTGCGTCGCTGCGGCGCAGAGGTACGTGCCGAGAGCGCACTGCCCCGCGCGCTGGACCTCGGCCTCGAGCAACCCGTGCGCGTGGTGCTCGGCCCCCAGGCCGATTACTTCACCGATGGGGCGGTGAAAACCTTCCTGTCGTCCGCGTACACCGTGTCGCCCCAGTCGGACCGGATGGGCTTCCGCCTCGAGGGGCCGCCCCTCGCGCACGCAAAGGGCTACAACATCGTTTCGGACGGAGTCATGCCCGGTTCGATCCAGGTGCCGGGCTCCGGCCAGCCCATCGTCCTCATGGCCGATCACCAGACGACCGGCGGCTATCCGAAGATCGCGACCGTGGTCTCCTCCGACCTGCCGCTCATCGCGCGCCGCAGGCCGGGCCGGCCCATCCGTTTCGCCAGTATCGAGGTACGTGAAGCCGAACGGCACCGCAAGGAGCAGGAGGCGGCGATCAGGCGCGAGATCGACGCGCTCCGCCTCGTGGCTCATGCTGAACAGTAGGCGCCCCGCACCCGACAGGAGCAGCAACGATCGCATAAAGGAAAGAGGTTCCGGTATGTCGAAACTGAAGATGATGTACGCGCAAAGCGCCGTCCCCCTGTACATCCAGATCGCCTCGGCGCTGCGGCACCGGGTCGAGACCGGCTACTGGCAGCCGCGGCAGAAGATCTCGACGCTCGAGGAGCTGGAGCGCGAGTTCGAGGTCGCCCGGGTCACGGTGCGACTTGCGATCGAGCTTCTGGAAAGCGAGGGACTGGTCCACCGACAGCAAGGGCGCGGAACCTTCGTCGCCGACACGGTGCAGAGCAAGCACTGGTTGAGGCTCGAGACCTCCTGGGAGTCCCTGATCTCGCCGATCAAGGGCAATGTCCCTCAGATCATCAAGGTCGACAATCCGCCGCGGGCACCGACGCTGGCGGAGGAAGACGGCACGCTCGCCAACGAATACGTCTTCCTGCGCAGCCTCCAGCTGAAAGGCGACACGCCGTACGCGATCGTGAACCTGCACCTCGCGCGCGCAATCTACGACAGCGACCCCGAGGCCTTTCGCACGCACACCGCGCTGCCCATCCTCGCCAGCCGCGACGATGTGGCCATCGAACGCGCCCACCAGACGCTGGTCATCAGCACGGCGAGCCCCGAGACGGCCAGCCTGCTGCAGGTTCCGCTGGGCACGCCGACGGCGGAGTGCCACTGCGTGGTCACCAATCGCGAAGGCCTGGCGATCTACGTCGCCGACATCGTCTACCGCAGCGACTGCATCAAGCTCTACATCGATCTTTTCGGCCGGCCGAAGGCCCGGGCGGGGCGCACCGCTGCGCGCAGTGCGCCGGCATCCGGTGCAGCGGGCGGACGGCGCAGATCGAAGAAAGCGCGCCGCCGCAAGACGGTCCATTGAAATGGGTACTGGACCATGCGATTTTCGGGCATGACCGCCAGGCGGCACTCAACGCGCACAAGGCGATACACCTGCAGGGGGATCTCCAGGCGATCATGGCCGACAATCAAGGCAGGGTGACATCCGGTCAGGGCGTCGGCGCCCGCGCGCTGCGCAAGGAAGACGACCGGCTGCTGCGCGGCCGAGGTCAGTTCGTCGCCGACCTGCGGCTCGCCGGCATGAAAGATGTCGCGTTCGTGCGGAGCCCGCTGGCGCA
>Ga0256865_1000461_pt1 | contig 13861 bp, 13 predicted proteins | sample RVTome_14_FD_187337 | JGI IMG/M metagenome (GOLD analysis project Ga0256865, IMG submission 187337) | Soil microbial communities from uranium-contaminated site in the Upper Colorado River Basin, Wyoming, United States - RVT145D125 HiSeq ... | reverse complement strand
CGGACCCGGGATCCGAAGACTGGGGAAATCGGCTATATCGACGATGCCGGGCGCGCCGCAGAGACTGCCAAGGCGCGAAAAGCGGTGCAGGACTACTGCTCGTAGTCTGCCGATCAGCCGCGCCGGGGTTTCCGGCCTCCACGCGGCTTTGCCCTGGCGTGCCGCTGCTCCTTCGGGTTGGCGATCAGCGGCCGGTAGATCTCAATCCGGTCTCCTTCCTGCACCTCGGCCTCGAGCGTCGTCCGTCTGCCAAAAATCCCCACGCGCGGCGGCGTGCGTCCAACCTCGGGAAATCGATCGATAATCCCGGAACGCTCGATGACCTGCCCGACGGTAGCGCCACGCGCGACCTCGAGAGCAAGCAGCACCTGCTCGTCGGGGCGTGCGTAGACGACCTCGACATGGATGAGCTGCGGCGCGTCGGCGTCGGTCCCGGATTCAGCCACGAAGCTGCTCGGCCCGCTTGACGAAAGCATCGACAAGGCTGTCCGCGATGAAGCCGAACACGGGTCCGAGGAGCTTCCCCAGGAGGCGGCTGGAGAACTCGTAGCGCAGGCGAAACTCCACCTTGCAGCCGCGCTCCCCCAGTGCGGTGAACCGCCACTGCCCGTCGAGCTCGCGAAACGGCCCCTCGACCAGGTGAATCTGCATCTCGGCAGGCGCCCGTTTCGTATTTTCGGTCGTAAAACGCTGCTTGATCCCGCGATAGCTGATGTTAATCGTCGCCCGCGTGCGCGTCTCGTCGCGGAAGCTCACGCTCGCGCCGCCGCACCACGGCAGGAACTCCGGATAGCGTTCCACTGCATCCACCAGGGCGAACATCTGCTCCGGCGTACGGCTGACCAGCACCGAGCGGTTCACTTCGGGCATGTATCGCGCGCCTCCGCCCCGGTCACGAGGGTTCCTCCAGGGACCAGTGGGGTGCTGCTGTTAGAATGTTTACGCACGCAGCATTCTCTGCCATGAGCATCGTACAGAACAAGAAAGCGTTTCATGACTACTTCATCGAGGAGCGCTTCGAGGCCGGGATCGCGCTCCACGGCTGGGAAGTCAAGGCGATCCGAGCGGGCCGCGCCCAGATCAAGGAGGCGTACGTCATTGTCCAGGGCAGAGAGATCTTTCTGATCGGCGCGCATATCAGCCCGCTCCCCGCCGCATCCACGCATCTTCTGCCCGATCCGACGAGAACCCGCAAGCTCCTGCTGCACGCCGGGGAGATCCAGCGCCTGATCGGAAGCGTGGAACGCGCCGGCTACGCCCTGGTGCCGCTCGATCTCCATTACAAGGAGGGGCGCGTCAAGCTCACCATCGGACTCGCCAAGGGCAAGAAGCAGTACGACAAGCGCGCGACGGAAAAGGAAAAAGACTGGCGCCGGCAGCAACAACGGCTCATGCGCGTAAAGACCTAGCCTACAGACCCCGCGAGCGGCCCTCTTACGGGCGCATCGGGCGAATAAAGAATATTACGTACACAAAACATTCGCCGTGAAACGGCGAATTCTTGGGGTGGCTGATGGGACTCGAACCCACAACACCCGGAATCACAATCCGGTACTCTACCCTTGAGCTACAGCCACCATCTGCCGTCAATTCTAAATGCTAATCGTTGAATGTTGAATGGAACGCGAACCCCGGCGTCCATGGGAAGGCGATTCATCATTCAAAATTTAAGATTCAGCGTTCGCCGGGAAGGGCGAACGTGGCACGCCCGGCGGGACTCGAACCCACAACCCCCGGCTTAGAAGGCCGGTGCTCTGTCCGATTGAGCTACGGGCGCCTCGAAAACCGGAGTCACTGCGCCCGGTCGTAGGTCCCAAAACCCTGCGCGAAAACCAGGCCGGGCCGCACCTTTTGAAGGCGCGTAATATACTCTGTAACCCTCTGTCGGTCAATCAAAAATCGGCGCCTCGGGCTGCCAAAACGTCAACTTGCGGAGCGCTGGGTTTTCAGCTATAAAGCGTCTTTTTTCGTGGTGGACCAAGGCGCATGGCGTCAGAACTTCACAAGCCCGTCGCTCCTTACAAGCCCAAGGGCAAGGAGGAGTACATGAACCCGCGGCAGCTCGCGCACTTCCGCAAAATGCTGGAAGAGATGAAGCGCGACCTGTCCCGGGACATCGAGCGCACGGTGCACACGATGCAGGACGAGGCCACGATCTTCGCCGATCCCAACGATCGCGCGAGCCAGGAATCGGACATGTCCCTCGAGCTGCGCAATCGCGACCGCGAGCGCAAGCTCATCAAGAAGATCGACGAGACGATCGCGCGCATCGACGCCGGAGAGTATGGCTATTGCGACAGCTGCGGCGTCGAGATCGGACTGAAACGCCTCGAAGCGCGTCCGACGGCGACGCTGTGCATCGACTGCAAGACGCTCGACGAGATGCGGGAGCGCCAGGTCGCAAAATAATAGTAAGCGGTAAGCGGTAAGCGGTAAGCGGTAAGCGGACAAAAAAGGGCGGCTTATAGCTGCCCTTTTTTGTGTAACGAAAGCCTGTGGGCGGCAAGGATGCCCCCCAAATCGCAGATCAAAGATAACTGCTCACCGCTTACCGCTCACCCTTTACGGGTTTTACTGCGCGGTAGTCGCCGCCTGAATCTCGACGGCCACCGCCTTCATTGAGAGCCGCAGGCGGCCCTTGTCGTCGGCTTCCAGCACCTTGACCCGCACGACCTGGCCCTCTTTCAGGTAGTCGGCCACGCTGTTCACCCGCTCGTTGGCGATCTGCGAAATGTGCAGCAGCCCGTCCTTGCCCGGAAGGACGCTCACGATGGCGCCAAAGTCGAGAAGCTTCAGTACGGTGCCTTCGTAGGTGCGGCCCACCTCGACCTCGGCCGTGATGTCCTCGATCCGTTTGCGAGCCGCCTCACCCGCTTCCGGTGACACGCATGCGATCGTCACCGTGCCGTCATCCTGGATGTCGATGGTCGTGCCGGTTTCTTCCGTAATAGAGCGGATGACCGCACCCCCTTTGCCGATGACGTCGCGGATCTTGTCGGGCTTGATCTTGAGCGTGATCATGCGCGGCGCCCAGTTCGAGAGCTCCGCACGCGGCGCTTCGAGCGCGTGCTTCATCTTGTCGAGGATGAGCGCACGCCCGTCGCGCGCCTGCAACAGCGCCGCATGCATGATTTCCCTGGTGATGCCGCCGATCTTGATGTCCATCTGCAGCGCCGTGACGCCCTTGTCCGTGCCGGCGACCTTGAAGTCCATGTCGCCCAGGTGATCCTCGTCGCCGAGAATGTCGGAGAGCACGGCGAAGCGGTTGCCTTCCTTAATGAGGCCCATCGCGATCCCGGCCACGTGCGCCTTGAGCGGAACGCCCGCGTCCATGAGTGCCAGGCACCCGCCGCAAACGCTCGCCATCGAGCTCGAGCCATTCGATTCGGTGACCTCCGAGACCACCCGGAGCGAATAAGCGAACTCCTCGGCGCTCGGCAGCATGGCCAGCAGCGCGCGCTTGGCGAGCCGGCCGTGCCCGATTTCGCGCCGTTTCGGAGTGCCTACGCGCCCGGTCTCCCCGGTCGCGTAGGGCGGCATGTTGTAGTGCATCATGAAGCGCTCGCGATATTCGCCCTGCAGTGCGTCGATGATCTGCTCATCGCGCGAGGTGCCGAGCGTCGCGGTGACGAGCGCCTGCGTCTCGCCGCGGGTGAAGAGTGCCGAACCATGAGCGCGCGGCAAAAGCCCGGTGCGTATCGAGATCGGACGCACGGTGCGGGTATCGCGACCGTCGATGCGCGGCTCACCGCTCAGGATCTGGCTGCGAACAATACGGGCTTCCACCTCGCCAAACTCGCTTGTCGCGAGTTTCTCGTTGCCCTCCAGCATTCCCGCGCCGCTGAGCTCTTCCATCACGCGCGAACGAATCTCCTCGACCCGGGCGCTGCGGATCTGCTTCTGGCGGATCTGATAGGCCTGGCGCAGATCGGCTTCCGCTGACTGCGCAATGTGCTCCGCGAGCGCCTGGTTCTCCGCGGGCGGCGCCCAGTCCCACATCGGATTCCCGCCTTCCTCGACGAGCTCGTGAATCGCCTGGATTACCGCCTGCATCTGCTGATGCCCGAACATGACCGCCCCGAGCATGACGTCCTCGGGGAGCTCCTTCGCTTCCGACTCGACCATCAGCACCGCCTGCTCGGTTCCCGCCACGACGAGATCGAGCTGGGAAGACTTCAGCTCGGAGCCAAGCGGGTTGAGCACGTAGTCGCCGTTAAGGTATCCGACGCGCGCCGCGCCAATGGGTCCGTTGAACGGGATGCCCGAGACCGCCAGCGCAGCGGAGGCGCCGACCATCGCGGGTATGTCCGAGTCGATCTCGTTGTTCGACGAGAGGACCGTCGCGATGATCTGCACCTCGTGATAGAAACCTTCCGGGAACAGCGGGCGAATCGGCCGGTCAATCAGGCGACAGGTCAGTATTTCCTTCTCCGAGGGTCGGCCCTCGCGCTTGAAAAACCCCCCGGGAATCTTGCCGGCGGCATAGGTCCGCTCCTGGTAGTCGACGGTGAGCGGGAGAAAATCCTTGCCGGGATCGGGCTGTTTCTTCCCGACCACGGTCACAAGGACCACCGTGTCTTCCATCGTGACCAGCACGGCGCCCGTCGACTGGCGCGCAATCTCTCCGGTTTCCAGCGTCAGCCGCTGGCGGCCCCACATCAGTTCTTTCTTGACATGTTTCAAAATGGTATCCCCTGAAACGAATAAAAAAGACCGCGCCACGCGGTCTCGGGTTAATCGGTTCGTGTCCGGCTTGCCGCCTTGGTAACCATCAGGCGTGACATCCGGCCCGACAGTTCGCTCGCGACATGACCCATCGGGTGAAGTGCGTTGCGGCCTACTTGCGCAAGCCCAGCCGATCTATCAACTGCCGGTACTTGTCGGCATCAGCTCTCTTGAGGTAGTCGAGAAGCTTGCGCCGGCGGCTCACCATGCGCAGCAGCCCGCGCCGCGAATGATGATCCTTGACGTGCGTCTTGAAATGCTCGGTCAGGTCGGTGATGCGCGCAGTGAGCAGTGCAATCTGCACTTCGGGCGACCCAGTGTCGCCTTTCTTGCGTTGATACTCCTGAACCAGCTGGGTCTTCTGGTTGTTGGTGACTGCCATCTTGCTCTCCGATTTAGTGCGGCGCTATTTTACTCTCTAACCCACGGTTTCTCAAGCAATACTCGCGGACGCTCCCGCCGCCGCGAGCGTAGACGAGCGCCGCAGGCGTCGGGGAACGATACGCCCCGCTTCGAGAACCTCGGCCATGCCCAGAAACTCCCGGCCCGGTCCGTAGATCCGGACCAGTCCCGGCGCGCCGATCTCGTTCCGCTCGATACCCTGCCCCTGGCCCAATCGGAGCGCTTCCTCCGCCGCGAGGTCCAGGCGCGGAAGGCTCGAGAGCAGCGCATCTTCGGGCAGGAGCTGCGCCATTCGCTGCTCCTGGGACATGCCCTCCAGACGCTCAAGGCTCACGAGACTCACGGCATCGGAGAACTCGCCAACGGCTGTGCGCCTGAGCGCCGCGAGGCACGCTCCGCAGCCCAAGTAACGCCCGACGTCCTCCGCGAGCACCCGCACGTAGGTGCCTTTGCTGCAGGTGACCAATACGTCGAGGTCCGGTGGCGCGAAGCGAATCAGTGTGAGCTCGTGAATCAGCACGCGGCGCGGCGCGCGGGGCAGCTCGCACCCCGCCCGCGCGAGCTTGTAGAGCGGTTGTCCATTGCGCTTGATAGCGCTGTACATTGGCGGCACCTGCAGGATTTCGCCGACAAATGGGACGAGTGCCGCCCTTGCCTGCTCCTCACCGACGTCGACGGGAGTTTGCGCCCTGACCTCTCCCTCGAGGTCGCCGGTGGCTGTCTCGACGCCGAGCCGGATCGTCGCGAGATAGGTTTTGTCGGCGCCCAGAAGGGCGTGAGAAAACTTCGTCGCTTCGCCCAGGCAGATCGGCAACAGCCCCGTAGCGAGCGGGTCGAGCGTGCCGGTGTGGCCCGCCTTGTGCGCGCCGAGGAGCCGCCGCACACGTTGTACGGCGGCATGCGACGTGATGCCGGCCGGCTTGTCCAGAAGAAGCACGCCGTCGACAGCGCGCGAGGCGGCGGCGTTCCGCGGAGCCCGCCTCTCCCGCATCACTTCCGCCTCCGGCTGCGCTTTACGTCATCGGCCACAGCGGCATCGATCAGTTGCGACAATCGGGCCCCGCGCTCGACGGAGGCGTCGTACTTGAACGACAGCTGGGGCACAATGCGCAGTTTCATGCGATGAGCAAGCTCGCTGCGAAGGAAACCCGCCGCATGCGTGAGGGCGGCTGTCGTCGCCTCGATCCGGGCGGCGTCCCCCATCAACGTGAAATACACCTTGGCATGGGCGGCATCCGCGGTCACCTCGACGTCGGTGATGGTGATCATGCCCACCCGCGGGTCCTTCAACTCGAGGCGGATGATCTCCGAGAGTTCGCGCTGCACCTGCTCGGCGATGCTCCGGCTGCGCGGATAATCCCTCGGCATGGCCTCGAAAGGATGAAGACGGAAGGCTGAAGGATAAAAACCGCCGCGGGCAGCGGTCTTCCTTCATCCCTCATCCCTCATCCCTCATCCCTCAGAGGGTACGGGCGACTTCGACGACCTCGTAGACCTCGAGCTGGTCGCCCACCTTCAGATCATCGTAGTTCTTGAGCGAAAGGCCGCACTCGAACCCGGCTTTCACTTCGCGCACGTCGTCCTTGAAGCGCTTGAGCGAATCGAGCTCACCATCGTGAATGACAACGTTGTCGCGCAGCAGACGCACCCGGGCATTGCGGCGAATCAATCCTTCAGTCACATAGCAACCGGCAACCGTGCCAACGCTCGAGATCTTGAAGATCTGCCGTATCTCGACGAGCCCAAGCACGTTTTCCTTCTTCTCGGGCGAAAGCATGCCGGACAGCGCAGCTTTTACCTCGTCAACCGCATCATAGATGATGTTGTAGTAGCGGATGTCCACGCCGCTGGTCTCTGCAAGCTTGCGCGCCGCCACATCAGCGCGAGTGTTGAAACCAACGACGACCGCCTTCGACGCCAGAGCGAGATTGACGTCGGACTCGGTAATCCCGCCTACCGCGGCATGAACGATATTGACCTTGACCTCATCGGTGGACAGTTTCGTGAGCGCATGCGAGAGCCCCTCGTAGGAGCCCTGGACGTCGGCCTTGATGATGAGCGTAAGCGTCTTGGCCTGCCCTTCACCCATCTGCTCGAACATGTTCGCGAGGTTCGTTGCCTGTTGCCTCGCGAGCTTCACGTCGCGGAACTTGCCCTGGCGGAAGAGCGCAATCTCGCGCGCCTTGCGCTCGTCGCCCAGAACGATCACCTCGGAGCCCGCCACCGGCACGTCCGACAGGCCCAGGATCTCGACCGGAAGCGACGGGCCAGCCTGCTCGATTGCTCGTCCGTTCTCATCTTGCATCGCCCGAACACGCCCGAACACTGCGCCGGCCAGGACTATCTCCCCGCGCTTGAGGGTGCCTGACTGGACCAGCATCGTCGCGACCGGACCGCGCCCTTTATCGAGCCGTGATTCGATCACGATACCTTTTGCCGGCGCTTCACGCGCTGCCTTCAATTCAAGCACCTCGGCCTGCAGGAGCAATCGCTCGAGCAACGAGTCGATGCCCTGGCCGGTCTTGGCGGAGACCTCGACGAACATGGTCTCCCCGCCCCATTCTTCCGGCACTACTTCTTGCCCGGCCAGTTCCTGCTTGATGCGATCGGGGTTGGCTTCCGGCTTGTCGATCTTGTTGAGCGCCACCACGATCGGAACCTTCGCCGCTTTGGCATGGTGAATTGCCTCTATCGTCTGGGGCATGACGCCATCATCGGCCGCCACCACCAGAATTACGATATCGGTCACCTTCGCACCGCGCGCGCGCATCGCCGTAAACGCCTCGTGACCCGGGGTGTCGAGGAACGTGACCATGCCCCTGGGCGTATCGACGTGATAGGCGCCGATATGCTGCGTGATCCCGCCCGCCTCGCCGCTGGCGACCCGCGTGCGCCGGATGTAGTCGAGCAGCGACGTCTTGCCGTGGTCGACGTGGCCCATGACCGTAACGACCGGCGGGCGCGGCTCGAGCCGGATTTCCTCCGTCCCGCGCTGCTCCTCGGCGAGGAAAGCATCCGGCTCGTCGAGCTTGGCGCGCTTGGCAACGTGCCCCAACTCCTCGACGATGATCATGGCCGTATCCTGGTCGAGCACCTGGTTGATGGTCACCATGGTGCCCATTTTCATCAGGGCCTTGATGACCTCGGCTGCCTTGACCGACATCTTGTGCGCGAGATCGCCGACTGTAATCGTCTCCGGGATCGTGACCTCGCGCACGATCGGTTCCGTCGGCGCGGAAAACGCGTGCTGCGCCTCGGCTTCTTCCCGATGGGCCGCGTGCCGCGCCTTGCGCTCGCGCCAGCCGAGGCCGCCCGATGCGTCTCCGCGGGTCTTGATCGTGCGCCGCTTGACCGCCTCATCGCGCCACACAACTGGTTTGGGCTGCTTCTTGGCCTTCTTTTCCGCCTTCTCCGCTCTCTCCTCGGGCTTCACCGTCGGCTTGTGCAGCGTGCCCTCGACAGGGAGCGCACCAACGGCCTCCACGGCCGGTTTTGCTTCCTCCGGTGCCTTGGCTTCGGCAGCGGTCTCGGCTTCCTTCTTGCGCCGCTTCTTCTCGGCGTCCTCCGCCTGCCGCGACGCCAGCTCAGCCTGCTTTCTTGCCTCTGCCTCGCGCAAGGCAATCTCCTCGGCATCGAGCACGGGCCTGGGCGCTTCCGTCTCGGCTGCTTCGGTCTCGGGCGCCTCGCGCTTGACCAGTACCCGTTTCTTGCGCACCTCCACCTGAATGGTGCGGGATTTTCCGGTGCTGTCCGATTTCCGGATCTCGCTCGTCTGCCGGCGGGTCAGCGTGATCTTCTGCTTCGCTTCCTTGGCGCCATGCGCCTGGCGGAGATAGTCGAGCAGCTGGGTCTTGTCCTTCTCGGTGAGCGGCGTCTGCTCCGTCAGCGCCTTTTTCACGCCGGCCGCGTGCAGCTGCTCGATGAGCAGCGCCGGGGGCAGCCCAAGCTGCGTTGCAAACTGCGTGACATTGATCTGCGCCATCGTTCGTTTCGCCTATGCTTGTGCTTGTGGAGTGGTTTCGGCAAACCACGGCGCGCGGGCAGCCATGATCAGCTCCTTGGCGCGCTCGGCGTCGAGCGCGGTCAGCTCGACGAGGTCGTCGGTAGCGAAGTCCGCCAGGGCCTCCTGCGTGCCGACGCCTTTTGCCGCAAGCATGCGCGCGGTGTCGTTGTCCATTCCTTCGACCTTCATCAGGTCCTCGATGTCGTGCTCCACCTGCTCCTCGCTCACAATGGCCTGCGTGAGGAGCGCATTGCGCGCGCGGCTGCGAAGCTCGTTGACCGTAGCCTCATCGAACGACTCGATCTCCAGCATCTCCGTGAGTGGCACGTATGCCACCTCCTCGAGCGTGTTGAATCCCTCCGCGACCAGGATATCGGCGACCTCCTCGTCGACGTCGAGCTTCTCCATGAAAAGGCCGCGCACGCGCCCGGCTTCCTCCTCGCCCTTCTTCTCGGATTCCTCGAGCGTCATGATGTTGAGCTCCCAGCCGGTCAACTCGCTCGCAAGACGCACGTTCTGACCGCCGCGGCCGATCGCCTGGGCGAGGTTTTCCTCGTCGACGACAATGTCCATGCTGTGCGCTTCCTCGTCGACCTTGATCTTGCTCACTTCGGCCGGCGCCAGCGCATTGATCACGAACTGTGCGGGAGCTTCCGCCCAGAGAATGATATCGATGCGCTCCCCGGCGAGCTCGGATGTCACCGCCTGCACGCGCGAGCCGCGCATCCCGACACAAGTTCCGATCGGATCGATGCGGCGATCCTTCGAGAGCACCGCGATCTTGGCGCGCGAGCCCGGATCGCGCGCCGCGGCGCGGATCTCGAGCAGCCCGTCCTCCAGCTCCGGCACTTCGAGCTCGAACAGCGCCGTCACGAACTCGGGCGCGGTGCGCGAGAGGATCAGCTGCGGGCCCCGGTTCGCGCGGTCGATCTTCCACACGAACGCGCGCACCCGGTCGCCCACGCGCAAATTCTCTTTCGGAATCATCTGGTCACGCGGCAGCAGGGCCTCGAGCCGGCCGGATTCGACGATCGCATTGCCCCGTTCCATGCGCTTGATCACGCCGGTTACAAGGTGTTCCTTGCGGGCCAGAAAGTCGTTGAGGATCTGCTCGCGCTCGGCATCGCGTATCTTCTGCAGGATCACCTGCTTCGCCGTCTGCGCGCCGATGCGCCCGAACTCGACCGGCTCGAGCGGCTCTTCAATGTATTCCTCGAGGTTGATGTCGGGCTTCACCTTCACCGCCTCGGATAGCGGAATCTGGTGGGCGCGGTTCTCAACGGCCTCGTCCGGCACCACCTGCCAGCGCCGGAACGACTGGTAATTGCCGGTCAGGGGGTCGATCGCCACGCGCACATCGGCCTCCTCGCGAAACCGCTTCTTGGTCGCCGACGCCAGCGCCAGCTCCAGGGCGCCGAAGACCGTCGCTTTCTCGACGTTCTTCTCCCGCGCCAGGGCATCCACCAGCAGCAAAAGTTCTCGGCTCATCGCTTACTCCCGCCTCATTCAGATGTTCGGCACCAGGCGTGCCGTCTCCATGTCGCCCAGTGCGAGCGATACCACCCTGCCATTGACTTCCAGCTCCACCCGTCCCGCAGCCGCCTCGCGCAATACGCCGACGAAATTGCGCTGCCCGTCCACGGGCACGCGCATTTTCACGCGCGCCCGCTGTCCCGCAAAGCGCGCGAAATCTCTTTCCTTCCTGAGCGGGCGGTCAAGCCCCGGTGAAGAGACTTCCAGCCGCTCGTAGTCCACGTTCTCCACCGTCAGCACGCGGCTCACCTGGTGGCTGACGCTCGCGCAGTCGTCCACATTCACGCCGCCGGGCCGGTCGATGTAGAGGCGCAGAAGCCCCCCCTTGGCGGGTCGATCGACGCCCACCAGCTCGTAGCCCATGCCGGTCACGGTGGTTTCCAGTAACTCGTTCAAATTCATCGAAAAGCCGCACTACAAACAAAAAATGGGCGAACCGCCCATCTCTCTGTTCCCCCGGAATCGGGGGGTGCAAAGTGTAACAAAAATCACGCCCGAATCCAATACATTGGAGCGCAAAGACGCCCTTGAGATTCGATCGAAAATCCTTTGCATTCATTACGTTTGTCTCCGGGCACCATTTTCAGAGAGTCGCATCCATCCATGCGCTACTGCCGCTTTGCGCCACGCGCTTGCCCGGTTTCAAATACTGTATATACTTACAGTTACCCGCTCCGGTGAAGAAAGAATGAACGAGCTCACTCCCCGCCAGGCGCAGATCCTGCGTCTCATCCGCGAGCATGTCGCGAGCTCCGGCTTCCCGCCGACGCGCGCCGAGATCTGTCGCGCCATGGGCTTTCGCTCTCCCAACGCCGCGGAGGAGCACCTGCGGGCGCTTGCCCGCAAGGGTGCGATCGAGATGGCGCCCGGCGCCTCGCGCGGCATCCGTTTGAGACAGGCGCCGGGGCTCCCGCTGGTCGGGCGTGTTGCTGCCGGCAGCCCCGTTCTTGCCGAGCAGCACATCGAGGCTCGCTACCGGCTTGATCCGGCTCTCTTCAATCCGCGCGCCGATTACCTGCTGAGGGTGCGGGGAATGAGCATGCGCGATGCCGGCATCCTGGATGGCGATCTTCTCGTCGTGCATCGAACGCGCGAGGCGCGCTCGGGGCAGATCGTGGTCGCGCGCATCAACGACGATGTCACGGTCAAGCGCTTGCGGCGCCAGGGCGGCCTCGTGCGGCTGCTTCCCGAGAACCCCGAGTTCAAGCCGATTCACGTCAATCTCCAGCGCGACAGCCTCGTTATCGAGGGCATCGGCGTCGGAGTCATCCGCAACGGAAAACCCTTGTAACCCTATCGAACCGCCAGGACGCCAAGAGCGCCAAGACATACAAGATCAAGCAAATTAATTAAACCACGGAGATACGGAGAGATTTCCAGAATGAGTAGCTTTTATGGATTTTTCTTCTCTCCGCGTCTCCGCGGTTGAAATGTTCCGTTCCTGCTTTTCTTGGCGTCTTGGCGGTTCAAGTTTGTGGTCGCGTTTTTGATCGGCGTTCATCGGCGGTTAATTAACATGGCTTCTGCTCTCGATCTTGTCCTTCAAAACCCGGCCATCTGGCGCGGCAACGATTGTGCGCGGGTGGCGGTGCCGAGCGTGCCGAGCGGTTTCGCCGAGCTCGATGCGTGGCTGCCGGGCGGAGGCTGGCCGGCAGGCGCGCTGACAGAGATCTGTGTCGAGCGCTCCGGTATCGGCGAGCTGCAGCTTGTCATGCCGGCTGCTGCGCGCCTGACGCAGTCCGGACACTGGATTACGCTGGTTGCCCCGCCTTATCTTCCCTACGCTCCCGCGCTCGCTGCCCATGGCGTGAAACTGTCCCGCCTTCTGCTGGTGCGGGCACCGGTCATTGACGAAAACCTGTGGGCCTGCGAGCAGGCCTTGCGCGCGGCGAGCTGCGGCGCGGTAATGGCCTGGCTTAACCAGGTCCGTGAACGCGCGATAAAGCGCCTGCAACTTGCCGCAGAAACAAGCGGCGCCCTGGTACTGCTGTTCCGTTCTGCTCGCAGCATTCCCGCTTCGCCCGCAGCGTTGCGGTTGCACGTCAGCAGATCCCAGAGCAGGACGGTGGTGCGCATCCTCAAGCGCCGCGGCGGCGGCATGCCGCCGCCGGTTGCGCTCGATCTGCACGGCGCCCTCGTGCGGCGGAACAGGATCAAGAGCGATTTAGCCGCCGATACACGCCGATCGACGCCGATAAAAACCGTGGTTTGTGAGTCGTGATTCGTGAGTCGAAACGTTAACAACCTAACACCACTGCTCTTCCTGTTCACCATTCACGATTCACCATTCACTCGCTTCATGCGTTCCATACATGTTGTGGCTCGCTCTCCACTTCCCCGCTCTCGCGCTCGATGTTCACGCGCGTGGCGCGCGCGTGCCCCTGCCTCTTGCCATTGCCTCTTCTCCCGGCACTAACGCCGTCGTCCTCGCCTGCAATGATTCCGCGCACCGTCGTGGTGTGCGACCCGGCATGCCGCTCGCCGCGGCCTGTGCATTGGCCTCGGAGCTGGCGGTAGCGGAGCGCGACATCGAGGCCGAGCGTAGTACGCTGGAGCGCGTCGCCGCCTGGGCACTCCAGTTCACGCCGGCCGTGAGCATTGCCCCGCCCGCCGAAGTCCTGCTGGAAATCGCAGGCTCATTCAAGTTGTTCGGGGGATTCAACAGGCTCTGCACCCGGATCGAGAACGGGCTTGCCGAACTCGGCTATCGCGCCACGCTCGCCTGCTCCCCGACGCCGCTCGCCGCACAGCTTTTCGCGCGCGCCGGTCTGTCCGCAAGAGTCCGGCATCGCGATGCGCTGCGAGCGAGCCTCGGCCCGCTGCCGGTCGATACGCTCGGCCTGTCCCCGGAGTCTGGCGCCTTGCTGCGCGCCATCGGCGCTTCCACTCTGGATGATTGCCTGCGGCTGCCGCGCGATGGCGTGGCGCGCCGCTTCGGCCGGGAATTGCTCGACATCCTTGATCGTGCGCTGGGGCATGCTCCGGACCCGCGGCCGAATTTCACTCCGCCTGCGAATTTTGTCGCGCCGCTGACGTTGCCGGCGCCGGTGCACGAAGCGGGACAATTGCTGTTCGCCGCCCGCCGGCTGCTCACCGAGCTGTGCGGCTTTCTTTCCGCCACCGGCAACGGCGTGCAGCGCCTCGCCCTCGTGCTCAAGCACGAAGACTGCGCCGCTACGCGTCTCACGCTGGATCTCA
>Ga0256865_1000459_pt1 | contig 13910 bp, 17 predicted proteins | sample RVTome_14_FD_187337 | JGI IMG/M metagenome (GOLD analysis project Ga0256865, IMG submission 187337) | Soil microbial communities from uranium-contaminated site in the Upper Colorado River Basin, Wyoming, United States - RVT145D125 HiSeq ... | reverse complement strand
CAACGATGACCGGGCCAGTAACCATTCTTGCGATGGCATCCGGTTGCAACATTCGCCCCGGTCCGGTTTCCCCGCAGGCCTGGTCGCCGACCTCCGGTCCGAGTATTTGCATGCCGCGGGTCTCGAGCAGTCGCCGATTGGCCTGTACGGCATCGTTGCCCCACATGATGTGGTTCATTGCCGGCGCAAGGCAGATTGGCGCTGTCGTGGCCAGACACAATGTGCTTAGCAGATCCGGCGCAAACCCGCCCGCCAGCCGCGCTATGAACTCCGCCGTAGCGGGCGCGACCAGGATGCGATCTGCCCAGCGGGCAAGCTCGATGTGGCCCATGGCCGCTTCGGCCTGACCGTCCCACAAGTCCGTGCGCACCGGCCGGCCGGATACCACCTGAAGGGCGGTTTCCGTGGTGAACTCGTGGGCCGCACGGGTCATCACGACCTGCACGATGGCGCCCCGGTCGCGAAGCCTGCGGACCAGCTCCGGTGCCTTGTACGCGGCAATTCCACCGCTCACACCCAGTATGATTTTCGTGCCGGGCATCGATTCCAGTCCAAAAGCCCTGATGCGACCAGCTTATCCGTTCGGACCGCCGGAATTCCAGCAATCAGTCCAAAACACGCGGATTTGCCGCTTGCTGCTACCCGCAACAGCCGCGATTCTGTCGGCCTCAGTGCAAACCGCGCCGGACAGGGACCGTCCATGCCAGCCGCCAACCCAGAGAGCGAAAACGCGCCGCGGCGCAAGTTGCAGAAAGCCGGCGCCGCCGCGCTTTCGGAAACTGAACTGCTGGCCGTGGTGTTGCAGCGCGGCCGCGATGCCGGTCCTGCCATGCACCTCTCGGACCGGCTGATCACCCGTTTCGGCGGCCTGCGGCGCCTGTTGCACACGGAGCAACGCTACCTGGCCGGCGAAGAAGGCCTCGGCAGCGTGCGTCTCTGCATTCTCAAGGCCATACCGGAACTCGCAAGGCGCTATTACGAACAGACCCTGCCAGTCGGGCACGCCATCCGCAGTCCGGCCGATACCGAAGCATTTCTGATGGCGAAACTCCGGGACCTCCCGCATGAGCTGTTCTGCTGCCTTTATCTGGATAACCGGCATCGTGTCCTGGCGTTCGAGGAGCTGTTCCGCGGCACGATCGACGGCACCAGCGTCTACCCCAGGGAAATCGTCAAACAGGCCCTGAAGGTCAACGCGGCGGCCATAATCCTCGCCCACAACCACCCGTCGGGAATTGCGGAACCGAGCCAGGCGGACGAGCGCATCACCCGCCGCGTCAGGTCTGCGCTGGAACTCGTCGACATCCGGCTGCTGGACCACCTCGTAATAGGTGACTGTGCCTGCACATCGCTAGCGAGCCGCGGGCTGATATAGCCAGGACCTTGATTAGGCCCGGACGTGCTGGTATAAAGTCCCGCTCTTTGCCCGCCGCCAGCGGTCAACTTTATATAAAATCAGAGACTTATCTATCATGTCCAGGGTTTGTCAGGTTACAGGGAAGCGCCCGCAGAAGGGCAACAACGTTTCCCATGCCAACAACAAGACGCGTCGCCGTTTTCTGCCCAATCTGCAGAGCAAGCGCTTCTGGCTCGAATCCGAAAAGCGTTTCGTGCGGTTGCGTGTATCCCACAAGGGCCTGCGTATCATCGACAAGCATGGCATCGAGAAAGTCCTTGCCGACCTGCGCGCGCAGGGTCAGCGCGTCTAGATTGTCCGGAGAACCCGACCATGCGTGACAAAATCAAACTCGTTTCCAGTGCCGGAACCGGCCACTACTACACCACGGCGAAAAACAAGCGGCTGCACCCCGACAAGATGGAAACCCGAAAATACGATCCCGTGGCCAGAAAACACGTGATCTACAAGGAAGCCAAGATCAAATAAAAAAACCGCCGAAAGGCGGTTTTTTTATAGCCGGGCTACAGCCCGAGAGCAGAATCAGCCCGTCGCCAACTGATAGGAGCGGAGACGAGCAGCGAAGTCCTGCAGAACCTTGATGCCACTGGCCTCGGCTTCTGCACACCATGACTTGAGTTGCGCCAGCAGCTTGTCGTTGCTGACGTTCGCCCCGCTCCACAACTCACGCAGCCGCTCACGAAATTCATGCACCGTTTGCAGCGTTGCATTGGTTGCGAGCACTTCACGAAGCCGGGCTTTTGCCTGGTCATCCAGCAGGCGCGGCTGCCGGATCAGAAGAGTTCTGGCCTTGCGCAAAGCGTTGTTGCCGGCAGCTACGGCGCGTTCGGTTCGAAGGGCGGGAAGCGTTACGCGCTTCGTGTAATCCCGCAGCACATGCATGCGATTGACGATAATAGCGCGAAGATTGTCCAGGTCGACCTGCGGCATCGGTCTCGCTTTCAACACGGGTCGCGGTGCGACCTTGCGAACCCTGGCCAGCCGCAATAACTGAAAAGTGCGGATATATAGCCAGCCGATATCGAATTCCCAGTTGCGCACCGAGAACTTGGCCGAGGTCGGGAAGGCATGATGATTGTTATGCAGCTCCTCGCCGCCGACAAGAAACGCCCACGGCAGGAGATTTCGCGCCGCATCGTCGCATTCGAAATTGCGATAACCGCTGTAATGTCCCAGGCCATTGATTACGCCGGCCGCGAACAGCGGCATGGATACCATCTGTACGGCGACGATGATGATTCCGGGCACACCGAACAACAAGAGATCTGCCACGACCATCAGCACGATTCCGCCGTATTTGACCCGGAGATAGACGTTGCGCTCGATCCAGTCATCCGGTGTGCCGCGGCCGAATTTTTCCAGCGTCTGCGGGTTGTCTTTTTCGGCGCGATAGAGTTCCGCGCCCTCGAAAAGCACCTTTCGAATGCCATAGATCTGCGGGCTGTGCGGGTCGTCCTTAGTCTCACAATAAGCGTGATGCTTGCGATGCACTGCAACCCACTCCCGGGTGAGCATTCCCGATGTCGCCCAGATCCAGAATCGGAAAAAATGCCGCAGCACGGGATGCAGGTCCAGCGCACGATGGGCCTGATCGCGGTGCAGGTAGAGGGTGACCGCCATCATCGTGACCTGCACCATGACAACAGTCACGAAGACGTATCCCCAGAAAGTGAGATTCAAAAAGCCGTACAGGTATTCCATGAATGGTTTCCGGACAGGAACGAGCGTTGCCACCACTATAGCCAATGCGGGTGGTGGCTCCAAGACGGGGTTCACGAAATCACTGTGACACCCGAAGGCCGGCCGGAGTTCAATCGCAGACCTGAAGGAGGGCCGGAAGTGGCCTTCCTTGCAGGGAGCGGATTCGCTGGCATAGTGTGCGATCCATCCCGGTTCTGACAAAACATTGTCACAATCCAAGGTACCCAACCACATGCCGGAGCTTCCCGAAGTCGAAACCAGCCGCCGCGGCATCGCCCCGTGGCTGGAAGGCATGCGGGTTACGGATGTCATCGTCCGTGAACGCCGTTTGCGCTGGCCCGTGCCCGCAGAAATCGATCGGCTGCTGCCCGGCGAGATCATTCACAGCATCCGCCGGCGCGCCAAGTATCTCTTGTTCGATACCGATGCCGGGTCATTTCTGCTGCATCTGGGAATGTCCGGCAGCGTGCGTATCATCGATCAGGGTGAACCCGCCGCGAAGCACGATCACGTCGACATCGTCGTCGAAAGCGGCAAAGCACTGCGCTTTCGCGACCCGCGCAGGTTTGGTTCAATGTTGTGGGCGAAAGATCCTTCCAGACATCCGCTGCTGGAGAATCTCGGACCCGAACCGCTTGCAGCGGACTTCGATGGCAGCCACCTTTGGCACGCTGCACGTGGGCGCCGCATCAGCATCAAGCAGTTGATCATGAACGCAACAATTGTCGTTGGCGTTGGCAACATTTATGCAAGCGAGTCGCTGTTTCTTGCAGGCATCCACCCTGCACGCCGCGCGGATCGGATTGCGCTGTCACGAATGCAATCGCTGGCTGGTTCCATAAAGTCCGTGCTGCAACACGCCATCGAGGCAGGCGGGACCACTTTGCGGGATTTTTATGGTGGTGATGGCGAGCCCGGCTATTTTCAGCAACAACTCGAGGTCTATGCACGGGATGGAGAACCGTGCCGGCGTTGCAAAAGGCCGATTGCCGCTGTGGTGCTCGGCCAGCGCTCGACGTTCTATTGCAAGCGCTGCCAGCGGTGAAGTCCCTTACTTCTTCCTGAGACGTCCGGTTAATGCTTTCTTGACCTCGGGCGATACGAACTCGGTAACGTCACCACCCATCGCCGCAATTTCGCGCACCAGGCTCGCTGATATGTACGTATATTTTTCGGTCGGTGTAAGAAACGCGGTTTCGACATCATCGGTCAGATGCCGATTCATGTTCGCCAGCTGAAACTCGTACTCGAAATCGGAGATTGCCCGCAGCCCGCGCACAATGACCTGCAAGTCATTCTTCCGCGCAAAGTCGACCGTCAAGCCCTCATAGCCGGTAACTTCCACGTTCCTGAATCCCTTCAAAACCGATTGTGCGAGCGCAACCCGCTCGTCGAGCGAAAACATGGGCACTTTGCCGGGATTGGAGGCAACAGCGACCACAATCCTGTCGAATATCCGGCTTGCGCGTCGGACCAGGTCCTCATGACCCAGCGTTATGGGATCGAAGGTGCCCGGATACATCGCTGATACGCTCATGGTTCGCCTCCCCCGGTCTATTGCGCACTGACAAGCGAGTACCGAACATTGCCCGCGGTTTTTTCGTGTATCGGCGTCCAGCCATCCGGCAATGCCGTTGGCCCCGCGTTGCGATCCTGTTCGATATAGATTCTTGCCTTTCCGGCAAGACAGCCGCTGTCCCGCAGAAGTCTACACAATTCGTCAGCAGCATTGTCCGCAAATGGCGGATCGAGAAAGACGATATCAAATTGCGGCAGTCCGCTCCCGGCCAGGTACTGTCTGGCATCTGCCTGTACGAGCACACCGCCGGTTGCATCGAGCGATTGCATGCTGGCACGTAGGCTCTTGCATGCCACCGGCGACTGTTCGACAAACTCGACCCGGTGCGCGCCGCGTGACAGCGCTTCCAATCCAAGGGCACCGGTGCCTGCGAACAGGTCCAGGCAGCGCGAACCTTCGATTCCGGGTGCAAGCCAGTTAAAGAGCGTCTCGCGAATTCTTGCAGACGTAGGACGAAGACCCGGTATGTCCGCGACCGGAACGAGGCGGCTGCGCCATTTTCCCGCTACAATGCGCAGCTGCCCTGGTTGTGACTTTTTGTGTGTGCGGCCTTGGCCACGCCGTCCTGCCATTTTGTTCTTCCCGCCGGTCAGGCCGGAGAGTGCGATCGTCAGTTTAATTTAAGCCCGGGAACAAATGGTGTTTGGAAGGAAAAAACCTGAGGAGTCTGCTGTCCATGACGGATTTGTCAAACGACTCCGCGCCCGACTGAACAGCGGCGACAGCTGGCTCAGCTACGACCTCGCGAACCTCGCTCCCGGCAGGAAGATCGATGCAGAGTTACTCGATGAGCTGGAAGCGGACCTGGTAATGGCCGATGTCGGCATGGAGGCCACCGCAGAGATTATCGAGTCATTGCGAAAGCATATTGCGCGTAAGGAGCTCAAGGATAGCAATGCGCTGCGCTGCGCACTGCGACGCAGCATCGAAGACATGCTGCGGCCGGTGGAAAGGCCGCTGGTGATCACGCGGGAATCCCGGCCGTTTGTTATCCTGATGGTCGGTGTGAATGGCGCCGGAAAGACGACGACGATCGGCAAGATTGCGCGCCGCATCCAGGACCAGGGTCTTTCCGTGATGCTTGCCGCCGGCGATACTTTTCGCGCCGCGGCGATCGAGCAGCTGCAGGTGTGGGGCGAGCGAAACAATGTGGAAGTCATTGCCCAGCAATCCGGTGCGGATCCGGCCGCTGTCATATTCGACGCGTACCAGGCGGCACGTGCCCGCGGCATCGACGTGTTGCTTGCGGATACCGCCGGACGGCTGCAAAGCCAGCAGGGGCTGATGGATGAACTCGCCAAGATCAAGCGAGTATTAAGCCGTCAGGATCCGGCGGCGCCGCAGGAGATCATGCTGGTGCTGGACGCGAGCCTTGGACAGAATGCTCTGCTGCAGGCCATGAAATTTCATGCGGCGCTCGGCGTGACCGGCATAACCGTGACCAAACTGGATGGCAGCGCCAAAGGTGGCATTTTGCTTGCTGTGGCAAAAAAACTCGCGATCCCGGTGCGCTACATTGGAATTGGCGAAAGTGCTGCAGACATGCAGGAGTTTCGAGCCAGTGAGTACTCGGACGCCTTGCTCGGTCCGTCGAACCAGGTCAATGCGTAACGATGATCAGAATCGAGGATATCACCAAACGTTATCCGACCGGTCAGGCGGCACTGAAGAATCTCAGCCTGACGGTCGACAAGGGCGAAATGGTTTTTGTGACCGGCCACTCCGGCGCCGGCAAGAGCACACTGTTGCGCCTGATCGCACTCATCGAGCGGCCGACCAGCGGTCAGGTTATTGTCGACGGGCAGAATACTCGACGGGTTTCGAGACGCAAGATACCGGCGTACCGGCGCCAGATCGGCATGGTGTTTCAGGATCACCGCCTGCTTTATGACCGGCCGGTCTTTGACAACGTTGCGTTACCGCTGATCATTGCGGGAATAGCTCATCGAGAAGCATCGAGACGGGTTCGTGCCGCGCTCGACCAGGTCAGCCTTCTGCACAAGGAAAAGCAGCTGCCGGAGACTTTGTCATCCGGCGAGCAACAACGGGTCGGGATCGCGCGTGCAATCGTCAGCCGGCCGAAACTGCTGATCGCCGATGAGCCGACAGGCAACCTCGACCCCGATTTGTCGCTGGAGGTCATGCGTATTTTTCGCCGTTTCAATGAAGTGGGTGTCACGCTTCTGATTGCGAGTCACGACATAGCACTGATCGACCAGCTGGGTTGCCGACGGATTCCCCTGGTCGATGGCAGCCTGCAGCCGGAGGAAGACGAGGACGTCGTCGCCGAGTACCTGGAGCAACTCGAGTCCGAGCGTGCACGGAGCGAATTGCCGTGAGCCGTGCCGCAGATGCATTAGCGCCTGCGCGACGATCCGGCATACTGTCGACGTGGTTTGCGCTGCATCTCGGTATGTCCGTAGCGGCGCTCGGCAGGCTTGTAAAACAGCCGTTTGCCAGCCTGATGACCATACTCGTCATTGCCGTAACTCTTGCGTTACCTGCAGCGCTGCACCTTGTGATCAAGAATGCCCAGGCAATTAGCGGTCACTGGGCAAACGCACTCGATTTCTCCGTGTATCTGAAAAAGGAGGTATCGGAGGAAGACGCGCGGCACCTTGCCTCGATCATCGACCAGCGTGCGGATGTCGACACGGTTATTTTCATTTCCGCAGACGAGGCCCTGGCGGAATTTCGCGAACAGTCCGGATTTGGCGCCGCTCTTGATCAGTTGACGAACAATCCGCTGCCGCACACTCTCGTTGTTCGCCCCGGAGCGTCGAGTACGGATCAGTCAATGCTTTTGCTGAACGAAGAACTGGCCAACCTTCCGGAAACGGAGTTCGTGCAGGCCGACACGGACTGGGTGAGACGATTCCATGCCATCCTCGACATACTCGAACGCGCGACCGGTATCGGTGCAGCACTGCTCGGCGCAGCCATACTCGTCATCATCGGCAATACCATTCGCCTGGATATCCAGAACCGCCGCGAGGAAATCGAAGTCACCAAACTGATCGGCGCAAGCAACGCGTTCGTCCGGCGACCTTTTCTCTACACCGGATTCTGGTACGGCCTGGGCGGTGGCCTGCTGGCGCTCGGGCTGGTGGCCTACGGACTGTATGCGCTGGATCAGCCGGTCGCGCGCCTGTCCGGCCTGTACAACAGTTCCTTTTCGGTGCTTGCGCTCGATCTCCGCGAGAGCCTGTTGATCGTTGGCGCGGGCGTGTCGCTCGGGCTGGCAGGATCGTGGATTGCCGCCGCCCGGCATATGCGTCGTATCGAACCGCGCTAGTCAACGGGACAGGGCGGTCGCACAATCCTGGCGCTGCCCTTCTGCAACAGTTCTAATGTATCTGGTTGTTTGTTATAGTAAAAAAATGGGCTCCGCCAAGGAACCCGATGCCCCGATTAGCACTCAAAGGCGACGAGTGCTAAAATCGATACCCGACAGGAGGTAGATGATTCGATGACCAATGCCGTTGCAATGAGTACGCACAGCCTGGCGCTGACCGGGCCGGTTGGTAGCCTCGATGCCTATATTCAGGCCGTTGGCTCCATACCCGTTCTGAGCAAGGAGCATGAGCAGATGCTCGCCCGTCGATTCCGCGAGGACGGCGACCTCGAGGCGGCTCGTGAACTGGTCCTGGCACATCTTCGCTTTGTCGTGCACATCGCCAAAGGCTACACCGGCTACGGCCTGCCGCTCGCCGACCTCATCCAGGAAGGCAATGTGGGCCTGATGAAAGCCGTGAAACGATTTGACCCGGAGTACGACGTCCGCCTGGTCTCGTTTGCCGTGCACTGGATACGCGCCGAGATTCACGAATACGTACTGCGCAACTGGCGTATCGTCAAAGTCGCTACCACCAAGGCGCAGCGCAAGCTGTTCTTCAATCTTCGCAAGGCTAAAAAGTCCTTGTCCTGGCTGACCCATGACGAGACCAGGGCCGTTGCGGAAGATCTTGGCGTGACTCCGTCCGAAGTTACGGAAATGGAAAGTCGCCTCAGCGCCTACGATCCCGAGTTCGATCCTGCGCCCGACGCCGATGACGAACATGCCTTCACTCCAGCTGCCTACCTGCCGAGCCCGAATTCCGATCCCGCGATCATGCTGGAGAAATCGGACTGGCAGGACGATGCAACCGGTCGCATGATCGAAGCCCTCGAAACACTGGACGGCAGAAGCAGGCACATACTGCAAAGCCGCTGGCTGGACGAAAAGAAACCGACTCTGCACGAACTCGCAAACGAGTACGGCGTGTCGGCAGAACGCATCCGGCAGATCGAAGTCAACGCGATCCGCAAACTCAAGGCAGTAATGGAGGCCTGACAGCCTGCTGCTATCCGAGTCGCGGTTGCTGCCCTGCTAAAGATAGGTCCGGCGGCGAAACTTGACGAAACCGCCGTCTTCGACACCCAGCGGATCGCGGTGGGTCCAGTGCACGAGACCGCCGAGTTCATTCCACTCGTACATGCCGCGAAATCGAATCCTGTCACCGACACCGAGCGGGATACGTTCGGCCAGGTCGATGTTGTGCGCGATGAGCCAAGTCTGGCCGTTACGCGGATCCAGGACAAAACGCTGATGCCGTGATCCGTCATTGTCGTCCGGCACGAGACGACGCACGATGCCGGATCCTTCGATCCACTTGCCGGAGTCATGCTTGCCAAAGACTGGATTCAATGCAACCGCCCGTTTGTTATTGTTAGCAGGGCTGCAATGCAACGTTAGCAAAAAAAATGCAATCCGCTTGCGCTGCTGACGAGCGCTTGCCGGTTGTCTGCAAACCGATCTTCTGTGCAAAAAAACGCGGCCTTCCGGCCGCGTTTGCTTACCATACGCTCTGCAATCAGGCAGTCAGCGGCACCATGGTGATTTCCACGCGCCGATTAGCCTGTCGGCCGTCCGTCGAGCCATTGTCCGCCACTGGCCGGGCCTCACCCATGCCGACGGTAATCAGCCGCTGGCTCGTGACGCCCTGAGACTGCAGGTACTGCGCGACCGAGCCGGCCCGTCGCTCCGACAGGCTCTGGTTGTAGGCATCGCTGCCGGTGCTGTCCGTATGTCCCGCGACTTCGACGACGGTCTTGTCGAACTCTTTCAGGACTTTCGACACAGACGTCAGCACGTCGAAAAACGCCGGGCTGAGATCGGAACTGTCGGTTGCGAAGGTTACGTTGCCAGGCATGTTCAGCGTGATGTTGTCGCCGATCCGCGTAACGCTGACTCCCGTGCCCTGCAATTCGGCTCGCAACTTCGCTTCCTGCTTGTCCTGGTAGTTACCGATGGCAGCGCCTGCCAGCGCACCGACACCGGCGCCGATCATCGCGTGCTGCCTGCGCTCGACCGCATCATCGCCGGATACCAGGCCGACCACGGCACCGGCCGCTGCACCGATCAATGCTCCTTTCGTCGCATTACTGGTTTTCGATTCCTGCGTATACGGGTCCAACGTCTCGCACCCGGCGAACGTAGCCGCAGCAACCATGATCAATACCGCCAAATTTCTGCTATTCATTTCGTTTCCTCTTTCTTTGCCCAGCTGTCGCGCCGCGGAAATGAATCTGGTTCCGATACGGAGGACTCGATTGCCAGCCGGCGCTCTGCAATTGGCCGATATTGTACGCGAACATTGGCTGAACACCGGCTTAACCGCGGTTAAGTCGCGCGACGTTACATGGTTATGTCGCAGAAAAGAGACATGCCTCTCGTTTTCCTCGTGCGCGGCTGTAGAATGCGGGGCTACTCGGGTCGGGGCAGCACTATGGCCGATGTGGATCGCTGGCTTGGAGAGTACGGGTCACGGCAGGAGAACCTCCAATACCCCCTCGTGCATCACCTTGCGCTGATTACGTGTGTATTCGGCCTGATTGGGCTGCTTTGGTCCCTGCCGGTTCCGGAAGAGTTTCGCCGCATCTCGCCGTTGCTGAACTGGGGCACGACCTTTCTCATGGCAACGGTGGTTTACTATTTCGTCATTGCAACATCGCTTGCCATCGGCATGCTGCCGTTTGCCGTTGCCCTGACGATGTGCGCGTGGTGGCTCGATGCATCCGCACATCCTTTCGACCTGATTGCCGCCGGTACCTTGGTCGCAGGTACCATCGGTCTGTTCTGGAGCCGCCATCCCCGGGGCGGCGGTACCGCCTTGATGACCGATATTCAGCTCATGATGATCGGCCCGATCTGGTTGTTATCGCGTCTTTACCGACGGCTCGGCATACCCTTTTGAACCTGTTCCGACGTGCCGATTCCGGTAGAATCGGCTCCCCGAAACCGCTGCCCCATCACCAGGAGCCACCGTGGCCAGTACGACGCCCTTGAAAAAGGCTGCTTCAGGCAGGAAACAGCTCAACCCGCTGGATCTGTTCGATATTCGATCCGAACTGACGGAAGAAGAGCAGATGGTGCAGGACTCGGTCGCGCGATTTGTCGATGACAAGGTACTGCCGATCATTCGCGATGCGTTCGAAAAACACTATTTTCCGAAGCAACTCATACCGCAGGTCGCCGAGCTCGGTCTGCTCGGCAGTTCCATCGACGGCTATGGCTGCGCCGGACTCAACAGTATCTGTTACGGGCTTATTTGCCAGGAGCTCGAACGCGGCGACAGCGGATTGCGTAGTTTCGTTTCTGTGCAAAGCAGCCTCGTGATGTACCCGATCCACTCCTATGGCTCCGAGGAACAGAGAGACCGATGGCTGCCGGCCATGGCCAGCGGCGAAGCGATCGGTTGCTTCGGCCTGACCGAGCCGCAGGGCGGATCCGATCCGGGAAACATGAAGACTCATGCAAAGAAGGACGGCAGCGACTGGATTCTGAACGGCTCCAAGATGTGGATCACGAACGGCACGATCGCCGATGCAGCCGTTGTCTGGGCGATGACCAAGGACGGCATCCGCGGCTTCATAGTCGAAAAGGGCATGCCCGGTTTTGCAGCGCAGGAAATCGAAAACAAGTTTTCCTTGCGCGCGTCAGTTACAGCGGCATTGTTCTTTGACAACGTTCGCATTCCCGAGGCCAACGTATTGCCGGGCGTCACCGGCCTGAAAGGTCCGTTGAGCTGTCTCACCCAGGCGCGGTACGGTATCACGTGGGGTGTGACAGGCGCTGCCCAGGCGTGCCTGAACGAGGTCATCAATTACACAAAGGACCGGGTGCTGTTCGATCGGCCGCTGGCCACTAACCAGGCCATCCAGGTTCGTCTCGCCGATATGGCGCGTCGCATCACGACAGCACAACTTCTGTCATTGCAACTGGGTCGGCTGAAAGATCGAGGAGAGCTGAATCCCACCCAGGTGTCGCTCGCGAAATGGAACAACTGCCGTGGTGCCATCGATATTGCCCGCGATGCGCGCGATATGCTCGGAGGCAGCGGAATCAGCGCGGAATACGTGCCGATCAGGCACATGCTGAATCTCGAAAGCGTGATCACTTACGAAGGAACGGAGACGGTGCACCAGCTGGTCGTCGGCAAGGAACTGACCGGCATCAGCGCTTTCTGATCGGCAAGCAGCCGACAGGCAGTTAGGCGGCATCGCTCAGGTACTACGATGATGTCAGCTCCTTACCCAAAGGGGTCACTTATCAACGCCTGATCGTCTATGCTCGGAATTGATTTTGCTTGGTCTGCCTGACCATTGGGAAAGGAGATGTCGAAGTGAATCGAGCCAAAGACATCGCGATCGTTGCCCTTCTTTCAGCAGTCGTTTATTTGCTGGCGACCCGTGACAGCGCCGTCACGGTTGCTGACCATCTACAAAGTCCACCAGCCGCGGTTGCGGTACTGTCGTACGTAAACGTAAGTGGCGATCCAGAGAGTGAATACTTGTCCGACTCACTCTGGAACGAAACAATCAACTCGCTTGCTCAGCATCCCGAGCTCTGGATTGCGTCGCGAATCTCATCATCGAGATACAAGGGTGTCAGTGAGGAAATCCGGACAATCGGTGAAGAACTGGAAGTGTCATATGTTCTTGAGGGTGCGGTAAGGAGGACTGGCCCTGCCATACGGATCACGGTTCAGCTGATACGGGTCGACGACGGCTGGCACGTCTGGTCGGAAACGTACGAAACTACCGAAGAATTTGCCGACTCCCTGGCTCTCACCATTGCTGACTCTGTCGTCCGCGAGCTTGGCCAAATCCTTTGATAGCTTAGTAACGGCGGCTCCTGGCCGTTCTGAGCCGGTCGCGCCGTTGTGTCATGACGGCCAGAAGTTGACCCATTCCTGCCGTTCGGCGTTTCGCTAGAATCTGCTTGTTAGTCCACTCGAACACGGCAGCGCTACCCACCTATGACAGCTGAGGATCAGACAAAGATGTCGACCCGTCTCAATTGGCGTCTTCTACTCGGCGAATTCGTCGTCATCGTCGTCGGTGTACTCATGGCGCTCTGGGTAGACCAGCTCCGGGAAGCTCGCGTCAACGCGAAGCTGGAAGTCGAGTACCTGAAGTCGCTCGTGACCGATCTCGAAGCCGATTTGTCTCGGTTCGACACGACCGAGGAGTGGATGCGCAGACAGGAAGCCGCCGCAGCGACCGTGCTCGCGCTGTACGAGGGATCGCCGCCGACCGAGAACGTGGCCGACCTGATTGCGGCGGTGGAGACTGCCGGCTGGCAATATTCCCCCCCCATCACTCGAAACACGATTGACGATCTGAGATCGACCGGGAATCTTCGCCTGATCACGGACCCGGCCCTGCGGCGGGCGATCGCCTCCTACTACGCGACGGTAGAGGAGGCCAGCATACCGTTCGCGGCGATGCGCGATCGGATCTGGGACCAGTACGATGCCCGCGTAGCGAACGTGCTGCGGCCTGGTGTGCGATTGGGCGTGTTGCAGCGTGATGAAAGCTTTGGACGCGGCATCACCTCGAACGCGATCGATGCGGCTCAGGCACCGGACGTGGAGGAGCTGATCGCGGCCCTGAGGGCATTCCCGGAACTCGAGATCGCGGCTGGCGAAGTCTTGTACCAAACCATCGCCAACCGAGCGACCGTCGAGACAATGCGGAAAGCGGCTCTGGAACTGAGGGCTACGCTCGAGCGATGGCTGGCCTCTCGTGATTAGCCGAACTGATAGCGCACAGCAATGATCACAAGCGGGTCATGTTCGCTGCCCAAGGACTGGAGATGGCAGCGGCAATGCCTGACGATTGGATGGAGCTGACAAGCTGACGTCGGCTTGTGGCCAATACTGTTGAAAA
>Ga0256865_1000454_pt1 | contig 14046 bp, 11 predicted proteins | sample RVTome_14_FD_187337 | JGI IMG/M metagenome (GOLD analysis project Ga0256865, IMG submission 187337) | Soil microbial communities from uranium-contaminated site in the Upper Colorado River Basin, Wyoming, United States - RVT145D125 HiSeq ... | reverse complement strand
GAGGCCGGCCTTGAGGTTTCCAACAAGACCGTCGAATTGCAGGAATTCGAGAGCCGCAGCCTCGGCCGGGAACGCACCCTGTTGTTCAGCCTCGCCTCCCGCGCCCTGTTCGATGCCGAGGGTCGCCTCGGCGACGGTTTTCTGTTGATCCGCCGGGTCAGCACCGACTTCCCCGAAGAGATCCTCTTCGATGAGCAGCAGGACCGGTTCACCGCTACCCGCGAACGCATCGCCACCCAGCTCCTCTGACTGGAGGCGTTGCAGCCAGCGCTGTCAGCGGACCAGCAATTGCGACACGGGGACGATTTCGATGCCCTGCTGTTTCAGGTACGGGGCCTCCCGCCGCAGGGCTTCCAGCGTCTGCGCGTGAGGGTGGCAGATCCCCACCGCTTGCCCCTGGCGACCGGCCAGGACGGCCAGCTTGCGAATCTCCCGGGAAATCTGCTCCACATCCTGCTCATTGTCGAGGAACAGATCACGGGCCGCTGCCGGCACTCCGGCTCGCCGGGCTTCGGCAAAAGCCAGCGAATGCCCCGTCGTACGGCTGTCGACAAAGAAGAGGCCCGTCTCCTTCATCGCCGCCAGCACTACTTCCATCCCCTCCCGGTATTCGGTAAAGCGCGACCCCATGTGGTTGTTCCCCCCCACGGCATACGGAACACGCTCGATAAAACCCTGGAAACGCCGCCGGATTTCTTCTGGCGACTGGCCGATCAGCAGGGCGTCACCGCCCGGGTCAGTGGCCGGATAGCTCTGGGGTTCCATGGGGATATGGATCATCACCTCGCGCCCCTCCCGATGGGCCAGGGTCGCCACCTTGGCCGCGTAGGGCTCGCCGGGTAGGATGGCGAAGGTCACCTTCAGGTCGATGGCGAGCAGGTCTCTGGCGGTTTCGAGATCACGCCCCAGATCGTCCATGATGATTGCCGCGCGGGCCCGAGCCTTGGTTGGACGCACGGGCGGCGGGCGAAAATGCAGCAGATAAACCATCGCCTCGCCGCGATAGATGTGCAGTTCCCCCTCGTGGGCAAGAGCCTCCAGGCGAAGGTCGGCGGCGAGGCCGGGCAGCCGCCTGGAGAACTCGTCGAGAAGAGCATCCGGGGGAAATGCGCCTTGCACTTCGTAGCGAATGAGGTCGCCCGACCGGCTGATGTCCACCTGGGACAGGGAGATTCCACTGCGCAGCAGCACGCTTTCAACCTCTACCCGGATATCCTCGAAAAGTGTCGCCGGGGGCGTCGCCGGAGGAGTTACCGGTGCGGCCGCTGGAACTGGCGGGGCCGGCGGAGGGGGGCGCAACCCCTGCCGCAGCTGAGGAAGGACGATCAGGCTGACCAACAGGAAGCCGAGCAGGAACAGAGAAACGAAGAGGACCTTGAGCCGATGGCCGGTCTCCGGTTTGCCGGCCTTGCCGCGCTTGCGGGGTTTCTGACTTCGGGATTTCTTTTGGGGGGGCATGCGTCAGGTCGTAATGAAGGGGGGGATGATGCATCCCCCCGGGTTGCAAACAAAAGGGTGATCAGGCCGCCGGACGCTCCAGACCTTTGAGAATTTTCCACCCCTTGAGCAGATCGAGAGCACGAAGCAACTGATAATCACCCAGCGCCTCCTCGTCGAGGGAGAATTTCTGCACCGGCCCGGAAGGACTCTCCTGCTCCGGTTTTCCGGGCGTCTCGAAATGGTTTTTCAGGTCCTTCTCGCGGAAGTGGCTGCTGTCGACCTCCTCCTTGATCTCACCGGGGTGAACGACGATGTTGGGCGTAATGCCCTTGGCCTGGATCGAGGTGCCGTTCGGGGTGAAATAGCGGGCGGTAGTCAGACGCAGCCCTGAATTGTCACCGAGGGGGATGATGGTCTGCACAGATCCCTTGCCGAAACTTTGGGTTCCCATGACCACCCCCCGCCGATGGTCCTGCAGGGCGCCGGCCACGATCTCCGCGGCGCTGGCGCTGCCGCCGTTGATCAGAACCACCAGGGGATAGAGGGGTTCGGTCCCTTTCTGGTGAGCAATGAACTTCATCTGGCTGCCTTCCTCACGCCCCTCGGTGTAGACGATAAGGCCGCTTTCCAGGAAGGCGTCGGAAACTTTGACCGCCTGGTCGAGCAGGCCGCCGGGATTGTTGCGCATGTCGAGAACCAGACCCGAGAGGCTGCCGCCATTCTCCTTACGCAGCCTTTCCAGGGCCGCCTGCAGGTCATCGGCGGTCCGTTCCTGGAACTGGGTCACCCGAACGTAACCGAAGCCGTCCTCCAGGGTCCGCGCCTTGATGCTCCTGATCTTGATGAGCTCCCGGACCAGGATGAACTCCCGGGGTTTGTCGAAGCTGTCGCGCATGATGGTGATGCTGACCTTGCTTCCCTTGGGGCCGCGCATCATCTTGACCGCTTCCATGATCCCCATATCCTTGGTGAACTTCTCTTCGATCTTGAGGATCTGGTCGCCGGCCTCCAGCCCCGCCCGGTAGGCCGGAGTGTCTTCAATCGGTGAAACGATGGTCAAAATCCCGTCCTTGACGGTAATCTCGATGCCCACGCCGCCGAATTCACCGCTCGTATCGATCTGCATCTCCTTGAACATTTCCGGAGGCATGAAGCCCGAATGTGGGTCCAGGGAGGCCAGCATGCCGTTGATGGCCCCGTAAATGAGGTCTTTCATCGGGATTTCTTCGACATAACTTTTGCCGACGATGGAAAGCACATCCGTAAAAAGCTCGAGATCCTGGTACTGGGGAGATGCCTCCGCCTGAACCACACGGCTGACCTGCCCCGTCGATATCCACCCCAGCAGAACAATGGCCAGCAGCAGGATCAGAATGCTGGACCGTTTTTTTCTAAACATCCGTTTTCCTCCGGAAATAATGAGATTATTTCAGCGCGGCTGCAGCCATGCCAGCGGATCGAGGGGAGTGCCGCCGCGCCTGATTTCGAAATAGACGCCTTTACTGCCTTCCAGGCCGGAATAGCCCAGTATGTCTCCCCCGGCCAGCAGGTCGCCGACCTTTTTGCTCAGCCGTGACGCTTGGGCATAAAGGGAATAATAGCTGTCACCGTGGTCGATGATCAGCAGGTTGCCGTACCCCTTGAACCAGTTGGCAAAGAGAACCCGCCCTGGCCCAATGGCCCGGATAGGATTTTCGCCAGCAGCGGCGATCTCGATCCCGTGGCTGTCGTACATGGTCCCCAGCTCGGGATGCCGGCCGGCACCGAAACCGATCCGGACGATACCCTCGACCGGCCAAGGGAGCCGGCCTTTGCGAGAAGCAAAAAACCCAGTTTTTTCACTATACTCCCGGGGCTTTTCCGATTCAAGCTTTTTGACCAGACCGGCCAGCCGGCCTGCTTTCTCGCGAAGTTCCGCCAGCGCCGCCGCCAGCGACTGGCGATCGCGGCGCACCTGCACAAGAAGCTCCTCCTTGAGGCGCAGCGCCTGCCGCGCTGTCTTTTGGTTTTCCGCCAGTGCGGCAACCCCTGCCTGCTGCTCCCGGCGCAGTATCGTCAACCTCGCCAGAACCGTCTGCAGTTCATCAAGCTGCTGCCGGTAGGTGGCCAGCAACTCCCGGTCGCGACGCACGACCCTGCCGAGAAAATCGTAATCCTGGGCCATCTGTGCCGGCGAAGAGGGAGAGAAGAGGATCTTGACCAGACCGGTTTCGCCGGCCTTATAGAGCGCCGCCAGACGCCGGCGCACGTCGGCTTCGCTGGCAGCGGCAGCACGCCGGGCGCTTGCCGCAGCCTCCTCCCTGTCGGCAATCTCCGTCTCCATTGCCGCCAGACGCCGCTTCTGCCTGGCCAGTTGCGTCCCCAGGCGTGAGATCTCGGTTTCCACCGTTTGCAGGTCTTCAGCCAGCGAATGTTCCGCCGTCTGCTTCGCTACGAGGTTCTTCGCCGTCTGGGCAATCCGCTTCTGAACTTCTTCCAGTTTCCGGCGGCTCTCATCAATGTCGGACGCCGCCGTTATTGCCACCAGCAGCAAAACGAGGCCCCAGGTGATTGCCGTACCTCGTAACAGGTTCCACAGAAATTTCACGGGATCATATCCGCACGAGCTTGCGCAACGACAGCAGACTGCCGGTAAGACCGAGCAGGACGCCGGCGGCAATCAGCAGAAGCTGCCAGGACATGGGAAGGAAGGTGACCCGCTCAACGCCTGATGCGAGGAGCAGCGAGTCCAGCCCCTGCCGCAGAAAAAGCTGGAAGAGAGCGTAGGCGCCGGCCACGGCGAGTCCACCCCCCAGCGCGCCCTGCAGCACCCCCTCGAGAAGAAAAGGCGACTTGATGAACATCGGCGTGGCACCGACCAGGGCCATGATCTCCAGTTCGTCGCGGCGGGCATAGAGGGTGAGCTTGATGGTATTGGCGACGATAAACAGGGCGGCAAACAGCAGAAACCCGCCGAGAATTGCCCCGGCCAGCTGCAGCAGGGAGACAAAGGCCTCGAAGCGCTCCAGCCACTCCTGTCCGTAACGCAGATCCGACAAGCCGGTATTCTGTCGCAAACGGGAAACGAGAGTCGAAACTGCCACGCGATTGCGGCTGTCTTCATTGAGGGTAATTTCGAGGGAGGCGGGGAGGATATCCAGGTCGACGCCTTCCAGAAGGTCGGCGTCATCCGCCAGTCGTTTCTTGAAGCGCTTCAGGGCCTCGATGCTGGATACGAACTCGACCTTCTCGACTTCCGGCAAGCCCCGGATATCAGCGATCCATTGCCTCAGGAGTCTCTCCTCCGGCGCTGTGTCGATAAAAGCCACCACCTGCACATCCTCGCTCCAGTGCCGGGTAAGTTTCTGCACGTTCAGCACGACGATGGCAAAAAAAGCAAGAATGGTGAGTGCAACGGCTACCGTCCCCACCGCGGCGCCGCAGAGCATGGGGCTCTGACGCATGTTGCGCAGGGCCCGAAACACAAAAAAACCGGATCGTTCGAACAAGTTCAATACCTCACAGACACAGATGAGGCTGCACTACTCACGCCTCACTTTTTCAAGCATATCATGGGGTCCGATCGTCCACCAGGCGCCCGCTTTCGAGAACGATCAGCCGCCGAGGAAAACGGCGTATCATCTCCCGGTCGTGGGTCGCCAGCAGGACGGTCGTTCCCCGGGCGTTGGCCCCTCGAAAGAGTTCGAGTATCTCTACCGTCACTTCAGGATCAAGATTGCCGGTCGGTTCATCGGCCAGCAAAACGAGGGGATCGACCACCAGGGCGCGAGCAATCGCCACCCGCTGTTGCTCCCCCCCGGAAAGCTCAAGCGGATGGCGCTGGAGTTTGTGCTCCAGACCAACCTGTTTAATCGATTGGTAGACCTTCTTGCTGATTTCGTATCGCTTTCTCCCCTGGATTTCCAGCGGAAAGGCGACGTTCTCGAAAACCGTACGGGTAGTCAGCAGCTTGAAGTCCTGAAAAACCACTCCCATCCGGCGGCGCAGCAGGGAAATCCGGGCCGGGCTCATGCGGGTCAGGTTCTGCCCGTCGATCAGTATCTGTCCCCGGTTCGGCTTCTCCGCACCATAGAGCAGCTTGAGCAGGGTCGATTTGCCGGCGCCGGACGAACCGGTGATATAGACGAAGTCCCCTTTCGGGATCTTCATGGTAATGTCATCGAGCGCGGAAGAATCCTTCTGATAGGCCCTGCTGACATTGTAAATCTGAATCATTGTCTCGCTACCGCTCGTTGCAAGGTCTGTCGTCCGGCCCCGCCGATATGGCAGGCCTGTTGAATTTCATATCACATCGGCAGGTAAAAATGAATGAAAAAGGGGACTGGACCCTGCCGCACCTCCGGTCGCGAGCTTTACAATGCTTCCTGGAATATATCCTGGGGCCAGGTTGAAGGCAGGCACTGGGGGGAGCTCGGCCGGTCGACAAAGAAAAAGGCGACCCGGAAAGGATCGCCTTTTCATCTTATATGGCGGGGCTGACGGGACTCGAACCCGCGACCTCCGGCGTGACAGGCCGGCGTTGTAACCGACTCTACTACAGCCCCCTATCTCATGGCATACGTTGCGCTAATTGTTAATGGTGGGCGAAACAGGGCTCGAACCTGTGACCCTCGGCTTGTAAGGCCGATGCTCTCCCAGCTGAGCTATTCGCCCGGATTGAATGGCGGGGCTGACGGGACTCGAACCCGCGACCTCCGGCGTGACAGGCCGGCGTTGTAACCGACTCTACTACAGCCCCGCATGGGACAAGACAGAAAATAGGAAACAGAAAATAGGTGTCGCAGAGGGGGCGGAGGCGGCTATTTTCCGTTTCCTATTTTCTTTTAGACCACTGTGCTCGGACAGCGGTTACAACGACTACTGAACAGAGTCCTTCAGGGCCTTGCCGGCCTTGAACTTGGGTGACTTGGCAGCAGCGATCTTGATCTGCGCGCCGGTCTGGGGGTTCTTGCCGGTGCGGGCTGCACGCTCACCAACGCTGAAGGTGCCGAACCCGACCAGGGCCACTTTCTCACCGGCCTTCAGGGCTTCAGTCACGGCATCGATGAATGCTTTGAGAGCCTTTTCGGAATCGGTTTTGCTGAGCCCCGCCTTCTCTGCCATCGCATTAACGAGATCCGCCTTCGTCACAACATACCTCCACGTTATTAAGGATTATTAAAGCCCTGCCGAAAACGCGTTATATATATCGAATTACCCGGAGGGTGTCAAGAGAATATTTGTTGTAAAGCTAGTGCCGGACCGCTTCTTCGGCTCCGGCGGCGTAATCCTCCCCCGCAGGAATGGCTGGCAGCGGCACGGTTTCCGCCAGTGCCTCGGCAAGTACCTGGTCCATGTGCTCGACCGGGATCACCTGCAAGGATTTCAGTATCTGGGGCGGAACTTCTTCCAGGTTCTTTTCGTTCTCTTGCGGAATCACCACGCGGGTAATACCGGCACGCTTGGCCGCCAGGAGTTTTTCCTTGAGCCCGCCGATCGGCAGCACGCGGCCACGCAAAGTGATTTCTCCGGTCATTGCCAGATCACGATTTACACTGCGTCCGGTCAGCGCCGAGGCGAGTGCCGTGGCCATGGTGATACCGGCGGAAGGGCCATCCTTGGGAATTGCGCCCTCCGGCACATGGATGTGAATGTCCAGCTTGTGATAGAAGTCTTTTTCCAGCCCCAGCTCCCGCCAGCGGGAACGCACGTAGCTCATGGCGGCCTGCGCCGATTCGCGCATGACTTCCCCCAGCTTGCCGGTAACGGTCAGTTTTCCCTGGCCGGGAAGAACGGTTGTCTCAATGACCAGCAACTCCCCCCCCACCTCAGTCCAGGCTAGACCGGTGGCCAAACCGACCCGGTCTTCCTCCTCCTTGACCCCATAGCTGTAACGGGGGACACCAAGGTATTTCCTGACCTGCGGAGCACCGATCGTAAAGCGTTTCTTCTTGTCCCTGGACTTGACCAGCTCTCGGGCGATCTTGCGGCAGATGTTGGCGATCTCCCGCTCCAGACTGCGCACCCCCGCCTCCCTGGTATAACGACGGATAACCTCGTTGAATGCCGTGTCGGCGAAATGGACCAGTTCGGGCGACAGGCCGTGTGCCTCGAGCTGCTTGGGCAGAAGGTAGCGTTTGGCGATATTGAGTTTTTCCTCTTCCGTGTACCCTTCGATACGAATCACTTCCATCCGGTCCCGCAAGGGGCCGGGTATGGCATAAAGGGTATTGGCCGTGGCGATGAACAGTACACTGGAAAGATCGTAATCGACATCGAGGAAATGATCGCCGAAGGTATGATTCTGCTCGGGATCGAGCACTTCCAGCAGCGCCGACGAAGGGTCGCCGCGGAAATCGGTACTCATCTTGTCAATTTCGTCGAGCAGAAAGACCGGATTCTTCACGCCGACCTTGCGCAGTCCCTGAATGACCTTGCCCGGCATGGCGCCGATGTAGGTCCGGCGGTGCCCACGGATCTCCGCCTCGTCACGCACCCCGCCAAGTGAGATGCGGACGAACTTGCGGCCGAGGGCCTTGGCGACGGAGCGTCCCAGCGAAGTCTTGCCGACCCCTGGAGGACCGACCAGGCAGAGGATCGGTCCCTTGATTTTTTTGACCAGAGCCTGCACGGCCAGGTATTCGAGTATCCGCTCCTTGACCTTCTCCAGACCGTAATGGTCCGCCTCGAGAATCTGCTCAGCGTGCTCGAGGTCGAGCCGATCCGTGGTCCCCTTCTTCCAGGGAAGGGAAACCAGCCAGTCGACATAATTGCGTACCACGGTGGCTTCGGCGGACATGGGCGACATCATCTTGAGCTTGCGAAGCTCGCCGAGGGCCTTTTCCGTCGCCTCTTTGGACATCCGCTTCTTGCCGATCTTCTCTTCGAGCTCGCGGATTTCCTGCTTGAATTCGTCCTTTTCGCCGAGTTCCTTCTGGATCGCTCGCATCTGCTCGTTGAGGTAGTATTCCCGCTGGCTGCGCTCCATCTGGGTTTTGACCCGGTTGCGAATCTTCTTCTCGATCTGCAGAATCTCCACCTCTCGCTCCATGAGGGCAAGAAGCTTCTCCAGCCTTTCGCGGGGGCTGATCAGGGCAAGGATTTCCTGCTTTTCGGGTATACGGACATTCAGATGGGCAATGACGGTGTCGGCCAACCGGCCGGGCTCGGTAATGCCGCTGACCGATGAAACCATCTCCGGCGGCACCTTCTTACCCAGATTGACGTAGTTCTCGAAGGCGTCGGTGATGCTGCGGATGAGGGCTTCCAACTCGGGCGTGGCAACCGAATCATCGGGGATCTCATCGATCTCGACAAAAACGCACTCTTCCCGCTGAACGATGGCGTTAATGCGAGCGCGGTTTTTCCCCTCGACCAGAACCTTGACCGTACCGTCCGGCAATTTGAGCAGCTGAATTACCTGCCCCAATGTACCTATTTCGTAAATGTCGCCAGGCCCTGGTTCGTCGATCTTGGGGTCCTTCTGCGTAGCCAGGAAGACCAGCTTGTCCTTTTCCATCGCCCCTTCCAGGGCACGAATCGACCGCGGTCGACCGACAAACAGGGGCGTGACCATGTAAGGAAAGATGACAATATCCCGCAGCGGCAACAGTGGATAGAGTACCCTCCCGGCTTCGTCTTCACGAACGGGGTCGTTTTCCGGCAGGTCCGTCATGGTTTCAGGCCGCTCCCTCGGTAATCAGGCTTCGCATGTCACGCGGACTCGGCACACTCGTACAGAACAATGGGGCGCGCCCGGTTGAGGATGACATCCTCGTTGATGACGACCTCCTTGACCCGGTCCTGGGAAGGAATTTCGTACATCACATCGAGCATGGCGTTCTCGAGAATGGAGCGCAGGCCGCGCGCGCCGGTCTTTCTCTTCAGCGCCTCGCGGGCAATGGCAACCAACGCGCCGTCGGTGAATTTGAGGTTCACCTTCTCCATATCGAAAAGCCGCTGATACTGCTTGATCAGGGCATTCTTCGGTTCCTTGAGAATCTGGATCAGCGACTCCTCGTCCAGCTCGTTGAGGGTCGCCACCACCGGCAGTCGCCCGATGAACTCGGGAATCAATCCGTATTTAAGCAGGTCCGAAGGCTCGACCTGGGCCAGGGTCTCGCCCAGCTTCAGTTCCCTCTTCAGACGGATGTCCGCCCCGAATCCCATGGTCTTGGCGCCGGTGCGCTGACCGATGATGGTCTCCAGCCCGGAAAAGGCGCCGCCGCAAATGAAGAGGATATTGGTGGTGTCAACCTTGAGGAACTCCTGCTGGGGATGCTTGCGCCCGCCCTTGGGCGGCACGCTGGCCATGGTTCCCTCGATGATCTTGAGCAGCGCCTGCTGTACCCCTTCCCCGGAAACGTCCCGGGTGATGGAAGGGGAGTCGGACTTGCGGGCGATCTTGTCAACTTCGTCGATGTAGATGATTCCCTTCTGCGCCTTCTCGATATCGTAGTCGGCCGATTGCAGCAGGTTGAGGATGATGTTTTCCACATCCTCGCCCACATACCCCGCTTCGGTCAGGTTGGTGGCGTCGGCCATGGCGAACGGCACGTTGAGGACTCGTGCCAGGGTCTGGGCGAGCAGGGTCTTGCCGCTGCCGGTAGGGCCGAGCAGAAGAATGTTGCTTTTCTGCACTTCGACTTCACCCGGCTTGTCGGCAAACTCGATCCGCTTGTAGTGGTTGTAAACCGCCACTGCCAGAACCTTTTTCGCCCGCTCCTGGCCGATCACGTAGTCGTCGAGAGTGTCCTTGATCTCCGAAGGCCGGGGCAGTTGGCTAGCGCCAGCCGAAACCGCGTCCTCCAGCTTGGATTCCTCGGCGATGATATCCTTGCAGAGCTCAATGCACTCGTCGCAGATGTATACGGCCGGTCCGGCAATGAGCTTTTTTACTTCATCCTGGGCCTTGCCGCAGAAGGAGCAGGTCAGCTGCCCTGAACGATTGTCGTCTTTACTCACGAAACTTCCTCCGCGCTGAAAAATCAGGCTTTTTTTCTGACTGTGTCATCAATAATACCATATTTTTTCGCGGCCTCACTAGACATGAAGAAATCCCGCTCGGTATCGGCGGCGATCCGCTCGAGTTTCTGCCCGGTATGATGGGCAAGAACTCCGTTGAGCGTGTCCCGCAGCTTGAGTATCTCCTCGGCGTGAATCTTGATATCCGTGGCCTGACCCTGGAACCCACCCAGGGGCTGGTGAATCATGATGCGGGAATGGGGCAGGGCATAGCGTTTCCCTTGGGTCCCCGCCGCCAGCAGCAGTGCCCCCATGCTGGCCGCCTGGCCAACACAGATGGTCGATACCGGGGCCTTGAGGTACTGCATGGTGTCGTAGATCGCCATCCCCGCCGTGACCACGCCGCCCGGCGAGTTGATGTAGAGAAAGATATCCTTCTCAGGGTCTTCCGACTCGAGAAAGAGCATCTGGGCGATGATCAGGTTGGCCATGTGGTCCTCGATGGGGCCACCGAGGAAAATGATCCGGTCCTTGAGCAGGCGGGAGTAGATATCGTAAGCCCGCTCGCCACGTCCGGTTTGTTCCACCACCATGGGGATGAGACTCATAGTGTCACTCCTTCTCGGCTGAGAGTTGCTCTTTTGCCACCTCTTCGATTTTCGCCTGGGACAGAAGGTACTGCACCGCCTTCTCCTCGACGATCTGGGAAATCAGTCCGTGGCGTTTTTCGTCACTGCCGTAGAACTTGCGGACCGCCTCCAGCGGGGCATTGGCCATTTCGGCGATCTGCTGGAGTTTGTCGTCGATTTCGGCAGCGTCGACCTTGAACTGCTCCTGGCGGGCAACCGCTTCGAGAAGCAGACTCCCCTGCACCTGTTTGACGGCCGTCTCGCGATACATCGACTTGAAAGAGTCCTCGTTCATGCCGAGCATCTCCAGGGTCATACCCTGGGACTTGAAACGATTGCGAATGTTCTGCAGCATGTAGTCGAGCTGGCTGGCCACCATCGTCTCAGGCACTTCCACCGGGTTGCGCTCGACCAGGGCACCGACCAGCCGCTCACGCAGATCTCCGTCAATGCGACTGGTTTCCTGCTGCCGGTAGTTCTCCTCGATCTTTTCCTTCAGTTCGGCCAGGGAAGAAAGGCCGAACCCCGTGGCGAACTCGTCGTCCAGTTCCGGCAGGGTCTTCTCCTTGATCTCCTTGAGCACCACCCGGAAAGTGGCCGGCTTGCCCGCCAGTTCCTTGCTGCCGTAACTTTCGGGGAAACTGACCTGGACCTCGCGCTCTTCTCCCCGCCTCATCCCCTCCAGTTGCCCCTCAAAACCGGGGATGAATGAGCCGGCGCCGAGTTCCAACTGGTAATCTTCGGCCTTGCCGTGCTCAAAGGGGGTACCGTCGACGGAACCCTCAAAATCGATGACCACGAAATCACCGGTGCGAGCTTCGTCACGAGGGCTGACTGCCATCTCGGCACGGCCGGCGCGCATCTCCTCCAGCCTCTCCTCAAGGATTTTGGTCGCGTATTCGAACTTCTCCTTCTGCAAGGAGATCCCCTGGTAATCCTTCACCGAAACCTCGGGTTTCACCTCCACCTGGGCGGAGTAGCTGAAGGGCTTGCCTTTCTCCAGTGGGCTGTTCTCGAGGATTTCGGGGTCGGAAATGGCCGCAATACGGTGTTCCACGAGGGCCTTGAAATAAGAATCCTTGATGAGCCGGTTCAGCACCTGCTCCTCCATCTGCGGAGCGTAGTGCTTCTCAAGCAGGTGCTGGGGCACCTTCCCCGGGCGGAAGCCCTTGATCTTCGCGCTCTTGGCGATCTGCTGGTAAGCCTTGCCGATTTCGGCATCCACCTTGTCGGCGCCGACTTCGAAGGAGAGCTTCTTTTTGACGCTGCTGACGTCTTCTATCTGGACGTTCATGCCACAACCTCACAAATGGAATGGGGTGTTAAAAAGACGAACCGCAGACAGTGGGTCTGCGGGCCTGAACGAAACAAATGGGGCGCGCGGTGACTTTCAGGCGAAGAGGAGGGTTGGTGCGAGAGGGGGGAGTCGAACCCCCACGGTTGCCCGCTGGATCCTAAGTCCAGTGCGTCTGCCAGTTCCGCCACTCTCGCATCGGAAGAGGATCGCAGATTCATCAAACCGAAGAAGTTAAAAGAAGCATCGCGCGGGCCACCCTGGAGAGGCCGCATGGCCCGACCGGGGCCGTTTATGCAAAAGCCCGACCGGGGCCGGCTCGCAGCATCGGAAACGCCACATCCCGGAACAACGACGATCGGGCCGCTGGGAATTTTAAATGGGGTGGATGAAGGGACTTGAACCCTCGACACCTGGAGCCACAATCCAGTGCTCTACCGACTGAGCTACACCCACCACAGAAACCGTGGCATCTTACTGAAGTCCCCGACGCTTTGTCAATGGGAATCTGCGGGGAAATTGGCGCGCCAGGGAGGAATCGAACCCCCGACCCACGGCTTAGAAGGCCGTTGCTCTGTCCATCTGAGCTACTGGCGCGCTGGTCGGGGCGAGAGGATTCGAACCTCCGACCCCCTGCTCCCAAGGCAGGTGCGCTACCAGGCTGCGCTACGCCCCGAAGGGACAAACTTTTAGCACGGGCAGGGGGATTTTGCAACCCCAAAGTCAAACCAATCGAACCAGTTTACCTGGATCAATTGGTTTGATTGGTTTGACTGGTAAAAAAAGCGCGCCTGCCAGGAGGAAGCAGACGCGCAACAAGTGTGAGGTAAAGAATCGAGCTGTGCTCTTTGTCTTGCGTTGTGGTTAGATTACCAAACTGGTAATCTTTAGTCAAGACCGCGGTCTAATTTCCTGGAAGAACGCCGGATGGTGCGTTAAACTGTCACCTCACAACAGCATGAATTAAACGAGGAGAACCGCAATGCCGATCGAGACCGGCCGCTCCCTGCACGGCTTTACCGTTACCGACGTCGTCCCCCTGTCCGAACTCAACACCACCCTGATCCGCCTGCGCCATGACCGAACCGGAGCCCGCATGGTGCACCTGGCCACTGAAGATCCGAACAACCTCTTCGCGGTCGGTTTCCGCACCCCGCCGGCCGATTCCACCGGGGTGGCCCACATCCTCGAGCATACGGTGCTCTGCGGCTCGCGGCGTTACCCGGTGCGCGACCCATTCTTTTCCATGCTCAAGCGCAGCCTCAACACCTTCATGAACGCCATGACTTCCAGCGACTGGACCTTCTACCCCTTCGCCAGCCAGAATGCTAAGGACTTCAACAACCTGATGGGAATCTACCTCGATGCGGTCTTCTTCCCGCTGCTGCGCGAGCGCGATTTCCGCCAGGAGGGGCACCGTCTGGAATTCACCGACCCGGAGAATCCCGCTTCGCCGCTCGTCTATAAAGGGGTGGTCTACAACGAGATGAAGGGGGCGATGGCCTCCCCTTCTTCCCTGCTCAGCCGACGACTCGGCCGGGCCCTCTACCCCACCACGACCTACCACCACAACTCTGGCGGGGAGCCGACCGAAATTCCCGACCTCACCTGGGAGGGGCTGAAGGATTTTCACGCCCGCTACTACCATCCGGGCAACGCCTGGTTCTACACCTACGGCAACCTGCCGCTGGAGCTGCACCTGGAAGCCATCGAGAACCAGGCGCTGCGGGAATTCGACGC
>Ga0256865_1000453_pt1 | contig 14055 bp, 11 predicted proteins | sample RVTome_14_FD_187337 | JGI IMG/M metagenome (GOLD analysis project Ga0256865, IMG submission 187337) | Soil microbial communities from uranium-contaminated site in the Upper Colorado River Basin, Wyoming, United States - RVT145D125 HiSeq ... | reverse complement strand
TCCCGGCTCCAGGGTCGGAGTTCGGGAAACTGACGGATTCGACAAGTTCATCCCCTGCCAACTCGGTACTGAAGGGATATCCGGAGGCGTAGAAGTCCTGTGCCGAAAGCTCACGCTTTCCTGAGGTAGATGCGAGCCGGACCGTCGCCTTCATCGCCAATGCGACAGCAGGAAGCTCGGCCGACGGATCATGGTGGGCGATGCTGCCCACCAGCGTTCCACGATTCCGTATTTGCTCGTGCCCGACAAGTGAGATTGCTTCCGACAAGATCGGCAAACCGCCCTGAGATGCGACTTCTTGGTAAGTCACGCCGGCGCCAACGACGAGCTGTCCCGCTTTTGACTCCATACCGCGAAGTTCCGACGTTTTCGAGATGTCGATGAGGTACCTTGGGTGCACAAGCCGCAGGTTGAGCAGCGGTAGGAGAGACTGTCCTCCGGCGAGTATCCGCGCCTCGTCACCGAGCTCTGACAAGAGCGACGTCGCATGATCGAGGTCGGTGGCACGCTCGTACAGGAAGGGCGGGGGCTTCATCAGCTACCGAGATCGGTCTTGAGCATCCCGGTTTCGGGCCAGAACGCTCTCGAGTTGCTGGTCAGAACTGTTACCAACTATCCGCCGCTCCCTTATGAACGGCAGCGGAACGGACGGGTCAGCGGTATCGATCTCCCGTGCCAAGCGGTGCCCGTCGAAAACTGCATCGGCTGCCAACATGCGCGGAGTGGTGCAGTCTCCAATCCGGTAGAGATCGGGCGCCGACGGCTCCGAGCTATCAACCATCTCCTGGAGTGCGAGCCAAAGACCGTCGTTCGAAAGCCGTTGAGTCGTCATGACTATGGCGTCGGCGGCGAGGCTGCGGGAGCGATCGGGGACGTATGCCTGTGTCACGGTGACTTCGCCGTCCCGAACCCGGGTGACCATGTGTTCGGTGATCAGCCGCACGCCAAGCTTCTCGAGCAGAGGTCGCATGTGGACAATCTCACCGGTCAGCCGCATGTATGGCCCTGCCTCGAGGTGAGGGGTCACCACGGTGACGTCGTGACCGGCTCTGGCAAGCTGCTCAGCCAGGCTGACTCCCATGAAGTAACCCTCCACATCGAAGATGACGACACGATCTCCTGAAAGCTCACGCTGATCTCGGAGAATGTCTTCTGGTGTATATGCCATCGCATCCGCGTCATCAACCAGCGAGGAATGGGAAAAACCGTTCAACCCGGTCCTATCCCAGCTGGAGCCGGTGGCCACGACAATGATGTCTGCCCCGTACTCGAGAACCTCTCCTGCTGATAGCTCTGTGTTGGTTACCAGGGCTATATCGCGACACTTCTCGATTTGTGTGAGTCGCCAATCGACGACTCTTCGCCAATGTGACATGCCCGGCAAATCAGCCACCCAACGCAGGTGCCCGCCCGCGGACTCCGCACCTTCCACCAAGTGGACATTTCGGAACCCACGCTTGCCCAGCACGGTCGCGCATTCCAGCCCGGCGGGCCCAGCACCCACGATGAGGACGCTCTTCTCGAGATTCTTGGCAGGAGTGAATCTTTCGGGATGCCAGCCACGCTTGTATTCTTCTCCAGCCGTTGCGTTCTGCGTGCAGATGAGTGTCCATCGCGCGTTGACCCTCGAGACACAGACGTTGCATCCGATGCATTCGCGAATGTCCTCGAAACGACCCTCCTCGATCTTCTTAGGGAGAAACGGGTCCGAAATGGTGGGTCGCGCTGCGCCTACGATGTCCACCTGTCCGCTGGTGACAACTTCGAGGATCGTATCTGGCGTCGTGAATCTACCTACGCCGACGATGGGCTTGGCTGTGTGAGGTCGGACCTTTCGTACCCAATCTGCTTGGAAATTCTCCTGATAGAAGCGTGATGGACCCGCGTCCTTTATCCACAATTCGACATTCTCTCCGCCGACCTGGAGATCCCAGAAGTCAACAAGGTGATCGGCCAACTCGATGAAACCAACCCCTTCTTCATCGACACGAATGCCCTCGTCGGTTCCGTGCAGCGAATCGACGCAGAATCGAGCGGCTACGGCCATTTCGTCACCAACCGCCTCACGCACCATCTCCAGCGTTTCCATCCAGAACCGGGCTCGATTCTCCAAAGAGCCGCCGTACTCATCGGTCCTTTGATTGTGGATGTTCATGAGGAATTGGACCGGCATTCCCCCTATCTCTGCGCCGTGAATGTTCACGATGTCAAACCCGGCTGCGAGCGCCCTTAGGGCCGCCGCGACATACATTTCCTGGATCTCACGGATGTCCCGCTTGTCCATGGCTTGGACGGCGCCGAACCACGCAGCCTCTTCGATGCGGTTGTGAACATGCCGGGCAGGAATTCGGCTGTCGAACCCGGTGATGAAGGCGCCACCTGCATGCAACTCCATCCCGGCAAGAGAGTCGTGCTCGTGGACCTTCTCGGTCATGAGCGACCAATTGCGCACGTCGTCGTCGTCCCAGATCCGCGACGGCGTCATCTGCCCCGCCCAATCGAACTCGGGGCCGATCGTTGTCGCCTCGGTGTTGACGACGGCCCAACCACCTTCTGCCTTGATGCCGCGGTGGTATGCCTGCCCACCGGGGAATACGTCGCCAAACCCTGTGCATTGCGGAGTTTGGTAGAACCGGTTCCGCATTGTCTTCGGTCCGATCTGAATCGGCTCGAACAAGATGTCGAATCGCTCTGGTCTGGTCATGCCACTCCTTCGAATATCAGTCGCTAGGCGGGTGCCGTACGCACAGGATGTTCACAACGTCGCCTCGAACCACTCGGCACAGATGGCCGCCGCTTCCGACCTTCTCGACTGGTCTCGATAGATCGTTTGATGTGTTGATTCACGGATTACCTCGAGATGCCGCTCAGGTGCCGGAACCGACCTGAAGGCTTCCATAGCAAGGTCCCAATGAGTGTGGTCGTCCCCCTCCGCCAACACGAAGAGGATCGCGGTATCAAGAATCCGCGCCGCGAAGCTTCGAACGTCGTACTCGAGAAGCCACTCGGTTGAAACGGTGGTGGCGAACCCCTGATAATTCGGCGCGTCGGTTGCTTTGAGCTCTCGAAACATGTCGGCACTAGTCGGAAACGGCCACGTTGCCAAGCCTCCAGGTTCCTGTGGGTTGTGAAACAACGTCCCACCCTCCTCCCCGCTCCACCGCTTCTCACGATCCTCACCCACCGCCGCGATCAGCCGACGAAATCCAGCTGTGCCGTGAGCCAACCGCAGGTTCTGGTAGCCGTCAATAACGGGCACGACTGACGCCGATGACTTGACCCGGGCATCGGTCGCCGCGAGCTGAATTACGTGTCCACCGCTGTAGGAGATGCCCCATATCCCAATCCGGGCTGAGTCGACCTCATCGCGAGACATGACGTAGGAAATCGCGTTCTTATAGTCCTCCATCTGAGCCCAAGGATTGATGTGCTGCCTTGGTGCTCCACCACTTTCCCCGAATCCTCTGTAGTCAAAGACGAGAGACGCCATCCCTTTGTCAGATATCGCCTCAGCAAAAGTCGGTTGGACGAGCTCCTTGACATAACACCAACCCCCACCGAACACTACCGCCGGGACCGGCGCCTCGAGATGCTCAGGCAGGTAGAGATCGGCCGATATCCGGTCTCCATCACTCGGGAATGAAACCGATGTCTTCATGTCTTCATGTCCTCACGGCTCCAAGATCGCTGTCGAAGCCCGCACTGAATCTGGATCTGAATGCTCTTCCTCCTTCTAGACATCGCTGCATCAAACATGAGCCTGGGACGAATCACCCGCATCCGCCGCACTCGCTCCAAGCTGATCGGAGCGAGCAGGGCGCAGTCGTCTCAACCACTGCCGCAAGTGTTCGTCGAGCTCGAGATTGCCCAGCAGTCCCTCCGGACGGAACTTCATGGTGATGATGATCAGCGCACCTAAGAACAACTGAGGGAGCCCGAACAACTCAGGCAGCTCGAGCCCTACGACCGTGGGACCGGATTCCAGGCTCCTCATCACCTCCCACCCGACGGTCACCAACAGTGCGCCGACGACAGGTCCAGAAACATTCCCCTGACCACCGAGGAGCAGCATCGCAAGGATCAAAAAGGTTCTCGAAAGGTAAAACGTGTCGGTATTGAAGCTCCCGAGATAGTGCGCCATCAGCACTCCCCCTGCTCCGATGATGAACGCACTGAGGATCCAGGCAACCAGTCTGACGCTGGCGATACTTACTCCTGTTCCCGCCGCCGCAATGGGATCCTCCCGGCTTGCTCGGAGACGAAGCCCAAGCCGCGAGTCTCGGAACACCCTGGCGACAAGTATTGCCGCGATTGCCCCGATCACTGCGTAGGTCATATTCGTCCGTATGGGTACGCCGACCCAGGCTCGAGCTCCACCCGTAAGAGAAACCCAATTCAGCAAGACAACATGAACGATGACGAGCATGGCTAGTGCAGCGATTGCGGCCGGGATACCACCAGCCCTGGCGAGAATGAGCCCGGTGACAATCCCGAACACCGTGGTGACTAACAGGGCCATCGCGGCCCCAGCCCAGAAGGACAACTCGACCTCATCGAGTCCCAGCGGAGCGTCTGGAATCGCCGCCATCTTGGTTACCGCGGGGGTGGTGAGGATCGCGGCGGCATAGGCTCCAATCGCCATGAAGGCGATGAAGCCGAAATTCATGACACCGGAATTGCCCATGAAGATCTGAAGGCCAACGGCGACAATGATGCTTATGAAGAGGGTGGTCGCGATTCGTTCGTAAGAGCGGCTGCCGGTCAGCGTCACCAGAAAAGCGATGACGACGATGAGCGCCGCAAGCACCGCTACACCCTTCAACGATGGATAAAAGTGTCGAATCCGACTGGTCATATTTCGACCCTCTCACGCTCTCCAAAGATGCCCTGAGGCCTGACGATGAGAACCAGGCCAACCAGCGCGAAAACGAAGGCATCGCGGAACCCTGCCACACTCGAAGGCAGCGCCACCTCAAGAGAGACCTCCAGGATGCCAAGGGCGAACCCACCCAGAACGGCCCCGATGAGGCTGCCGAACCCTCCGAGTACCGCGGCGACGAACGCCTTGAGGACAAACACGAAGCCCATGAAGGGGTCAACGGCACCGCGGCGAGCGACGATGAAAACACCAGCAATGCCTGCGAGGAATCCAGACACGGCGAAGGCCCAGGTTATGACGCGGTCGGCACGAACTCCCATGAGACGCAAGATGTCGAATTTCTCGGCCGCCGCTCTCATTGCGACCCCCGACAGAGAGCGTCTCAGGAACATGACGAGTGCTATTAGGGCAAGTGCCGTCACTCCAGTCATCAAGACCTGGAGCATCTGGACGTCAATAGGGCCTATTGAAAACCGAGTACGCAAGACAGCGGGAGTTTGGACGGGCAGGGGCTTCGGCTCCGTGAGAAGCAGAAGCACTTGTTGAATCACGATGCTCAGACCAAAGGAAGTGACGAGCAGTGTCGTGGGCGGAGCGTTGCGGAAGGGTCGAAATGCGACCCTCTCCATGGCGACTGCACCAACGGTGGCTCCTGCTATTCCCAGCGGGATAAAGAACGCTTCTGGAATCCCTAATCTCGACATCAGGAGCATCGTGAATCCGGTGATGGTGATCAACTCACCGTGTGCAAAGTTCACGAGACCGAGCACGCTGAAAACCGTGGCGAGCCCAAGTGCAAGAAGTGCGTACAGAGATCCAAGGCTCAATGCATTGAGGATCTGCTGGACGATTTCTGTCATTGCGGTGTCCCGTCGGGCCGGTCAAGCGCGGCGCCAAAGTACGAGTTGACAAGATCCTCGGAATCCAGGAGTCCTTTGCTGCTTCCGTCGTACTTCAGCTCCCCATTGGCGAGAACGACAGCACGGTCGGCTACGGCAAGTGCCTCGGTGGCGTTCTGCTCAACGATCAGGAGTGTTACCCCGGACCCGGCCAGCTCTCTGATGAGCTCGAAAATCGACTCGACCAGCTTTGGTGCCAGCCCGAGAGAGGGCTCATCGAGCATCAACAGGCGAGCGTTGCTCATGAGGGCGCGTGCTACCGCGAGTTGTTGTTGTTGTCCGCCAGACAGTGAGCCGGCCCGGGCGCGGAGGCGATCTCTCAGGACCGGAAAGAGGCCCAAGACATCATCCATGCCCCACGACTGTTCCGACTCACGGGATCGACCCAGAATGGGCAGCCGCAGATTCTCCTCGACGGTCAGGGTCGCGAATATCTGTCGGCCCTCCGGAACCATTGTGATCCCGTGACGAACAATGTCCTCAACACGCCCTCCGGTGATTACCTCATTCCCGAAGGTGACCGATCCGGCCGCAACGGGGACGAGCCCCATAACCGCAGAGAGCAAGGTCGTCTTACCAGCTCCGTTGGGTCCGAGTAGGGCTACAACGTCGCCCTCCTCGATACTGAAGGTCACGTCTCGTACGGCACGTATCGGGCCGTACGAGACTGAGACCTTCTCCAGAGCTAACACCCGGCCTCCAGCTCAGTCGTTTGATCGCCTGAAGGCGAATTCGTTGTGATTAGGACCTTGGCTCGGGCACATACGATGGAATCACATACTCGTCAAGGGCGAACTCGCCCTCGACTACCTGAACCACCGCAATGTTACGCAGCGGGACTCCTCCTTGATCCTTGTACGTGATGGACGAGCTAACGACTCCCTCGACCTCCTCGAGGCCTTTCAATGCGTCCAGGACCTCTGCGGAATCTGCGCTGTCAGCACCTTCTATCGCAGCGACAACCACTGCAACGGCGTCTCCGCCCATGCCCGTGAAGATGTTCCTCACGTCGTAGCCGCGTTCCTGACAGTCGTCGAAGAACTCTTCGAGATCTCCCCCTGGCTCCGGGAAACCAAGGGTCGCGAAGCTCGCGCCCTCGACGGCTTCCTCGCCGACCTCGATAAAGGCCGGATCATCGAATCCGTCCGTGCCGTAATACGCGGCCTCGACACCCGCATCACGCATTTGACGTGCAAATGTCGCGTTGTCCGGAACGGGTCCTCCAAGAAAGACAACGTCGGGAACAGGATCGGATGCGGCTATCTCAGTGATCTGTGAGCTGAAATCACCAACTCCATATTCCCAGTTACTTTCACCGACAACCTCACCGCCGAGCTCAGCGAATGTGTCACCGAATGCGTTCGCCGTGACAATTCCATAACTGCCGATGTCTCGGGTGACCATCAACCATGCGGAACGATATCCCTGGTCGTAAGCGTGCTCGGCGGCAGCCGCGGCAGACGAGTTATCTCCATACGCGGTCATGAATCCGTTACCTGGGGCGGATATCGCAAAGTTGGGCTGCGTGGCTGTGACGGTCAACACGGCGGTGTCTTCCTCTGCAGCTACCTGCGCCACCGGAAGGGCAGTGTCATCAGTCGGCGGTCCCAGGATGATCGTCACACCTTCGTCGAGAAGCTCCTCGGCAACGGTGCCGCCTTGAACGGGATCACTCGCAACATCTCGCACGATCAGTTCAAGCTGCCGACCGAGAACGCCTCCGTCCTCGTTGACGCGATCTATCGCGCACTGAACCCCGTCGGGGCTGTCGTATGGTGCGAGCTCACCGGTGACAGCCGCGGCGTAGCCGATCTTGATCGGTTCGTCGCTGCCCTCGTCGTCGTTGCCGCAAGCAGCGACGACGACGCTAAGAACGATGGTAAAGACCATCAGCGTTTGAAATCGATGTCGCCTTGTCTTCATGTGTCCTCCTCCATATCTATTTGGCTTCGTGTCGAACTGGCGCCCCGCACCGGTCCGGAACAACGTCAAGCTGCAGTCCCTTTTCGGCCGAGGTAGATCTCAATGACTTTCGGATCTTTCGTGATCTGTTCCGGTGTCCCGGTTGCGATCGGTCTTCCCCCATCGAGAACGTAGATCCGCTCGGAGATACCGAGAATGAAGCGAAGGTCGTGGTCGATGATGAGGAGCCCGACGCTGATCACATCCCGCAAACTGCCGACCGTGCGAATCATCTCTTGCGACTCTGCCTCGTTGGCGCCAGCGGCCGGTTCGTCGAGAAGAAGGAAATGGGGTTTGGTGGCAACCGCCCGAGCGATTTCGAGAAGCCGCTGTTGCCCGTAGGGGAGAGTTCCGGCCTCTCTCGAGGCCATAGTCTCCAACCCAAACGTTTCGAGCAGGAAGTTCACCTCTGAGGTCGCGTCGAGTCGAGACGACTTGTTAGGACGGGTTCTCTGTGCGACTTCGATGTTTTGTGCCACGGTGAGCCGTTTGAATAGGCGGATGTTCTGGAATGTGCGTGCGATCCCTGCGTGAGCCACCTGCTGAGGCCTCATACCACCTAGGGAGACCTCGCCGAGGTGCACGCTGCCCGAGTCGGGTCTGATGAAACCGGAGACCACGTTGATGAGCGTGGTTTTGCCAGCCCCATTGGGTCCTATCAGACCAATGATTTCGCCGGTGGAGACATCCAGGTCGACATCATCCAGGGCAGTCACACCCCCGAACTGTTTGCTTACACCTCTGAGCTTCAACTCCATGAGCACGCTCTCTACCAGTCCCGAAATGTCGGGACTGAATAGTCCGCCTCCTTCATGTATTTCAAATTGTGACCATGTGATCACAATCTGAACAGGATAGTAAGACATCAAAGGGCGGGGCGTCAACCGATCGTCGAGACCGGTGCTGGTCGAGCTGACAATTGGCAACGCCCAGCCGCGGGCTGGTTTGGTCAGCGCCTTGACCGACGGACCTGGCTGACCAGTGGGAGCTGAACCGGTTCGCTGCTCCTGGTGTGGCGCCCAACGCCGCAAAGACAGTCGGTCAGAACGCCGCCAGGTCCGAAATCGTCGCTTCAATCCTCTCGACTGTTGGAATGGTCGCGTCCTCCAAGACCTTGGAGAATCCGATGGGGCTCCGGGCGCTTCCGATCCGGGTGACCGGCCCATCCAGATGGAACATCCGATTCTGCGCGATCCAGGCAGCCACTTCAGACCCCCACCCGCAGAATTCGACGGCTTCATGAACGATCGCCAGTTTCCCGGTCCTCTCAACTGATTCCGCGATGGTCTCCATATCGAGCGGCCACAGCGATCGCACATCGAGAATCTCGCATTCGATACCGGAGCTTGACAGCGTGGCGGCAGCTGCTTCGCAACGGCTCACCATGCGTCCACTGGTCACCACGGTCACGTGTGAACCCTTCCGGACCAAACGACATTTCAAAGCTTGTCGATCGTCGGGCCGTTCCGAAATCGGGCCAGACTCGTTGAAGTACAGGGCTTTGCTCTCTAAAAAGATCACCGGCTCTGGGTTCTGTATCGCCAATCGGAGCAGCCAATAGGCATCCGAGGATGTGGACGGGCAGTAAACAGCCAGGCCAGGAACGTGTGCGAACCAAGTCTCGAGGCTCTGCGAATGTTGTGGCCCGTGGTAGGTGCCGCCCCCATACGGCATCCGGACCACAAGGGGGACCTGATACTGGTAACCGCTCATAAAGGCCAGCTTCGAGGCCGCATTGACGATCTGGTCCATGGCCACCGTCACAAAGTCCATGAACATGATCTCTACGACCGGCTTGAGTCCTTCAGTAGCTGCTCCGACTGCCCATCCGATCATGGCCGCTTCCGAGATCGGTGCGTCCAACACGCGGTCTTCCCCAAACTCGGCCTGAAGGCCTTGGGTGACGGTGAAGACCCCACCGAGCTTGCCTATTTCCTCCCCAAAGAGGACGACCCCACTGTCAGCCCGCATCTCATCCCGCAGAGCCGCACGAACAGCTTCCGCATACTTGAGATCGGCCATCAGCAGAGCGAGGAGTCTTCAACAGAGGCTCGATCGGGTTCCTCCTGCGATTCGGCCCAGGCGACGGCTGCCGCGATCTCGGCTGTCACATCGTTGTCGATCTTGTCCAACTCGGTCCCGTGCTCGGCATCAAGACGCTCCCGGAGAATTCTCAAGGGATCGTTCGCACTGAGCCATTGTTCGCCGGCGTCCTGCTCCCTGTATCTGTAATCCGGATCGCTGAGGCTATGCGCCTTCACTCGGAACACCTTGCACTCCAGAAAAGCCGGCTCACCATTCCTCACGTTTGCGATCAAAGCCTTGGCTACATCGAAGACCTCCATTACATCTCTGCCGTCGACGTAGGTGGCCCGGATCCCAAGTCCCGCTACAGCAGCCGCGATCGAGCCAGGCTCGCCGACTAAGGCCGTACTTGGCATCGAGTGCGCCAACTCGTTGTTCTCACACACGAATAGGCAGGGCGAGTGCCAAAGTGCGGCGAGACGGAAGGTCTCATAGAACACACCTTGACCAAAGGCTCCATCACCGACGAACGACACACCGATGTCCCGATCTGAGCCCAAATGACGTCTGGCCCACGCTGCTCCTGCTGCCCAGGGCATCCCGCCACCGACGATTGCGTTCTGACCGAGGAACCCGGACTCACGATGATGTAGATGCATCGATCCGCCGCGTCCGCCCGAGGTTCCGGCGCCCTTCGCAAACAGCTCGGCCATGATCAGGCGAGGTGGTACTCCCTTCGCCAAGGCGTGGCCATGGCCCCGATGTGTGCTGGTCACCACGTCGGCGGGTTTCAGGTTGGCACAGATACCAGCTGCGCTCGATTCTTGGCCGACCGATGAGTGAAAGGATCCGCGAAGCCTTCCCGTGCGATGAAGTTGCTCGACGCGATCCTCGAAGTCGCGAATCAGACGCATGACCCGGTACAGATCCAACGCACGACGCTCACTCATCGACGAATAACTCGTTGAATCGAGTTCTGTAACGCTGGAGGTCCTCGATGCACTGAGAGGAGTCAAAGTCCTGACTGATTCCTTCAACGTCATGGACAATCGGATGGCTTGTGATCATCCGACCGCAGAGATGGCACTTCTGGAGGATCTCGTCGTATTTCGATCCTGCCGAGAATTCCTCGAGGCCGGCTCTATCCGGCGGCGACATCAGAGGTTCCTTTCCTTCGCAGTGCATCTGTCCCTCTCATGTCAATCTCACCCGATCCTGAGACAACGACTCCGTACAATTCTTTGGCGGCTTGACGACTTACATACCCATCTCGGACATCGTCTCTCACTGCCTCGGGGTCCCTTGTGAACGGATCGCCGTAACCACCTCCCCCAATCGTCACGTTCTCGACGATGGTGCCTTTGGGAATGACTTTTCGGGCGAACTTGGAGGGCGATACCGTCCCGAAGGCTTCGGTTACGTGGACGAAGTCTTCGTCGGTCGGTCTCTTTAGTCTGAAATCGTTGTAGTGGCCACATGGTGAGGGACGAGGGGACGTGCCGCCAAGTGCTCCCGTTGGTGGCAATTCGAATCGTTCAGAAATCAGGTTGATGACTCCCTCTTCAGAGAGCAGGCGCATCCGCTGTCTTATCCCGAGCCCGCCGCGAGTCTGGCCGGCCCCAGCCGAGTCCTCGTTGAGCGAATACTCCTCGTATAGCCATGGGAAGTGACTTTCGAAGATCTCTACCGGTTGGTTCTTATCGTTGCCGACGGGATTGATTTCTGCTGTCAATCCGTCACCGCTGACGCGGCCTCCCCATCCACCTTCGTGATAGACGTAGATGATGCTGTAGTCCCCTTCCTCGGGATGGCGACTCCCAGCCGTGAAGTTGTGGCACGTGCCGAAGCAACCACCGATCGCGCGCTCTGGCACCGCTTGCGCGAAGCAGCGGTGCAATACGTCCATGATCCTGGAGGATGTCTCGGTGTTGCCACCAAAGACGGCCGCCGGATAGTTGGCGTTGACCATCGTTCCCGGTGGAGCAAAGATCTTGATGGGACGAAACGCTCCGTGGTTGCTCGGCATCCGCGGATCGGTCATCTGAAACAGAACCGTGTAAACCTGAGACGCGGTTACGCCAAAGGTTGCATTCACCGGGCCCCTGCACTGCGGATCAGTGCCGAGGAAGTCGGTCACGACAACATCTCCATCGATGATCAAGCGGCACGCGATTCGAATGCGTCCAGGTGCAATCCCGTCGTCATCCAAGAAGTCTTCCGCCTCGTAGACTCCGTCTGGCAGCTTCGCGATCTCAGCACGCATGCGACGCTCCGAATAGTCCTTGATGTCAGCGTGAGCCTGCGCGAACACTTCGACCCCATATTTCTCGCAGTACTCGATCACGCGACGTTCGGCAACCTTTATGGCGCCGAACATTGCTCGGAAGTCACCATGCACCACCCGAGGCAGCCGAACATTCGCCAGCAGCAATTTCCACACGTCGGTAGCTTCAACACCGGCTCGGTGGATCTTGATGGGAGGGCAACGAATACCTTCCTGGAAGACCTCTGTCGCATCGCCGGGGAAACCCCCAGGCGCGCTGCCGCCGATATCAATCTGATGTCCGCGAACGGCTGGTATCGCCACCAGAACACCGTCGTAGAAGACAGGAGCCATCATGGTGAAGTCAGTTAGATGGGTACCGCCACGAAACGAGTCGTTGTGGAGGATCACATCACCCGGTTCCAGGTTCTCAACGCCGATCTCTTTGATCGACCATTCCACGGCGTAGGGCATCGATCCGAGATGCACGGGATTGAACTCCGCCTGCGCCACCATCTCTGCCTGACTGTCGAACAAAGCGCAAGAGAAGTCAAAGCCCTCTGAAAGGATCGGCGAGTATGCCGCCCTTGACATCGCGTGTCCCATGCTCCGACATAGGGAGATGAGTCCCTCTCGGATCACTTGAAGAGTGATCGGATCCAGGGTTGTCATTACCGAACTTCGCTTTCTGCGACTTCGATGATCAAGCTGCTCGTTTCATCGTCGACTAAGCAGTGATCGCCTGAACCGATGAGAATCGTCGAATCGGGTTCTTCAATGATCAACGGCCCCACACGGGACCAGCCACTTGGAAGGGAGCGCCGTTCATAGACATCGACCTCAATCGTTCTCGCAGCAGAAGTAGTCAGCGATCTGTGGCCCTTCGGTTTCGCTGAGCCGCTGCGGTCAGCCGAAGGGAAGTTCGGTTTATTAGTCGTGCCAAAGGCGGTGGCACGAAGACTCACTAGCTCTATCGGTTCGTCGGTCTTTCGGTGGCCAAACCTGCGGCGGTGCTCGTCGTTGAACGCTCCAACCATCATCTCGACCGTCTCTTCTGTGAAGTGGTCCCCTGGAATGCCAACATTCACTTCGTAGTTCTGCCCGACGTACCGAAGATCAGCAGTCCTCTGCAAGAAGCGGTTGGCGCCAAAGAAGATATCGTCCAGCGCCTCGTTCGCCTCCTTCTGCAACTCCCGGTCCAGCTTCGAAAGCGTTGCCACATCAATCTCGTCGAGCTTTCGCAAATGGCTTCGGACGAAGTCGAATTTCACGTCTGCACACAGCGCACCAAAGGCGCAGAATGTGCCTGGAAAGGCCGGAACTACCACCCTGGCAATGGACAGCTCCCTGGCGAGATCGCAGGCCATGAGTGGCCCCGCGCCGCCGTACGCAACCAGGGCGTAATCGCGAGGGTCATAGCCTCTTTGGGTCGACATCTCGCGCATCGCGCCCGTCATGCTCGCCTGTGCCACGGTGATGATTCCGAGGGCCGCCGCGGTAACATCGATCCCCATCGGTTCGGCGACGTGACGTTCAATGGCCTTCTCAGCCGATTGCCTCGACAACCGAATCTTCCCGCCGAGGAAGTACTCGGGATCGATCGCTCCTGTCACGACGAAAGCATCGGTCAAGGTTGCCTCGTTGCCACCCTGGTCATAGCAAGCGGGGCCTGGAACCGCACCGGCACTGTCCGGTCCTACTTGCATCAGCCCTCCCAGGTCCACCCTGGCGATGCTGCCTCCACCGGCCCCAATAGACTTCACATCGATGAGCGGGACCTTGAAAGGTATGCCCCACTCAACCTCACCCTCGGTCGTCGCCGCTGGTTCCCCGTCGTTGACAACGCTGACCTCGAAACTGGTTCCGCCCGCGTCGATCGCCAGGAGGTGGGGTTCGCCTAACGCGGAACCAAGATAGGCGGTGCCGATGACACCACCGGCCGGGCCTGAATGCACGCTTTTTACCGGTACAGCCGCCGCCTGCGGGACAGGAAGAATGCCGCCGCCGGCGCTCATGATTGTGACGGG
>Ga0256865_1000450_pt1 | contig 14120 bp, 14 predicted proteins | sample RVTome_14_FD_187337 | JGI IMG/M metagenome (GOLD analysis project Ga0256865, IMG submission 187337) | Soil microbial communities from uranium-contaminated site in the Upper Colorado River Basin, Wyoming, United States - RVT145D125 HiSeq ... | reverse complement strand
CCATTGGTTTTTCTGGGACAACCGCAAGTTTGATGCGGTCAGGAAGGCATATTGGAAAGCCAATGGGCCGGCCAACGGGAGAAGCCTGCACCACTGGCTGATTCCGCAGAGAATGTCGCGCATCCCGCAAGGTTTACGCAACGCTGGGTTTAATTTGCTAGAACTCCCGAAGGTACTGTCTGGAAATTTGGGGCTGAATCAGTGGATGGGCTTTGCTGTCAAGTGGGGCGGCTACCGGATGGTAATCGCCTATACGATAGAGAATGGAATCAAGATCGCGATACCATTGGCCATTTACGAAGCCGCGACTATTGGTACCGACAACAGCAACGGTGAACCAGAAGTTGAGCAGTTCGAGTTGAAGCCGTCCGATTGGGAGGATGACCGCGGTTTTGAGGACTTAAGGGGGCTGACTGCAGACGACGACGATCTCGTGACTGGATTCGAGACGGCCCCATTCTAGGCGAGAAATGGACAAAGAGAAGAAACAACATTTGGCGTCGCGGCGTCCGTCAGAGCGATCTCGTCGGCGTACGCACTTTTGGACGCATGTAATCTTCGCATTGATCTCCTTTGGGGTTGCTGCATTGCTGTATCAAAGGACAAATCGTCATGTTCTCGCCATTATCCTTGCTGGCATAGGGATTATCCAAGTGAGCTACGCCTTCGTGAATCCGTTCAAGAAGGATGAGACGCATTGACGGCCATGAGTCTCTCTAAAGAATTGCGACCGATGTCACCTATCGAGAGACAGACTCTCTTGGCGCATCTCCATCCCAGTCCAAGCTGGCTTAGCCGCCTATTTGGAATGTTCGCCAAAAGTGCAGAAATCCTCCAAGGAAAGGAAGATCTGGAGGGCGATTGCCGAGACGGCGTTGTTGAGGTTCTCACAGTCGAGGTAATGCGGTACGCAATCGGAGATGAATGCAACGACGAGGGGCCGATTTATTTTTTTGAGGTGGGCCAAAACGACCTTTTAGTTTTGTGGGGGCAATGGCTTTGCGATCCGCACGTTGTCACCAGCTATCTTTTGGACTTGGACGAGCTTTGGGAACAGAACGCATGGTTCAAGCACTTTGAACTGGTCCGCTCGCCGTCCAGCGGCATTGTTCTCTCATTGAAATCAATCGGGCGCGAGACGGTTAGCAGCGTTGGAACGGTGTGTGCGGGACAGCGTTTGCCACCGCAGCCGAGCGCAGTCATTCCGGGAAATCTTGAAATGCTCTTGGGCGACGCATCACGCGCATGAATACTTCAACAGAACAGGCCAAGCCCCAGCAGTTGGTCATGAACAAGCCGCTTTCAGAACGCGGCATTGGCGTTTTGGCTCTGATCGGCTGCGGTGTTTTGTCCTATCTCTCCATTGTTGCGCCATTGCTGGCCGCGTCGCGTCACGAGGAAAACGTCACGTTTTCAATGAAAGGCGCAGTCGTTGCGCCGGTGCTGCTGGCGATTGGTGTTATCAATGTCACGATGGGCGAACGGGCCAGCCGCATTCTTGGCAGACGGCAGAAACCATCGGCTCTTGGCTGGGTGATTTATGTGGTCACGTTCGGCCTTGGCATTTTGTTGTATCAGTGGCTCAAGAGCAGGCTGAGGCAGTACGGCTATGGGGTTTAATTTTCATCAGCCTTCACCTGGGCGATTTTAATCTCGGCGACGTAGGGAGCGTCGCGGCGCAGATCGGCGTAACGAGCGGGGCCGGTTTTGACGGCGGCGACTTTGCCGTCGCGGAGCAGGCGGAGGAACTCGCGCAGCCGCCAGCCAGTGAGTGTCACGTCATGGGTGGAGAAGAACAACTGGAGGCGATCCTGGGGCGCATCCGTTTTGTGTTCCGACTCTGCAATCTGTTCCAGCGTGTAGTTCATCAGTTGCGAATAGGCGAAGCCATGCACGCGGTCATCGGCAGTCACAAACTCGATGAAGCTGGCGGCGGGGCTTTCCTCGATGCAGCGGGCTTCATCGTCGCGACGATCTTCGCGTTTGCGGGCCAGTTGTTCCGCCAGTGGGCTGGAGCCGTAAGCGGGTTTGCCTTGTCGTGTGAGCATACGAATCAAATGGACATGCCTCGCGAGGCGGTGCCTCGACCCACCTTTTGCTGGCGGGGCGGTTCAATGGGGTTTTGGCGTTGGGTCCAGTCCTGAAAATCCTGGGCGATCTTCGAGAGCCGTTGCGCGACGGAAAGTCGCTGGCGGGTTGGCCGTGTGGGCCGCAGCGAGCGGCGCGTCATTTTTTCCTTAGCTGTTTGGTCCTTGCGGACGGCCACGGGGCGCGTGTCATGCCTGGGCGTGAATCCTTCCCTTTTCAACGCCTCCCTCAGTTCGAGCAGTTCGACTGCCGCCGTGCGTTCGTGGGAATCGGCGATGCGCCGTTGGAGCAGTTCCGAATCATCGGTGAAGACGTGGCAGCGTTCGCGCCCACGGGAAATGGAGACGTAAAACTGTTCCCGGTTGACGGCCCTGAAGGAGTGCGAGGAAGCGACCAGAAAAACGTCATCGACGGTTTTGCCCTGGGAAGCGTGGGACGTGACGGCGTAGCCGTGGCAAAAACGCCGGTACTCTTTGGGCAGAGAGCGGCCATCCGCCAGGCGGATCTCCCCGCCGTGGATCTCCTGGACTTCGACAATCTCCCCGTTGATGAGTTTGCTTTTGCGGTCATTGGCTTGCAGCAGGAGCTTTTCGCCAGGCGACACTTTCAGTTCACGCGACTGGCACACGTCACAGGCCGAGCCGGAAACTTTCGGGGCAAAGGAGACTTCCGAGCCATCGTCACGGCGCAGGCGAAGCGTGGATTTACCGACGCTGACCACCTCGACCGTTTCATTTTTAGCGAAGGCGCCGGAATCGCGGAGAAACAGAATCTTTTGACCAGGCTCGTATTGATGGACGTTTTTCTTTTGGGCATCCGTCCACGCCAGCGAATCCAACACCGTCACCGAATGTTCATCCGAGCCGAGCCGGGCCTGAGCCTTGAGCGTGTGACGCGCTTGCTCCGTGACGGCCTCGATCTCGTTCCAAGTGGGCGAGACCAGGAGGGCCGACTTGCCTTGGTTGACCGACTCCAAATAAGCAGCAGCCGCCGACTCATACAGCTTGGCTTTGGGACCAATAGACGGAGCTTCCGTCACGGCGTTCATCTCCTTTAGCCGTTCAAAAGCGGCCTCCGGTTTTTTGTTGGCGGCCAGTTCCACGACTTGCAGATAATCGCCGCGAAGCTGGCGGCGAATGGTGGAAAGCTGGCCGAATTGATAGCGCGAATGCTGTTCGAGCAAACGGAGCGCGTCACCACGCGGGACGGAAGAATGCTGGCCGGTATCGCCGGAAAGGACGACCCGGCAGCGTGACGTTTTAGCCAGGTCAAAGAGCTTGGCCATGTCCTCGATGCCAACCGCCCCGGCCTCATCCAGCACCAGCACGCTCCGGTCATTGACGCGGCGTTGCGTCTCCGGATCGATGAGTAATTTTTGCAGCGTGACCGCGGATGAAAAACCATCCTTACGGAGCACGTCGGCGGCGGCGGCCGTCGGGGCGCAAAACACGGCTTCAAAGCCGGCCGAGGAAACGCCGGCATTCAGTTCCTGGAGGGTTTTGGTTTTGCCCGTGCCGGCCAGACCACGCAGGCCGGTGAACTGGTCGCGACTGCGCAGGATGAGTTCCACAGCGCGTTGCTGATCGGGGCCGAGGAAGGATGACGCTTGATAGCTTTTATTGAGAGGGGGCATTGCCCCCTTGCCCCGGTTCATGGAGTTGATGAGATACAGTTCGGTCTCCAAAATCTGGCGAGTGGAATACTGTTCGCCCACGCGCACGAACGCGGAATGCTCCTGCACTTTTTCCTTTAGCTGTTCGAGATTTAACTGCCCGCAACCCTTGACCAGGGCGGCGTGGAGCAACTCATGTTGAGGCGCGACGGAGTTGCGCTCGAAGACGTGAGCGGTGGCATGGTCGAGAGCCTGGGGCGGCTCGATACGTTCCTCAAAAGGGCGGGCCGAACCATCGGCAGCGGAACGCACGCGGTTCAACGCCATCTTTTCGAGCAGGCCGATTTGATCGAGTTGCCGCTGGCGCACGTCGTCGGAGGAAATGCCCTTCAACTTGCGCGACCGGGTTTTATGAACGGCGTGGGAAACTTCGTTGTTGGAGAGCTTGCGACCGAGTTCCTGTTCGAGTTTAGAAACCATCGCGGCCCGCTCCTGGGCGCGTTTGGAAAAGCGGGTGATGATCTTCGGGGCGACACCTTCAATCTCGAATCCGTTGGCCGTTTTGCGGGTGGCATAACCGAGTTCGTGAAGCTGGCGGCGCAGGTCGTTGCGATAGACTTCCGTGGCGTAATGAATCGCGCCGAACATGCCGGAGGTTTGCAGGGCTTTCCATCGCTTCTCTGACTTGTCCCAAGTGCAGTTGAACAGGGTGAAATGCGTGTGCAGTTGCGGGTCCAGGGCGCGCGAACTGTTATGGAGAAACGATGCGCCGACCAGGTTGCCGGTGCCTCGATCCTGATCGGCTCCATTCTTTCGGATACGCGTCCCGGCGAACTGTTCCAGTTCTTTCAAGGCGAGCTTGGCCGCGTGCTGATGCGCCTCGACGATGCGCGAATCATCCATCGTGACGGCCATGATCGAAACTGATTTGGGAGCCGAACAAGTGAAGTCAAAAAACACGCGGCGTTCCCCATCGGCCATGCGCCGTTGCGTGAGCAGCTTGCCCGTCTCCGGGTTGATGTTATCGCACAAGGCCAGGAACTGTTCCCGGTTGACGTGCTCCCCTTCATGCAGGCCCAGCCTCTCCACACCCTCACCGATCCACTGGCCCGGCTGAACTTCCCCCTGGGTGTAGTAATCGTTGTGCGAGAGATGCTCGTCAAAATACTGTTCGGCGACGGCTCGGTTCTTCTGTGGAATGCCGGTGAACATACGCGCTCAATTTACACCGGCCTGCGCTGAAAAGCTGTGCTGAGAACGGTACAACTTTTTGGCGAAAGCTGCGGTAACTTTGCCTTCATGGCGACCAGGTTAAATCGTTGTTCGAAGCCGATTGTTCCACCAGCGGAACAAGCTGAATCTGGGCCGGTGCTATTGGTCTTCATGCTGCAAAATGTAGTTCAAGGCTCGGGGCAGAATGTCCGCAATCCCGGACAATCCATTGCCCCCGATGCTGGCAGAGTAACAACGGTGAGGACTGTTTTTCATACGATGCAGCCTGCCAGAAACAGCCTCGTTTTTGGTGTATGTGGCACACCAAATGGGCCGTTGGTTTTGATAGCAATAAAGAGAGTTTTTGTTAGGACACCAACCCCTGGGCGAATGCGTCGCCAGGAAGAAAGGCCGGTGTTCCGGTGAACGAAACCAGCGCGATCCGGGCGCGTGCCGCAGGCGCGAGCCAGGGCGCACAACGGAGAACAACTATGAAAGAGAAGCCAAATTATGCCGAACTGGAAAAGCGGATCGACTTCACGGCCCTGGGCGGAAGGCTCGGGCAGTTGACCGAGGCGGACAATCCGCAGCGCAAAACCGTGTTCACGTTGCTGGACAAAGTGCGCGAGCCCATCGTGACGGCCCGCCGCAATCGCGGCGTGAGTTACCAGGTGCTGGCCAAAGAGTTGACCAGCGCCGGAATCCCGGTGAGCGAGCCGACGCTGCGCAAATATCTGCGCGCGCAAGGCGTGGAGAAAAAATCACGCAAAAAGACTGCGCCGACAAACGGCAATGGCAACGGCAAGTCAGCCACATCAGTCGCGACTGCCGAAGCAAAACCAGCAGCGGCAGCCAAGCCGTATCGCTTCAGTCCCAATGCGTGACCGGCAGACGCCGGGAACACGGCGCAGGCCCGTTCCTGTCATGCCGCTTGCGGGAAACACGAAGGCCAAGCGTCACGCCAGCAACGCGCCTGCTTCGTGATGGGGCGAATGGTCGCCGCCCTGTCCGTGCTCAAGTCCGGCTCGCTCTCCCGGGAGACGACGGAACGATTTTTAGTCAGAGTGTCGTCACCCGGACGCTCGCCTCCCTTCGCACCGACAGGAAGCCGGTCAATGCTGGCGCAAGAGCGCAGACGTTGACGGAATCCGCAACGTGCCGGAAATTATCCACGGTCAGATCAAGCTTTGATTTTTTTACTCCAATGGCGTGAGCAACGCCGTAGTTAGGTAAAAGGTCCGAAGCTCTGACTTTTAACGGGTGGTGGAAACGCCATCCGTTTTTCTTTTTAGCTGTCGCAGATCGGTGGAAGCGCAAACACGCCGGGCCGCTCAGACGAGCGCAGCAAAAAGCTGTCATGGTCTTCTTCCGCTTCCTGGTTCGCGCCATTGTATCCTGCGATGCTCGTCGTCAAGGTAGTATGCCGCTGGCCCCTTCTGCCCCCCCAGCCAGCGTCATCTCCACCGTTGACGACTGCGCTTCTCGGATGGTCGCGAAGAAAAAAGGAAGCGTATGAGACGATCATCGAAAATCGAATCCATCAACATCCGGCGCAGCCGCTTTGGCCTGACCGGCATCGTTTACTCAGAGGGCTACGCCTACGCGGTGCGATATGCGCCGAACACGGTAGTCACCGAGGAACTCATTCGGAAAAGCTGGCGGGAAAGCCGCCGGAACTTCCGGCCATACAATGACTCGACCGACGAGATCATCTATTGAACACGGGGCGCAGATCGCGCCCTTTTTCGTGTACACAATCAGCGTGGAGTTGATCCAATGGCGAGCCGGGCGCAGTCGCGCCAAAACAGGTTGGGGCAGCAGGACGCTGCCAAGCCGGGCTGCTTCGTGTTCTGCCGCTGGCATTGTACGGCTGCGCTGCGCTTGTCAAGGTAGTGCCCCCTCCTCCCGCCGCCTCCACCTTGACAATGCTCGCTCCGCCCGAAACTGCGGCACTTAGGCAACACGAAGCGAATCCTGAAGCCTGTCGGCGGGAAGAACAATCAATGATCGTGACGTAGCACGAAAGCGGGCGCATTCGCTTGGAGAATCAGAAACGACAAGGCCCGTCGTCCGTTGCCTGCAACGTTCGCCGTCTCTCGCCGCGCTCGACGCCGTTCTTTCTTTAGCCGTTTCCTGTTCCGTGGCCGCGCTGTGGCCGAACGCCCGGCCTGTACAGCTAAAGAGAAAAACTCACGCCGAGTTGGTTGTCTTTTGCAGGAAGCCTTCGAGCATCTCGACGACGACCTTCTGCTTGTTACGCGGCAGCCCGGCAAGTTGTTCGGTCAGTTGTTGGAGCCGGGAAGGCGGGCCGTGCTTGCGTGCCGCCTTGACGGTGTGGCCGAGCAGTTCGTCAACCGAAACATTGAAAAGCTTGGCGGCCTTGCTGACAAAATCCGCGTTTGGGTTCTTCGCCTGCCGTTCATAGTAAACAAGGGCCGCCAGCGTCACGCCGAGTTTTTCGGCGAGCTGCGGTTGTGTCCACCCATGCTCTTTACGCAAGGTGGCGAGTTGCGCCCCAAAAGGGGGAGCCTCATTAGTCTGCGGTCGTCCAGCCATGTCGCCATGATACGACCCGTTTTCCAAGATAAGCTGTTTTGTCACAAAATCGTTTGACGCTATATTGTGATTAAACATAATATGCCTTGCATGGTTCGAGAAGCACAAAATTTTGGGAAATCTGGCTTGACGCCTTCCCGGCGGGAAAGGCCCACCGATGAATAACGGCAAGCCTTGGAATCAGAAGAAGGAGGCGCGCGCCGAAGCGCGTCTGGCGGGAGCGTTCCGCAAAGCCGTCCGGGAACTCAATCGTTGCTACGAACGGAGCCGGGCGGACCAGAAGCGGATCGGAGCCACGCTTCGGGAGTTGGGCCAGGCTCTCCGCAAGTACCATTGGAAAGGGCTGCGATGAACCAGGCGAACTTTCAGAAAGACGCCGTGCATGTGGAGGTTCGCCTGCGCGTGGCCTGGAAATGCGTCAACGAAGCTTTGATCATTGCCCGCCGCCACAAGGCGCACTGGCCCGCCGTCGATCACGAGCTTGACCAGACGCTGACCGCGATCACGCGCCACCTGGGGCGAATCCAAATCATCCAGTGCCAGAGGCCCACCAGGGAGGACGAGCCATGATGAAAAAGTTCCTGCGTCCCTTGAACGTGTTCGACTCGGGCGTGCTCGACTGCACCTATGGCGATTATCCGTGGGATCATTGGGAAAAGGACGCGCTGGCCGCAGGCGTGCCGCCGAAGCTGGCGGGCCTGGGCCGGTTGACGGTGCGCGAGGCGGTGCAGCACGACTGGAGTGACGATTTAAAAGCGCTTTGCGGCTGGTACGACCAGGGCAAGCGCATGATTAAGCTCGCGCTCCGTTCGCCGGAGAAAGCCGAACGCCGCTGGAATCGCTTGCTGGAGACAGACGGCCTCCGTGGCGATTACCACCCGCAAACGGGCGAATGGACCTGGGGCTATCTCAATCCCCGGCCCGGCGCGAAAAAGGAGGCGCCATGAAAGCCGTCCAAAATCCAGCCGACGACTTGCGCCGGGAAAAGCTGCGCATCGCGCTGACCCGGCAAATCAGCCGGTGGGGCTGGCGTTTGATGATGCAGGCGTTGCAATCCGCCGCCGAGCGGGGCGCAGAGCATCAGAAAGCCAATCCGGCAGCCGCCGAACTCTGGCAGTGGCGGGCTGAAATGTTCCGGCAACTGGCCCGGCGCGAGAGCGTACCGGCGACCATGCCCGAGCCGCCGCCGGAAACCAGCGCACCATCATGAAAGTGGACTTCGATGAAATAAAAAAGACCACGGACATTGTTCGCGTCATTGAGTCCTACGGGATCACGCTGAAAAAGTCGGGCCGCGATTATGTGGGCCTGTGCCCCTTCCATGACGATCACCACCCATCGTTGCGCGTCACGCCCGGCAAAGGCTTGTTCCGTTGCCCAAGCTGCGGGGCCACCGGCAACGTCATTCAGTTCGTGGCGAAGAAGGAAGGCATCGGCGACCACGAGGCGGGCGTCAAACTCCTGACCGCCATTCCCGGCGTGAAAGTGGCCGCGCAACTGCCCACGCCAAAGCCGCTGCCGCCGAACCGGCCGGGAGACGCCGAAAAAATCCTGCAACGCGTCGTCACCTTCTACAGCAAAACGCTGCACAAAGACCGGGCCGGTTTTGAATATCTGAAAAGCCGCAATCTGGTGGACGCCACTTTGCTGCAAAACTTCCAGGTCGGTTACTGCAACGGCACGCTGCCCAATGCGGTCGGAAAATCGGGGACGGTCGTTGAATGCCTGAAAACATTGGGCGTTTTGAAGGGAAGCAACCGGGAACACTTTCATGGCTTTGTCACCGTTCCAATCTTTGACGCCGTTGGAAACGTGGCCGGAATCTATGGCCGGAACACGCAGCCATGCGAAGCGCACGAGCGGCACCTGTATCTGCCGGGGCCGCATCGGGGCGTGTTCAACGGCGTGGCCGCGAAGACGAATCAAACGCTGTTCCTGACCGAGAGCATTTTCGATGCAATGGCGTTGTGGCAGGCCGGGTTCAAGAACGTCATCGCGCTTTACGGCACCGGAGGCTGGACGGCGGACCACGAGAAACTTTTGCGAGAGAACGGCACGACCGAGGTTTACCTGTGCCTCAACAACGACGAAGCGGGCCGGACGGCGACCGAACAGCTAAAGGAAAAACTGCTTTCGCTCGTGCAGAAAATCCATGTCGTGCAATGGCCAGAAGGCGTCAACGACGCTTGTGATTTTTTCCTTAGCCGTTCACCCAAGGACTTCGAAGCGTTGCTGGCTGTGGCCAATCCACAGGCCACGCCGCCGCAAAGCGAAGTCACGGCCAAACTCGGAGCCGAACAAATCGAAATGACGGCGGACGGCTTCACCGCGAACTACGCGAGCCGCCGTTACGAAGTCCGAGCCGTGGAACATCCGAGCCCGGCCAAATTACGCGCCACGATTAAGGCCGTGAGCAGCGATCCGGCCAACGCGGGACGGTTCCACATCGACACCGTAGATTTTTATCTGAGCCGGTCGCGCCGTGTGTTCGTGGGCGAAGCCTCGCGCCTCTTTCGTGAAGCCGTGGAAGTGATCGAAGCCGACGTGAACCGGCTGATTATCCAACTGGAAACTTACGCCAAGGACCGCCAGAGCAAGACGGCCACTCAGGTTCAACTCATCACCGAAGCCGATCGGGCCGAGGGAATGAAGCTGGGCCGTCATCCTGATCTCGTCGGCGAAATCCTGCGCGACCTGAACCGCTTCGGCCTGGTCGGCGAGGAAACCAATAAGCTGGTTGGTTATCTCGTGATGACCAGCCGGAAAATGGACGATCCGCTTTCGCTGCTCATCCTCTCCGGCAGCGGCTCCGGGAAGTCCTCTTTGCAGGACACGCTCCTCTCGCTCTGTCCCGAAGAAGACCTGGTGAAACTCACTTCGCTGACCGGCGAGGCGTTGTTTTACATGGGCCAGGACGCGCTCAAGCACAAGGTGCTGGCTCTGGAGGAACAGGCCGGGGCCGAGGAAGCCGATTATGCCATTCGCAATCTGATCTCGGCCAAACGGCTGGTGAAGGAAGCGACGATCAAAGACCCGTTGACGGGCCGCCTGACGACGATGCGCAACATCGTCGAAGGGCCGTGCTCCGTGTTCAAGACCACGACCAGGCCGGACACCGACGCCGAAACCAAGAGCCGTTTTATCATCACCAGCATTGACGAATCGCTGGCGCAAACCAAAGCGATCCTGGAAGCGCAGCGCAACAGCCACACGCTGGAAGGCATCCGCCGCAAAAAGCAGCGGGCCGCGATCGTACAACGGCACTATGCCTTGCAACGGCTGTTAAAGCCGGTGCTGGTCATCAATCCGTATGAAGCGCTTTTGACTTACACCGAAGACCGCCTTTTGGTCCGCCGCGACAATCCCAAATATCTGCATCTCATTTTAGCCGTCACGTTCCTCTACCAGTTGCAGCGACCGGTCAAAACCGATCCTGAGTTCGGCGAGTACATCGAAACGACGCTGGACGACATCACCATTGCCCATGAACTGGCCCACAAAATCTTTGGGCACTCGCTCGATGACCTGTCCCGGCCAGGCCGCGAGTTGCTGCATCTGGTCTGGCAGTACGTCCAGAAGCAAGCCGCCTTGCTGAAAACGACTGAGGAAAAAATCAGCTTTGGCCGTCGTGAACTCCGCGAAGCGTTGAAGTGGAGCGAATATCAGTTGCGCACTTATCTGACCGAACTGGAGCAGCTCGAGTACGTCTGGCCGATCTCAGGGCGTCAGGGCCAGCCTTTCAAGTACCGGCTGCTTTACGAAGGCGAAGGGGAGACCGGCGAACGCTTTTTGCCGGGCCTCAAAGCGGTGGAGCAGTTGCGCCAGGAAGCCGAACGGCTCGGACTGCTCACGACCGATAACGCCTCTCAAAATGTGGGGTGCAGCGTCACGCTGCCTTCGAGGGAGAATACGGAACTTCGAGGCGAAAAAATGCACTTCGAGGGCGCTTCGTTGAACGGTTCCCACGAAGTTGAAAACAACGAAACGACCAATAAAGACGGGGCTTTGGCAACACGGCCCATGAACTTCGAGGCTTTGCCGGGAGAACAGGTACCCGGTGTTAACAACCATCAACTGAACGGAGAACCACATCCATGAACGAAAACGACACAGCCAGGCCCATCGCGCCCGAAACGGTGACGCTGCCCTTTCCTGAACCATTGGAAGCGCAGCGACAGAGCTTTTTGGAATCACTCAAAATCCGGCATTACTCGCCCGCCACGGTCGAAAGCCGGGGCGAATCTTTGCGCGTGTTCTTTCGCTATCTGACGGGCCTTGCGCTCGCCGATCTGCGCGAAGTGAACCGGGACACCGTGCGCGATTACCAGGCGTTTTTGATGGGCAAGTACAAGCTCTACAGCGTGCATGTCCACATGATCGCGTTGCGCCGCTTCTATGAGCATCTGGAAACGACCGACGCCGTTTTGTTCAATCCGTGCGCCGGAATCCTCTTGCCCAAGCTGGGAGATCGCTTGCCGCGCAACGTGCTGAGGTCCGAAGAAGTGCAAGCCTTGCTCGACGCGCCGGACACACAGCGGCCCGGAGGCATTCGGGACAAAGCGATTTTGGAAACGTTTTACTCGACCGGCATCCGCTTGGAGGAAATGGAACGGCTGACCATTTATGACGTGGACTGCAAACAGGGCTTTGTGCGCGTGAACAAGGGCAAGTTCGCCAAAGACCGCATCGTGCCGATGGGGACCAAAGCCGCCGATTACATCCGCGAGTACATCGAGAAAGTGCGCGTGGAATGGATCAAAGACAATCGCGACGAACGGGCCTTATGGCTGAGCCAAAACTGGCCGCATCAACCGGTCCAAAAGCAAATGATCGCCAACATGGTGCGCAATTACGGCCGGGCCGCTCTCCAGAAAACCATCAGTCCGCACGTCTGGCGGCACACCTGCGCCACGCACCTGGTCAGCAACGGCAGCAACATCGCTTACGTGCAACGGCTCCTGGGTCATCGCTCGCTCTCGACCACGCAGATTTACACGCGGGTGGCCGTGCCGGAAATCAAAGAGACCGTTCGCGCCACCCATCCACGCCACGCTCAAACCCAAGGCGAACAAGCTCCCGCGCCGACCATCGTGCGCATTCGGATGAAGTACCAGTCCAAACCCGCCACCGCTTAATCGTATGCCCGACTCTGGACAACTGACTTTTGAAATGCTGGCCGACCGCTTCCGCCAGCAACTGGAAATCCTCAACTACTCGCCGCGCACCATCCAGGGCCAGCAAAGTTTTTTGCTCAAGTTGCAGGGCTTCCTGGAGGAATCCAAATGCACCGACGTGCAGGCCGTGACGACCGGCCTCTTGTCCGACTTCCAGCGCAATCTCTTTTACGAGCCGAGCGCACGCGGCACGGCCCGGTCCATCAGTTCGCAAAACCACGCCGTCATTGCGGTGAAGAACTTCTTTCGCTTCCTGAAAAACGAAGGGTATCTGGCGCACGATCCCGCCGAGGGGTTGCGTTGCGCCCGCGAGCCGCAGACCCTGCCGCGCAATATCCTGACGCCGCAGGAAGCCCGTAAAATCATCGAAGCGCCGGACACCGGCTGCGTGCTCGGTTATCGCGACCGCACCATCTTGGAAGTGCTCTACGCGACCGGCATCCGCAAAAGCGAAGTGATGAACCTGACCGTGGCCGACGTGAACCTGGAGGAAGAACTGTTGCGCGTGAACGGCGGAAAGGGGGCCAAAGACCGCGTGGTGCCGCTGACGCGCGTGGCCTGTTCGTTCCTGGAAAACTACATCAAGGCGATCCGGCCCGAACTCCTGGGCGAAACCAAATCGCACGCGCTGTTCATCTCGTTCCGTGCGCGACCGATCAGCAAGAACGCGCTGGGCGATCTCGCCACCAAGTACGGCAAGAGAGCCGGAATCAAAAAACATCTGACGTGTCACCTGTGGCGGCACAGTTGCGCCACGCACCTGGTCAAGAACAAGGCCAATCTCCGGCACGTCCAGGAAATGCTGGGCCATCGCTCGCTGTCCACGACCGAGCGTTACCTGCACCTGACCATCACCGACCTGAAAGAAGCGCACCGCAAGTTCCACCCGCGTGAGATCACGTCCAAAAAGGAATCGTGAAAAAACCGCTGTACCGCGCGCGCCCGTCCTTCATGATCGCGTCCCGCTCTGTCATTGCTCCGACCGGGCAAACCTGCCACACTCGCGCTCTCGAAAATGGCTGCGCTGATCCAGTGTTTGGTTAGAGCGCGACGGCTTTCCTTCCTAGCCGTCATCCTCTGCTTTCTTTGCTCTCCATTGGCCCAAGGACGGGCTTTGTCAGCACGGCTGGAGTCAGAAGCCTCCCTTTCTGGAAACCCTGCAAATACGGGCGATCTCGCATTTTGGGGAGAGTCGCGCAATGGGCTTTTATGCGCCGCTGATCCCGTCAACCACGTGGACCCATCAGGGAACGAGTACAACCTGACAAGTTTGAACGCGAGCATCGCAACGGGGCTAAGAATCAGTGCCCAAGTCGGTGTTCGGGCGGGGCGAGCATTAACGAAGGCCAGGCGGTTTTTCTGGGACAACCGCAAGTTTGATGCGGTCAGGAAGGCATATTGGAAAGCCAATGGGCCGGCCAACGGGAGAAGCCTGCACCACTGGCTGATTCCGCAGAGAATGTCGCGCATCCCGCAAG
>Ga0256865_1000447_pt1 | contig 14180 bp, 13 predicted proteins | sample RVTome_14_FD_187337 | JGI IMG/M metagenome (GOLD analysis project Ga0256865, IMG submission 187337) | Soil microbial communities from uranium-contaminated site in the Upper Colorado River Basin, Wyoming, United States - RVT145D125 HiSeq ... | reverse complement strand
ACACTACAACAAGACAATGCGACGCGGCACCGACGCGCCCGGCGTTGTCACGCCTTCGACATCGAATTCGAATCGGACCCGCCGATCGTCTGCATGCGGCAGATCCGCAACCACGCCGATGATCGCGATGTCGCGTCCCTCCCAATCGCCCGGCAACGCATCGGCCAGACGCAGCTGCGCCATCGATGCGGCCATGGCAAACCCGGCAATGCCGGACGCCAGCGCCAGGCTCGCTGCTCGAACCGGCGTCCACCGCCCCTTCCCGGGCGCCAGAATCCACAGCAAGGCCGCGCCGGCAACGAGAGCCCCGATCCCTGTCGATCGAGGCAGCTCCGGTTGCTGCTGCAGCCAGACGATTCCCGCCACGAAACAGGCGATGTTGAGCCGCACCTCGTTCCCCTTCGATGCCTCCGGGTAGATAACGCGCGAGCCGGGATCCTGGTGGACTTGGGTAAAATGCCAGTCGGCCGCGAGCCAATTCTCGTCACCATGCCCCGCAAGCTATTCCGCCGGTTCCTTCCGAGTCACGAATCGGTCAGGAACAACCGCTACGTTGCCCGCCTGGGGCCGCGGCTCGGGCATCACAACCTGTGGCATCTGCACCGGCGCTCCGTAGCCGGCGGCGTGGCGATTGGTCTCTTCTCAGGCCTCGTTCCCGGCAGCAACCCGGTACAGTTCACAGTCGCCGCCCTGCTTTCCGTTGCCGCGCGGGTAAACCTTCCCGTCGCGGTCCTGGTAACGCTCTACTCCAACCCGTTTACGATCGTTCCGCTCTACTACGCGGCATTCCGGCTCGGTCAGCTCGTGCTGCTCTCCGATGGCGGGAGCCTGCCGCCGCTCGCGTTCAAGCTCCAGGGCAAGGGCTTCCTGGAATGGCTTCCGGCGGCCATGGAGTGGCTCGGCGGCGTCGGCAAGCCCCTCGTCGTCGGCCTGCCGCTCCTGGCATTGCTGCTCGCGCTGATCGGCTATTTCGGGGTCGACTGGTCCTGGCGGCTCTACGTGCGCTGTGCCTGGGAGCGGCGCCGGCGCCGGCGCCAGCAAAGGGCCTAGCCTTGTCCCGTACGCCGCACTACTGGCAGCAGGCGGCCCGGGAGCTTGGCGAGCGCGACCCCGTTCTGCGAACCCTGATCGACCGCTTCCCGGGACTGGCGCTGGGCAGCCGCGGAGACGCGTTCTCGACGCTCGCCCGCTCGATCGTCGGGCAGCAGATCTCCGTCAAGGCGGCGCAGAGCGTATGGGACAGGCTTTCTCACCGCCTTGTCGATGTCACACCGGCGTCGGTGGGTGGCGCGCGAACGTCGACACTGCGGGCTTGCGGCCTGTCCGGCCAGAAAGCCCTGTATCTCCGCGACCTTGCGAGAAAGTTCCGCGACGGCACGCTCGATGCCGCGCGCTGGGATGCGCTCGAGGACGAAACGCTCATCGCCGAGCTCACGCGGGTCAAGGGTATCGGACGCTGGACCGCCGAGATGTTCCTCATGTTTCATCTCATGCGGCCCGACGTGCTGCCGCTGGCGGATCTGGGCCTGCAGCGTGCCATGCGGATCCACTACAACCGCGGGCGGATGCTCTCGGCGTCACGCATGCACGGAATCGGCGCGACGTGGGCTCCGTGGCGCTCGGTCGCCACGTGGTATCTTTGGCGCAGCCTCGACCCCGTGCCCGTCGAGTACTGATGATCTGCCGCGGTTAGGGCGGTTTGGCCTGCCGGCCGGGCCTCGTAGTCGGGCTGCTCCGCCCACTGTCCATGGACTACGCAAACTTTTTGATCCTGCTCGCTGCGGTGCTGCTGATGGCCAGCATCATCGTGAGCGCGTTTGCGACGCGCATCGGGGCGCCGCTTCTCCTGGTGTTCCTCGTACTAGGCATGCTGGTGGGCGAGGATGGTCCCGGCGGCGTCCAGTTCAATGACTTTTCCCTGGCCTACCTCATCGGCAACCTCTGCCTCGCGGTCATCCTTCTCGACGGCGGCATGCGCACGCGCTACGCGCGCTTCCGCACGGGCCTGTGGCCCGCGCTCGGACTTGCCACCGTGGGCGTCATCGTGACCGCGGCAATCATCGGGGCATTCGCATCCTGGCTCCTCGGCGTTCACTGGATGAGGGGACTCCTGATCGGCGCTATCGTGGGCTCGACCGACGCCGCAGCAGTCTTCGCACTGCTGCATGCGCACGGGCTCAAGGTCAAGGAGCGAGTGGCAGCCACGCTCGAGATCGAGTCAGGCAGCAACGACCCGATGGCCGTATTCATGACGATCACATTGATCGAGCTGCTGCTCGCCGGCCGCAGCGCAATCGGCCCGGACGTGACGATCGCCTTCGTGCAGCAGATGGGCGTAGGCGCTGTGGCCGGGGTCGCCGGCGGCTGGCTCCTGCCGCGCATGATCAATCGCCTGAACCTCGCCGAGGGACTCTACCCGCTGCTCGCGCTGGCGGGCGGCCTCACCGTCTTCGGCGCCACCATGGTCGTCGGCGGAAGTGGCTACCTGGCGATTTACCTGACCGGTCTCATGCTGGGCAATCACCGCCTGCACTCGGCGCGCAACATCCTCCGCGTTCACGACGGTCTGGCGTGGCTGGCGCAGATCGCGATGTTCCTGATGCTGGGCCTGCTTGTGACGCCGAGCGCGCTGCTCGCCGAGGCATGGGCCGCGCTTGCGATCGCCCTCGTGCTGATCTTGATCGCGCGCCCGGTGGCCGTGGGACTTTGCCTGCTTCCCTTCCGTTGGCCTTGGCGCGAAAAGGCGTTCGTCGCCTGGGTTGGTCTGCGCGGCGCAGTGCCGATCATCCTCGCGGTATTCCCCGTCCTCGCCGGTCTCCCGGCGGCGGAAACCTATTTCAACATCGCTTTCTTCGTAGTACTGGTCTCTCTTGTGCTGCAGGGCTGGACGATCGCGCCGCTCGCGCGCGGGCTCGGGCTGGAGCTGCCGCACGACACCGAACCCGCCCGGCGCATCGACGTGGAATTGCCGGCGGGACCGGACTTCGAGCTCGTGACCTATACGCTCACGCCCGATTGCATCGCAACGGGCCTGCGAATGGCCGCCCTCCCGCCAGCCGTCCGTGCACGCGTGGTCGGAGTCTTTCGCGGGCGTCAGGCGCTGCGGCCGGACGACGCGACCGAGCTCGAGCAGCGCGACGACCTCGTTCTGCTCGCGCCCGCGGACGAGGTCGAAGCGCTTAACCGGTGGTTCACCCCGCACACGAGTGACGAGCGCGACGCGGAACGGCAGCTCTTTGGCGACTTCACGCTCGAGAGCGGAGCAAGACTCGGCGACCTTGCGGCGGTCTACGGCCTGGACCTCGACCCGGGCCTGGCGGACTGGACAGCCGAGCAGATCATCCGGCAGCACTTCGGCGAGCGTCCGACGGTTGGCGACCGCGTCGTGCTCGACCGAATGGAGCTGGTCGTGCGCGAGATTGCCGGTGACCGCATCATGAAGGTCGGGCTCGTCTTTGCCTCGACGGGCCTCAAGACTCGCACAGGCCGAAGTTGACGCACGCCGAATTCGTCACGGCCTATCGCCGCGGTGACGTGAAGGTTGAGATCGACGCAAAGGCGGCGGCGCGTCATCTGTCCGCACGACTGCTCTTGCCGTTCGTTGCGATGCCCGTGCTTGGGATCGGCGTCGCGCTCGCAATCATCGGCTGGATCTACACAGGGCTTGCCGTGATCGCGGCGGGGGTCGTGGTTCCGCGCCTGATCAAGCGCGGGGCCGCGAGCTTCCTTCTGCAGCAGGCGATCGAGGACCCGAAGGCTTTCGACACTCTTGTACGCGCGAACATCATGCGCCTGGCGCCGCTGCCGGTACACCCGCAGGCGCCGCCGACCAGCAACGCATGAGCGTCAACCGGCCAGGAACAGCGCTCCCGGACACCCGCTTCCCGTAGCGCAGGCGTTAATGGTCGAGGATCACGGTATCAGTTTGCAGCACGCCGTCCCGCAGCCGCAGAATGCGATCCGCGCGGCGCGCGATCTCGGGATCATGGGTCACGACGACGAGGCTCGTGCCGATGCTCCGGTTGAGCTCCAGCATCAGGTCGATTACGGCCTCTGCCGTGTGCCGGTCGAGGTTGCCGGTCGGCTCGTCCCCCAGCACGCAGGCAGGCCGGGTGACGAGAGCACGGGCCAGCGCGGTTCGCTGGCGCTCGCCGCCCGAGAGCTCGCCCGGCCGGTGTGTCACGCGGTGCTCAAGGCCGACCTGCTCGAGCATTCGCGCCGCCTCGGCAAAGGCCGCGCCCCGGTCCATGCGCCTGATGAGCAGCGGCATCGCCACGTTCTCCAGCGCGGTAAACTCCGGCAGCAGATGGTGAAACTGGTAGACAAAGCCGAGCGCGCGGTTGCGGAGAATTCCGCGCTCGATCTCCGTTTGACGGCCAATGTCCTTGCCGGTGACGTGCACCTCGCCGGCGCTCGGCGCATCGAGTCCGCCGAGAATATGGAGAAGCGTGCTCTTTCCGGAACCGGACGCCCCGACAATGGCAACGCGCTCGCCGTGGGCAACCTCGAGATCGACGCCGAGCAGCACGGGTACGGGTTCCCTGCCCTGGTAGAACGTCTTCCGGACGTTGCGGCACGCGAGGACGGGGCCCGATGCCGCTGCGGCGGGCCGTTCACTCATATCTCAACGCCTCGGCCGGGTTGACCCTGGAGGCGCGGTAGCTCGGATAGATCGTGGCCAGAATGGTGAGCACGAAGGCGACTGCCGCCGTGGCCACCACGTCCGGCGTTTGCAGCTCGGAGGGCAGGTCGCTGATGTAGTAGACATCCTTCGACAGAAACTTGATGCCGAAGAGGTTCTCAAGGAACGGAACGACGATCTCCACGTTCGACGCCAGCGCGATTCCGCCGACGAGACCCAGCACCGTTCCCAGCGCGCCGATCATTGTTCCCTGGATGAGAAAAATCTTCGTGATGCCGCCGGGGCTCGCCCCGAGCGTGCGCAGAATCGCGATGTCGGAATTCTTGTCCTTGACCGCCATCATCAGGCTGGAGACGATGTTGAACGCCGCGACCGCGATGATCAACAGCACGATGAGGAACATCATGCGCTTCTCGATCTGCACCGCGCGAAAGAAATTGGCGTGCTGCATGGTCCAGTCGGTCGCATAGATGTCGGGCCCCAGCTCGCGCACCAGTTCCCGGGCAACACTGATCGAGCGGAAGAGATCCTGCAGCTTCAGTCGCACGCCTGATACCGCGCCGTCCAGCCGGAACAGCCGCTGAGCATCCTCTAGCGCGATCAGGGCGAGGCCGGAGTCGTACTCGTAGTGATCGACGCCGAAGATGCCCACCACCGTGAACTGCCGCAGCCGCGGAATGACACCGGCCGGCGTCACCTGCCCCTGCGGCGCGATCATGACGACCTTGTCTCCGGGCCCCGCCCGCAGTGCGCGGGCAAGCTCCACTCCGAGCACGATGCCATACTCGCCTGGCTTCAGATTGTCCAGGCGACCGTGCCTCATGAATTTGTCGATATCGGACACGCTCGCCTCCGCCGCCGGCAAAATGCCGCGGACGAACGCGCCGCGCACGGCCGAACCGTGCGTGAGCAACCCCTGCGCGGTGACGAACGGTGCCGCGGCGGCGACTTCGGGGTGGCGCTTCGCTCCCGCTGCCACGGGCTCCCAGTCGCGGAGCTTCCCGTCCGGCGCGCTCAGCTGCACGTGGGAGGCCACGGCCAGGATGCGGGTCCGGATCTCGCGCTGAAAGCCGTTCATCACGGACAGCACGGTGATCAGCACCGTCATGCCGAGCGCGATGCCGATGACCGAGATCGCCGAGATGAAGGAGATGACGCGCGTGCGTTGCCGCGAGCGCGTGTAGCGCATGCCGATGAAATACTCGTAAGGCACGTCGTCGTCGCGTGGCGTTCAGATCGAAGCGGGCTATTCTGACATATCGCCGCAACCGGTCCCAAACGCGGCGAGCGGCGTGCTAGACTCGCCGCAACGCCCGCCCGCGATGATCTGCCACCTGCTCGTCCCACATCTTGCTGCGCCGGCAGCCACGGGCGCGGAATCCTTCGGCCGCATCGAGTTGCCCGCGCTGGAAATGCTGATGGCACGCGGCAAGCACGCCCGGTTCGACTGTGCATCGATCGAGCGATGGCTGGCGGCCGCCTTCCGCGTGGAAAGCGGCGGGACGCCCGCGCTCGCGCCCTTCGCGCTGCGCGGTGAGGGCTGCGATCCGGGCACGCACGCCTGGCTGTGTGCGGACCCGGTTCACCTGCGGATCGAGGCGGGGCGCGCGATACTCGCCGATGCGTCGCGCTTCGCGATCACGGCGGATGAAGCGCGGCAGATGGTGGAAGCGCTCAATGCTCATTTTGCAGAGCGCAATCTCACGTTTCTCGCTCCCGTTCCGCAGCGCTGGTACGCGCGTGCCGCGAGCGCGCCCCGGATTCGCACGACGCCAACGGCCGAGGTCTCGGGAAACGACGTCACGCCACACCTGCCAGCCGGCGACGATCAGGTGTACTGGCGCGGCGTGCTGAATGAGGCGCAGATGCTGCTGCATGCGCACGCGTGCAACGAGCGCCGCGAGCAACGAGGTGAGGTCGCGGTGAACAGCCTCTGGTTCTGGGGGGCGGGCATTGAAACGCCGCCGGATCCAAGCCCGCGCTACCACGCTGTCTGGAGCGATCATCCGCTCGCAAGGGGCCTTGGAGTCTCGAGCGGCATCGAGACGCGGCCGCTTCCGGCGTCGGGAGCGGATTTCCTCCGGCACGCTGCACGCGCCGGCGGTCCGAAGGATGCGCTCCACCTCCTTGTGCTGCCCCCGCCTCAGGACGCGTCGCGCGCCGGCCCGGACGCATGGCGCGAGGCTCTCGCGCATCTCGAGCACGACTGGTTTGCCCCCCTGTTCGCGGCCACGCTCGAAGGCACGATCGCCGCCGTCACCCTGGTCGCGGTCGGCGCGGCTGGAGGATGGAGCGCTGCCTTCACGCGCGGGGACCGCCTGAAGTTCTGGCGCCGCCGCAAGCGCGTCTCCGAGTACCTCGCCTGATTCCATGCCCGCCATCGTCGCGCGCCATGCGCCTTCCGCACTGACCGAGCGCCTTGCCGCGGAAGGCCTGCATCCCGTACTCGCCCGGATTTATGCAGCGCGCGGTGTGGCCTCCGCGCGGGAGCTTTCCCCGGACTTGAGCGGGCTCGCGGCGCCTGGAGCAATGCTCAATCTCACTCGAATGGCCGACCTTCTCGCCGACGCCATTGCAGCCGACCAGCGGTTGCTCATCGTGGGCGACTACGACGCCGATGGTGCGACGGCCTGCGCCGTCGGCGTTCGAGCGTTGAGAAGTTTCGGCGCGCACGTGGAGTACTTCGTGCCGAACCGTTTCGAGTACGGCTACGGCCTCACTCCGGAGATCGCGCGCCTGGCGCGCGAGCGATTCCAGCCCGAGCTCCTCGTCACCGTTGACAATGGCATTTCCAGCATCGAGGGCGTCGAGGAGTGCAACCGGCTCGGAATAAAGGTGCTCGTCACCGATCACCATCTGCCCGGGCCGCGGCTGCCGGCCGCCGCCTGCATCATCAATCCCAACCAGGGAGGCTGCGCATTTCCGAGCAAGCACCTGGCCGGCGTCGGCGTCATGTTCTACCTGATGGCGGCCCTGCGCGCCGAGCTTCGCAGCCGCGGCCGGTTTGGCCCGGACTCCCCACCCGCATCCCCGACCCTTCTCCCTGAGGGAGAAGGGAGTTTCGAGCCGGCCGCAGGCCGGAATAATGGGATGGGGCCCAACCTTGCCGATCTCCTGCCATTGGTGGCGCTGGGGACCATCGCCGACGTCGTGCCCCTGGACCACAACAACAGGGTACTGGTGGAACAGGGTCTGCAGCGCATCCGCGCGGGCCGGATTCAGCCCGGTCTTGATGCACTGTTCCGGGTGGCGGGGCGCGATGCGCGCCGCGCGAGCACACGTGACCTCGCCTTTGCGGTCGCGCCGAGGCTCAACGCCGCCGGGCGTCTTACCGATATGGCGCTGGGCATCGAGTGCCTCATCACCGAGGATCCGGCGCGCGCGCTGCACATTGCGGGCGAGCTTGATCGCTTGAACCACGAGCGGCGCGCGATCGAGCTCAACATGCAGGACGAAGCGCTTGCTGCCGTCGAGGCGACGGAGTACAGCGAGAGCTACACCCTGAGCCTCTTCAACCCCGCATGGCACCAGGGTGTCATCGGCATTCTTGCGGGACGGATGAAGGACCGCTTCCACCGGCCGACGTTCGCATTTGCGCGCGCCGACAGCGGCGAGCTGCGCGGCTCGGGGCGCTCGATTGCGGGGCTGCACCTGCGCGATGCGCTCGAGCGCGTGTCGGTCAGGCATCCGGGCCTCATCGCCCGCTTCGGCGGCCACGCAGCGGCGGCCGGGCTCACCCTGCGGGAGGCCGCGCTTGCCCGATTCCGCGACGCGTTCGAAGAAGCAGCGCGCGGCATGCTGTCTCCGGCCGACCTCGAGCGTGTGATCGAGACGGACGGCGAGCTTGCCGACGCGGACTGTTGTCTCGAGCTCGCTACGATTCTCGAAGACGTCCCCTGGGGACAGGGATTTCCACGTCCCTCGTTTCACGGTTCTTTCGATGTGGTCTCCCGGCGCGTTGTCGGCGAGCGCCATCTCAGGTTGAGGCTTGCGCGGGCCGGTCGCCCGCTCGACGCAATGTTGTTCGGCGCCACCGCGCCGCTGCCCGAACGCATCGACGCCGTCTACCGCCTCGATGCCAACGAATATCAGGGCCAGCGCGGGCTGCGGCTGATCATTGAGCACTGGAACGCCGCGTCAGGTTGAAGGTCCACCATGTATAATCCGGCCATGGAAGCCGAGCACGTCAACGCCATCGCCAAGCGGCTGCAGGACGTCGGGTTCCGCGCCACGGAGCTGCGGAGGTATCTTTGACTTCGACGGCAAGAAGCGGCGGCTCGAGGCGCTGAACAAGGAGCTCGAGGACCCCGGCGTCTGGTCGGACAGCCGGCGCGCGCAGGAGCTCGGCAGGGAAAAAAAGGCGCTCGAGACGATCGTCGATCGGATGGAGACGACGGAGAGCGGCCTGCGCGATGCCTCGGAGCTCTTCCAGATCGCCCGCAGCGAGCATGACGACGCCACGCTGCGGGCGATCGAGAACGACGCGCGCGAGCTGGAGAAGTCGGTGGCGGACATGGAATTCCGCCGGATGTTTTCCAACCCGCTCGATCCCGCCAACTGCTTCGTCGACATCCAGGCCGGCTCGGGGGGCACGGAGGCGCAGGACTGGGCCCAGATGCTGCTTCGCATGTACACGCGCTACTGCGAGCGAAAGGGTTTTCGTGTCGAGCTGCTCGAGGAATCACCCGGTGAGGTCGCAGGCATCAAGAGCGCGGCCCTCAAGGTGAGCGGCGACCACGCCTACGGGCACCTGAGAACGGAGACCGGGGTGCACCGGCTGGTGCGAAAATCGCCGTTCGATGCCAACAACCGGCGCCACACCTCGTTCGCGAGCGTGTTCGTCTATCCCGAGGTGGATGAGACCATCGAGATCGAGATCAACCCGGCCGACCTCCGCGTGGACACTTTTCGCGCGTCGGGCGCCGGCGGGCAGCATGTCAACAAGACCGACTCGGCGGTGCGTATGACGCACCTGCCGACCGGGATCGTCGTGCAGTGCCAGAATGACCGCTCGCAGCACCGCAACCGCGCGGAGGCCATGGCCATGCTGAAATCGCGCCTCTACGAGCTCGAGCTCCGCAAGCGTGAGAAGGAGCAGCAGGCGCTCGAAGATTCGAAAACCGACATCGCCTGGGGCCACCAGATCCGCTCCTACGTGCTCGACCAGTCGCGCATCAAGGACCTGCGCACGAACGTGGAGATCGGCAATACGCAGGCCGTCCTGGACGGCGACCTCGACGATTTCATCGACGCCAGCTTGAAGCGCGGCCTCTAGACCCTTCTCCCTGCCAACGCCACAGCCATGTCCGATTCCTCGCAGCCGCCCTCTTCCCCGCCCGCCCCTGAAACCGAGCAGGATCGCGAAAAGCTGGTCGCCGAGCGCCGCGCCAAGCTGCACGCGCTCCGCGCCAAGGGATTCGCCTACCAGAACAGGTTCCAGCGCAAGTTCATGGGCGCCGACCTGGTCGAAAAGCACGAGAAGACGGACCGCGATACTCTCGATCTCAACCCCGTCGTGGTCCGCGTGTCCGGCCGCCTGATGCTGCGCCGGACCATGGGCAAGATCACGTTTGCCAACATCCAGGACATGAGCGGCGAGATCCAGATCTTCGTGGCAGACAACGCGCCGAGCAAGGAAGTGCACGAGGCGTTCAAGCACTACGACATCGGCGACATCATCGGTGTCGGCGGCGTGCTGTTCAAGACCCGGACCGACGAGGTGACGATCCGGGTGAAGGAGATGCACCTGCTGGCGAAGGCGCTGCGGCCGCTGCCCGAGAAATTTCACGGCCTGACGGACCCCGAGCTTCGTTACCGCCAGCGCTACGTCGATCTCATCGTGAACGAGGAGACGCGGCTGCTGTTCACGCAGCGCTCGCGCATCATCCATTTCATGCGCGACTTCCTGCTGCGCAGGCGCTTCCTCGAGGTCGAGACGCCCATGATGCAGCCGATTCCCGGTGGCGCGGCGGCGCGGCCCTTCACCACGCACCATAATGCGCTCGACATGGATCTGTACCTGCGCATCGCGCCGGAACTGTACCTGAAGCGGCTGGTGATTGGAGGGTTCGAGAAGGTGTTCGAGATCAACCGCAGCTTCCGCAACGAGGGCATCTCGACCAAGCACAATCCCGAATTCACGATGCTCGAGTTCTACGCGGCGCACACCGACTACCGCTACATGATGGTCACCATCCCGGCGCTGCTTGCCTACGCGGCGAAGCACGCCCTTGGAACCTCGACCATCACCTACCAGGGACACACCATCGACCTTGCGCAGCCCTACGAGTGGATGACGATCACACAGGCGATCAAGCGGCACCACCCGGAGATCACCGATGCGATGCTTAACGATCGCGACGCCCTCATCGCGAAGCTCGACGAACTCGGCATTGCTTACCGCAGCGGGGACGGCATCGGCGGGCTGCAGTTGACGCTTTTCGAGAACACGGTGGAGGACAAGCTGATCCAGCCCACCTTCGTCGTCGACTATCCGATCGAGGTGTCGCCGCTCGCCCGCCGCAGCGACGCGAATCCGGAGGTCGCCGAGCGCTTCGAGCTCTACATCGCGGGCCGCGAAGTCGCGAACGGCTTCTCCGAGCTGAACGACCCGGAAGACCAGGCGGCGCGTTTCCGGCAGCAGGCGAGCCAGCGCGAAGCCGGCGATGCCGAGGCCATGTACTACGATGCGGATTACATCCGCGCCCTGGAATACGGCATGCCCCCGGCGTCCGGAGCGGGAATCGGCATCGACCGCGTGGTCATGCTGTTCACCGACAGCGCCTCGATTCGCGACGTGATCCTCTTTCCGCTCCTGCGCCCGGAACAGCAATGATTGCGGGTCGGGGCTTCAGGACGAGCGTCACGGGGTGATCCGTGAACCGCCCGCTCTGGCAGCCTTCTCCCGAGCGCATCGCCCGCGCAAACCTGACGTCGTTTATCCTTCACGTGCGCCGGCAATGGGGTGCGGACGCCGGCGACTTCGCGAGCCTTTATCGCTGGTCTGTGTCCGAGCCGGAGCAGTTCTGGCAATCCGTGTGGTCGTTCTGCCAGGTGATCGGTGAACGGGGCGCGGGCCCGGCACTGATCGACGGCCAGAAGATGCCCGGCGCGCGGTGGTTCCCGCAGGCCCGGCTTAATTTTGCCGAGAACCTGCTGCGGCGGCGCGACCGGGCGACCGCCCTCGCGTTCTGGGGCGAGAACCGGATCAAGAGCCGCGTGACCTTTGGCGAGCTCCATGCCGAGGTCTCGCGCGTAGCGCAGGCACTGCGCGCCGCGGGCGTTGGGCCCGGCGACCGCGTGGCGGGCTACCTGCCAAACGTCCCCGGCACGGTGATCGCCATGCTTGCCTCCGCGAGCATCGGTGCGACCTGGTCCTCGTGCTCGCCCGATTTCGGAGTGCAGGGCGTGCTCGACCGCTTTGGTCAGATCGAGCCGAAGGTGCTGTTCGCCGTCGACGGCTACTTCTACAACGAGAAGACGATCGACGTCGTCGATCGCCTCAAGGAGATCGCCGCAAACCTTCCTTCGTTGCAGAGCGTTGTGGTGGTGCCTTATACGCGAGGCGATCCCCTCATCGATGGAATCCCCCGTGCCGTCAACGTGCATGAATGGCTGGCGCCGTACCGGCCGCGCCCGATCAAGTTCGATCCTCTGCCTTTCAACCATCCGCTCTACATCCTTTACTCGTCGGGGACGACCGGCGTCCCCAAGTGCATCGTTCACGGTGCCGGCGGCACCCTGCTGCAGCACCTCAAGGAGCACCAGCTGCACGTCGACCTGAAGAGCGGCGACCGGCTCTTCTACTTCACGACCTGCGGCTGGATGATGTGGAACTGGCTCGTCTCGGGGCTCGCAACGGGCGCGACTGTCCTGCTCTACGACGGCTCGCCGATGATCGACGGCGGACGCGTCCTCTTCGATCTCGCCGAGCGCGAGGCGATGACCGTGTTTGGCACGTCGGCGAAATACATCGACGGCGTCGCAAAGCTGGGACTCAAGCCGCGCGATAGCCACCGCCTGGGGCCGCTGCGGACCCTGCTTTCGACGGGCTCGCCCCTGGTGCCCGAGAGCTTTGACTACGTCTATCGCGAGATCAAGGAGGACATCCACCTGGCGTCGATGTCAGGCGGCACCGATCTCATCTCGTGCTTCGCCCTGGGGAATCCCGTCGGACCGGTCTGGCGCGGCGAGCTGCAATGCCGCGGCCTCGGCATGCGGGTGGACGTCTTCGACGACGAGGGGCGCCCGATCCGCGGCGAAAAAGGAGAGCTCGTCTGCACGGCGCCCTTTCCCTCGATGCCGGTCGGTTTCTGGAACGATCCGGGCGACGCCAAGTACCGGGCGGCTTATTTCGAGAAGTTTCCCGACGTCTGGTGCCACGGCGACTACGTCGAGTTGACGGCCCATGACGGCCTCGTCATTTACGGGCGCTCGGACGCGGTTCTCAACCCCGGTGGCGTGCGAATCGGCACCGCCGAGATCTACCGGCAGGTCGAGCAGCTCGATGCGGTCGTGGAGAGCCTCGTCGTCGGACAGGGCTGGCCGCCCGATCGGCCCGGCGACGTGCGCGTTGTCCTCTTCGTCAGGCTGCGGGAGGGGCTCGTGCTCGATGCCGCGCTCATCGACATGATCAAGCGCCGGATCCGCGACAACACGACGCCGCGACACGTGCCCGCGAAGGTGCTCCAGGTGAACGATATTCCGCGCACGAAGAGCGGCAAGATCGTGGAGCTCGCCGTACGCAACGTGATTCACGGCCAGCCGGTGCGGAATATTGAGGCGCTGGCGAATCCCGAGGCGCTCCGTGAATTCCGCGAGCGCCCGGAGCTTGCGTCCTGAAACCGGCGTGACGCGCGTCACATCCCGGGACGTTCCTGCCCGTTCCGGCATCGCGGCGCGGGCTTTCCTGCCCCGAACGCCGGACTGTCTCCCCGGAACGACATGTAAATCATTGTTACGGAGAGAAGTTTTTCATATCACGGAGGGGTCGCCGCGCGTAGCATGGTGGCACGAAGAGGCGGAGTTACCGCCACGATCAGGAGGCCACCATGTCAGGCATGCAGAATCGAGTAAACCCGATCATCGCGATCGCAGCCGTTTCGGTCATCATTTTCAGCGCCGTGGGGATCGGCGTGATGGCCGGCGTCATTCCCAACTCCTTCTCGAAGGGCGCGGACGCTCCCGGGTCGATGCCGCCGGTCGCACAAAGCGACGCCCAGCGGCCGCAGGTAAACGCGCAACCGGGCGAGGTGAACACGCGGAGCACGCAGGCCAGCCCGACCCGCGTGGCGGCAGCCGGGATGCCGAAACCGGCGCCCCAGATCTGCGCTGATTGCGGAAAGGTCACGACGGTCCAGATGGTCCAGCAGGAAGGCGAAGGCACCGGCCTCGGTGCCGTTGCCGGCGGCGTGGTCGGCGGCGTGCTCGGCAATCAGATCGGACGCGGCACCGGCCGCAAGATCGCGACCGTCGCGGGCGCAGCCGGCGGCGCCTACGTTGGTCACCAGGCGGAGAAATCCATGAAATCGACGAAGCG
>Ga0256865_1000444_pt1 | contig 14223 bp, 14 predicted proteins | sample RVTome_14_FD_187337 | JGI IMG/M metagenome (GOLD analysis project Ga0256865, IMG submission 187337) | Soil microbial communities from uranium-contaminated site in the Upper Colorado River Basin, Wyoming, United States - RVT145D125 HiSeq ... | reverse complement strand
TGGCGGGGAACCTGCGTCAACGGAACGCGTTCGCATCGGTCGACAACGGAGACGATCCCCAGTCGGACGCCGACCGGGAATTCGTCTGGCGCCATCGTTACCTGCTGAGCCCGGATGTCTCGCCGCAGCGCTTTTCTCCAGAGGCCCTGCGCGAGCGTCTGCAGGACAATCTGCGGCTCCTGGGCTCACCGGCCGGTATCCTGTTGCGGCGCGTGCTGCCCCGTGACCCCACTGGGGAGATCGTGGGTCTTGCCGAAGCGCTGGCGGGGAACGCCCGACCCGATACGCGCCACGGAGTATGGTTTTCGAAGGACGGGGCGCGAGCGCTTCTGGCAGCGAGGACGCGGGCGCCTGCCTCGGACCTGGATGCGCAGGAGGAGGCGGTCAAACTCGTGCGGGACTCCTTCGCGCGGGCGGCTCGTGGCACTCAGGCAACCCTGCTTCTGACCGGGCCGGGGGTCTTCTCAGTCAGCTCGCGCGCGGGGATCAAGCGCGATGTGGTGCGGTTCGCGATCATCGCGTCCTGCCTGATTGCCGCGCTGCTCATCATGCTCTTTCGCTCGCCCCGTATCGTGGCGCTTAGCCTCGTGCCAGTAGCGAGCGGAGCGCTCGCCGGCATCGCGGCGGTGAGTCTCGGCTTCGGAGAAGTGCACGGCGTGACGCTGGGATTCGGGATCACGCTGCTTGGAGAGGGGGTGGATTACTCTATCTACCTTTTCACGAGGACGACGCCCGGCACGGCCCCGTACCGGACGCTCGACCAGATCTGGCCGACATTGCGGCTGGGCGTGCTCACCTCGATCTGCGGGTTCAGCGCGATGCTGCTCTCGGGCTTCACCGGGCTCGCGCAACTCGGGCTGTTTTCGATTACGGGGCTTATCGTGGCTGCCGCGGTCACCCGTGGTGTGCTGCCGGCGATGCTGCCGCAAGGCTATTCCGCGAAAGCGGCAGCGGCGTTGGTCCCGTTCGTTATGGGTATGATCCGCCATGCCCGCCGGTTTCGCTATGCGGCTTTCGCGTTGATTGCGCTGGCGGCAGGGTTGCTCGCTCTCGGGCGCGAACCGTTGTGGAGCAATAACCTTGCGAGTCTCAATCCCGTCACTCGGGCCGAGCAGCAGCTCGATCAGGCGCTGCGGCAGGATCTTGGCGCGCCGGACGTGCGGCATCTGGTCGTGATTCGAGCCGGGAGCCGGGAGGCCGCGCTCCAGGCGGCCGAATCGGTTGCGGCCGACTTGCGTGACGCTGAGCGCAGCGGCCTCATTGCGAATCATGAATCGCCCTCGACCTACCTCCCCAGCCAGCGCGTTCAGCGCGAGCGCCAGGCCGTGCTGCCACCAGCGCCGCAGCTGCGCGAGAATCTGCGGCAGGCGCTCAAGGGACTGCCCTATCGCGCCGATGCCTTCGAGCCGTTTCTCCAGGACATAGCGGCGGCGAGGAAGGCCCCGCTGATCAGCCGCGAATCGCTCGAGGGCACCCGTCTTGCCCTGAAGGTGGATTCACTTCTCGTGGAACGGGCTGGGGAATGGGCGGCAATGCTGCCGTTATCGGGGGTGACGGATGCTTCGGCGCTCGAGCGCGGGATCCGCCCGGTTCCCGATGCGGAGGTGGTCCTCCTCGACATCAAGCGCGAGTCGGACCGGCTCTACGCCGGTTATCGCGACGAGGTGTTGCTGCACGCACTGCTCGGTGCGGGAGCAATCGTCGTGCTCCTTTTCGTCAGCCTGCGCTCGGTGCGCCGGGTGCTCCGTGTCGTTGTGCCCCTGGTGGCGTCCGTCATCGTCGTCACGTGGGTGCTTTCGCTGGTGCACGGGCCGCTGTCGATATTCCACCTCGTGGGGATGCTTCTGGTGGTGGCCGTGGGATCCAACTATTCGCTTTTCTTCGACAGCGACCTCCCGACCGAGTCCGATCGCCAGCGCACCTGGGCGTCGTCGCTGTTCGCATGCGCCTCCACAATCGTCGGATTCGGCGTGCTCTCCTTCTCGGTCGTACCCGTCTTGAGCGCCATCGGCTCGACCGTGGGCATGGGTGCGATCCTGGCGCTCGTGTTTTCGGCGATCCTGAGCCGCCGTGACCTGGACCACGCGCGGCCGGTGCATGAGACTCCTTAAGCGGCGCCAGGGCGCAAATTCCGGTGCCCGCGCTTCCGATCATCGGGTCCAGTACGTATCCTTTTATCCGTCAATGGACACCCGGTGGAAGCCATTCGCGACATAGCACCCGGGCCGCACGCGGCCCGGCTCGCGCTCGTGATGCTGCCGGGTGCGGGCGATCGGGCGCAGGACCTGGTGGAACATGGATTTGTGCGCGCGCTTCGGGCGCGCGATCTGGCGGTAGACGCCATCCTGGTCGACGCGCGCGTAGATCACTACCTCGAGCGGTGCGTCCCTTCCCTGCTCGAGCGTCACGTCGGGGCATCGACCCCGGACGATGTCCGGATCTGGCTGATGGGGATCTCGCTCGGCGGGATGGGCGCGCTCGAGTACGTTCGCGAGCACCGCTCGGAGATCGCGGGCGTCATCCTGCTGGCGCCTTTTCTCGGTACGCGCGGCGTCATTGCCGAGGTCGCGCGAGCAGGCGGATTACGGCGATGGGATCCCGGCACGATCGGGCCTGGTGACGACGAGCGCAGGCTGCTCGCCTGGTTGCGCGCCTACGATGCGGGGTCTCCGGGAGCGCTGCCCATCTATCTTGGATACGGGACGGAGGACCGCTACGTCGCGGCGAGCATGATCCTTTCCGAGCTCGTCCCGCCGCAGAATGTGGTTTCGATTCGCGGTGGGCACGACTGGTCTACCTGGCTCGGCGCGTGGGAGCGCATTCTCGATATGGGTGTCTTTGCGGGGGAAAATGCGGCTCCGAGCGCAACGCGCCGGCGTCCATGACGCGCTCAGAAATAGGGCGGAAATGACGCGGCCAGCTCCAAAGGATGGCATCGGCGTGGCGCGGCGCTGGCGCCCGGTGCCAGCTGTGCGGATATCGGTGCTGGTGCATGCCGCCGGGGCGGCGGCGCTCGTGGCTGAGCCGGCCCTGTGGTGGTGGTCACTCGGCGTGCTTGCGGCGAATCACCTTGTCTTGAGCGCCGCGGTGCTATGGCCGCGGGGACGCCTGCTCGGCCCCAACTTGATCGGCTTGCCGGTTCAGGCAGCCGCGCGCAACGAGGTGTGCTTGACATTCGACGACGGTCCGGATACCGAGGTAACGCCCCGGGTGCTGGACCTGCTCGATGCGTACCAGGCGAAGGCCAGCTTCTTCTGCGTCGGCGAGAGGGCGGCCGCAAATCCGCATCTCGTGAAGGAAATCGTGCGCAGAGGGCATAGCGTCGAGAACCACAGTTACCAACATTCCCGCGCGTTTTCCTTCTACGGCCTGTCGCGGCTGCGACGCGATGTGGAGGCGGCACAGGAGGTACTTACCCGTGTAACGGGTCGGCCACCAAAGTTTTTCCGTGCGCCGGCGGGTTTCCGCAGTGTCCTGCTCGACCCCGTGCTTGCACGCTACGGGCTGTGCTACGTATCGTGGACGCGCCGGAGTTATGACACGGTCAGTCGCGACCCGGGGCGAATATTGAGCCGGCTCACCGATGGCCTGGGAGCGGGTGACATTCTGCTGCTGCATGACGGTGCCCTCGCAAAAACCGGCCAGTCGTTCGCGCTCGCGACGTTGCCGCAGCTGTTGCGGGAGCTCTCGAGGCGCGGCCTGAGATCCGTGGCACTGCCCGAAGCGTTTCGCGATGGATGATGCAGCCCGAGCTCTCATTGAAACGGCCACTCGGCCTTTTCGCACCGCCGGCATCGCGGCGTGGCAGCATGCGCGTGGCAAGCTGCGTTTCGACCCGGTCTACTTCAAGCTCCTTGAGCGCGGGCTGCTTCCGTCCACCGGAACGCTCCTCGATCTCGGCTGCGGGCAGGGCATCCTCCTTGCTCTGGTTGCTGCCGCGCATCGCCAGTACCGCCGCGGACCCTGGCCCGCGGGCTGGCCGCCGCCGCCCGCGCTGCTGCGCCTGGAAGGTATCGAGTGCCGCGTCGATCGTGTTGCCGTCGCGCGCGCGGCGCTGCGTGCAGATGCATCGATCGAGCAAGGCGACATCCGGCTCGCCCGTTTCCCGGAATGCTCCGCGGTCGCCATCCTGGATGTGCTGTTGTACCTGGAAGAAGCCGAGCAGCGCCGCGTCCTCGAGCGCGCCGTCCGCGCACTCGCCCCCGGCGGCATTCTGCTGTTGCGGGAGACGGACGCGGGGGGCGGCATCGCATTCCAGATGGCGATGTGGAGCGTGCGTTTGCTGGAGGCGCTCGGGGGACGGCTGCACACGCCGCTTTGTTATCGACGGCGTACCGAGTGGATAAGGCTTCTGGAAGGGTTTGGCATGGCCGTCCACGCGGAGCCAATGAGCGCAGGAACGCCTTTCGCGAACGTCCTGTTCATTGCGAGGCACCGGGCGACCTGAATTTTGCTGCGTCGTCTGGACTTCACGCACGATTAGCCGCTATATTCGCTTCCTGCGGCCGGTGCCACTCCTTGGCGGCCGCACTGGCGTCGCCGATTCGGTTGCTTCCAGGAACGCTTGCAGCCCCTTTTTTTGACTCGCTACTCCGTCGTCAACTGCCTCGGCGCTGGAGCCGGCGCGGTGGCTGCCGCGCTTTGGGAGAGGCGCTCGGGCCTGACGCCCTGTGATTTCGATACCATCAGGCTCGACACGCATATCGGTCGCGTCCCGTCGGTGGAGTCCATTGCAATGCGGGCCGACCTCGCGCGCTACGATTGCCGAAACAATCGTCTTGCACAATGGGGGCTCGAGCTGGACGGCTTTGCCGAGAGCGTAGCGGATGCCCGCGAGCGCTACGGCGCCGGGCGCATTGGCGTGTTCATGGGCACGAGCACGTCCGGCATATTCGAAACCGAGCGCGCTTATCAAGGCCGCGATCCGCGCACACGGGCCCTGCCAGCCGATTACCGCTACGAGGAGACGCACAGCACGTATTCGCTGGCCGCCTTCGTGCGCCGCTACCTCGGTCTGAACGGTCCCGCGCTGGTCGTGTCCTCGGCTTGCTCCTCGAGCGCGAAAGTCTTCGGCAACGCGGAACGCATCATCAGCGCGGGCGTGTGCGACGCCGCCGTGGTGGGCGGCGTGGACTCGCTGTGCCTTACCACGCTGTACGGCTTTCATTCGCTGCAGCTCACCGCGCCCGGACCGTGCCGGCCGTTCGCCGCAGGGCGTGACGGGATCTCGATCGGCGAAGGCGCGGGCTTTGCGCTGCTTGAGCGCTCGCCTGGGCAGGCCGGCGTCGTTCGACTGCTCGGCATCGGCGAGAGCTGCGACGCCTATCACATGTCGGCTCCCCATCCCGAGGGTCTGGGTGCCCGACTTGCGATGCAGAGGGCGCTGCAGAGCGCCCGGCTCGAACCGCGCGACATCGACTACATCAACCTCCACGGAACCGGGACCCCGAGCAACGATGCAGCAGAAGACAGGGCCGTCGTAGAGCTTTTCGGGGAAAAGACGGCCTGCAGCTCGACCAAGGGGGCGACCGGACACCTGCTCGGTGCGGCGGGCATCACGGAGGCGATCATCTGCATTCTGGCGATAGAGCAGGGCATCATGCCCGGGAGTGCGAACACGGGCGAAGTTGACCCGCAGCTGAGGTGCAAGTACCTCGTTGAGAATCGTCCAGCCCGGCTGCGTTGCGTGCTGAGCAACTCGTTCGGCTTCGGCGGGAGCAACTGCGCCCTTGTGCTGGGAGCGCAACGCTGATGCGGGCCTTCGTCGAGGGCGTGGGCGTGGTGGGGCCGGGTCTTGACGGCTGGCCCGCGAGCCGGCCGCTGCTCGCAGGGGAGGCGGAATACCATGAGACGCCGACCATTCTCGCGGAGTGCGATTTGCTGCCCGCGACGGAGCGGCGCCGCGCCGGTGTGCCGGTGAAGCTTGCGCTTGCCGCAGGGCAGGAGGCGTTTGCCGGCGCCGGACGGGAGGCCGCCGCCACTGCGAGCGTGTTTGCGTCGTCGAGCGGCGACTGCGAAAACGTGCACCATATCCTCGAGTCCCTCGCTACAAGCAGTCGCGAGGTGTCACCGATGCGCTTCCACAACTCGGTACACAATGCCGCGGCCGGTTACTGGAGCATCGCTACGCGTTGCCGGGAAACGTCAACAAGCATCAGCGGTCACGATGCCAGCTTTGCCGCGGGTCTGCTGGAAGCCGCGACCCAGGTCGCAACCGGGTGCGCAGTCGTGCTTATCGCGTACGACCATCCCTATCCGGAGCCATTGAACCGGGTGCGGCCCGTTCGGACGAGCTTCGGCGTGGCGCTGGTGCTCGCGCCGGACGCGACCCGGCACGCAGTGGCCGCGCTCGAGGTCGAGTTCGCGCCGCGCACCGGGGTTGCCACCCGCATGACTGATCCGCGGCTCGAGGCGGTGCGAAGCGGCGTGCCCGCGGCGCGCAGCCTGCCGTTGCTCGCCGCACTTGCACGCTCGTCGCGCGAAGCGATCGTCCTGGAGTACGTCGAAGGCACGCACCTGCGGGTGACAGTGGAACCATGCGTCTGAACCGCGGCGATATTGCTGCCCTGATTCCCCATGCCGGCGCGATGTGCCTCCTCGACGGGGTCAAAGAATGGGACTCGACCCGGATATGCTGCGTGAGCCGCAGCCATCTCGACACGGGAAATCCGCTGCGCGTAAACGGGACGCTGTCGGCGCTTTGCGGAATCGAGTATGCCGCGCAGGCGATGGCCGTTCACGCCGGCCTGACGGGGAACGCGAAAGCGAAGCCGCGCACAGGCTATCTCGCGAGCCTGCGGGATATCGAATGTAGCCGTGATCGGCTGGATGATCTTGACGGCGACCTGGTGGTCGAGGCCGAGCGTATGGCGGGCGATGGGTTGCGTGTGATGTACGGATTCACGCTGTGGATCGGCAGGGAGCGGGTTCTGAGGGGCCGGGCTGCCGTCGTGCTGGACACGGGCGACACGGATGCGTGAGCTTCGCGGGGTGCCGGGCCGTCAGGCTCCCGCTCCGGCGACCCACGCGCCTTCGACTTCCAGTAGAAGGTCCGAGCGGCAAATGTCGGCCTGGAGATAGATCACGGTGCTTCGCGGCGCGAGCGATTGAGCCAGACGATCGCGTACCGCGCGAAGATTCCCGGGGTTTCTGAGATACACCCTGAAGAATTTTCGCGCGCTTGGACCTGTGTAATCCATGCTCTCCGCTCTTACCTGTTCAAGCACGGCGCGGAGGTTTTCTGCCGTCTCATGAGCTTGCGCCACCGCGTCACCCGCGTGCATCGTCTCGTGCCCCACGATGCTAGCCGTCCCCGAGATGAACAGTACCGGCACCCCGCCGACCGTCGCCCGCATGCCCCGCGAGAAGGCGGGGCCGCGCGGACCGTACGACGGCGGATAACGGTAAGGCGCCCATTGGCGTGGATTGGAAACCGGCTGACCGGGCTTGCGAGCGGCAAGAAAGTAAATTGTGAGAGGACCGCCGCCGGTTCCCAGGGCACAGGCGGCCGGCGCGCACTCCTCAATAACGCGGCCATGCGATCGAAAGGCCTCGTGCCGGCCTACATTGAACCAGCGGTACCGCTCCAGACCGTCGGCATCACCGTTGATTCGTGGCAGATAATGCCAGACGCGAAGCAGATGGTAATACCCCAGACGCTCGGCAACATCGAAGATTCGGCAATAGGCGCCGTATACCGCCTGGTTCAGATGCGCATCGGCACTGACCTGAAGGCAGCCAAACAGCAGCTCATCGTTGCGTGCGGTGGCAATCCCGAATTGATCGTCGCGCACGACGGGTTGTCCACTGGTCCAGATCTCGAACGCAGACGGTTGCTCGAGCGTGCGGAGCTCGACGTGCGCGTACGGACAGTCTGGAGCCTCATGTTCGCAGCGCGCGCCGAATGCAATTGCGCCGAGAAGGTGCCCCTTGTGGGCGCGGCAGTAACTTTCGAATTCCTCGCCACCCAGGTATTGAAGACCGAGAGTGGCGCTTACCCGGTCCATGACTGCCGGCTCATGGTTGGATCAACGCCGGCGTCACGCGTTGCCCGCCTGCGCTTGCGCCAGTTGCGGATACTGGCCGCGAACATGGATGCGGCCTTCATGTAATAGAGCGCCTTGAAGGCCAGAAGGCGGCCTTTGATCGGCGTGTCCCGGAATATATCGCCTGCCAGGAGCGAGAGCACCGCGGTCTTGATGCGAAGGCGCTGGCCGGGCCTCATGAACAGCTCGCAAAGTCCCGGCGCCGTCGCGCGGTGGATAAACCAGGAATAGGCCGCCGGCCCCCGTTCGACCGAGCGCTCGTAATGCCTGACGGCCGACGATGCGAGTTCCGGTTGTTGAAGGCAGGTCTCCACGGTTTGGGCGCCGACGAACGCGCTGTGCATCGCCAGATAGACGCCGGTCGAAAACACGGGGTCGATGAATGCGTATGCATCGCCCAGCATGATGTAGTGCTCGCCGCCGGCGCGGCTGGTGCTGTAGGAATAGTTTCCGGTCGCTGTCACCGGCGACACCAGCCGGGCGTCCCGCAGCCGCTCGGCGAGCGGAGGGCAAAGGGCGATGGTGTCCAGGAAAAAACGCTCGACGCCCGTCTTTCTCGACCTCATATAGTACGGCCAGCAAACCGCGCCGACGCTTGTCGCGCCATCCGAGAGCGGGATGAACCAGAGCCAGCCGTGATCGAACCAGAATACGCTGATGTTTCCCTCGGCGCGTCCGGGCAATCGGACTGCACCCGAGAAATGGCCGAACAAGGCCGCGCTGTTGTGTTTCGCGCTGCGCCGCTTGATCCCGAAGCGACTGGCAAGAAAGGTGTCGCGTCCCGAGGCATCCACCACGAACCGCGTCAGCCATACCTCCTCTCTTCCATCGTCATGGCGCGCCGTGACCTGAGCGCCGAATCCTTTGAACCGGACGTCCTTTACGCGGCATGACTCGATGGTGCGCGCACCGCAGCGAGCCGCATTGCGAAACAGGATCTCGTCAAATTCGGACCGACGCACCTGGTAGGCAGAGGAGAACTTCTTGTCCCAGCCTTCGGCAAAATCGAACATGACCGGGCGCTCGTGCCGGGGCGAGACGAACTCGGCACCGTATTTGGGCATCCCGATCGATTCGATCTCGTGAGCCACGCCCAGGCGCTCGAACAGGGGCAGATTGTGCGGGAGCAGCGATTCTCCAATGTGAAAGCGCGGATGACGGGCCTTCTCGATCACTACGACATTGTGCCCGCGCTGGGCAAGGAGCGCCGAGATGGTCGAGCCTGCCGGCCCGCCCCCGATCACCAGCACGTCGCACGTCGCCTGCGGGGCACGCTTGCTGTCAATCACGTCCCGATTTCCTCATTGCGGCCGGCCGTCGGCGCTGGACGCACGATGCGTGTATCCGCATGCTGTCAGCCATTGTCAGGACAATGCTTCACACCGGGGAAATTATAGTCGTAAGTCGAGGGAATGCCAGCAGACAATCCGTGATCGGGACAACGGCATGATGATAAACTTCGCTCACATCGGCGCCGCACCGGAATTCGTGCGATCTCTCCGCGACGTATCCCGGCCATCCCGCCCAGGGCACGATCATTGACACACGCGGTCATGGGACGACTCTCCGCCGTCATTCCGGCTTTCAACGAGGCCGGCACGATCCGCGACGTTGTCGCACGCACCCTTCGCCGCGTTCCCCACGTCGTGGTCGTGGACGACGGCTCCAGCGATGGCACGGGCGCCGCGCTCGCGGGCCTGCCCGTGACGCTCATCCGTAATGAAAGAAACCGCGGAAAGGCATTCAGCCTCGCGGCGGGAGCCGGGCATGCCATTGCCCGCGGCGCCGAGGCGATCGTCACGCTCGACGGCGACGGCCAGCATCGACCGGAGGATATCCCGCGGCTTGCGCAGGCCCATGAGCGCGACCCGGCGGCGGTCATCATCGGCTCCCGACTCCATGATCGCGACCAGATTCCGCGGGACCGCTATCTCGCCAACCGCTTCGCCAATTTCTGGATCGCTTGGGCCGCGGGTCAGCCGATCGCAGACAGCCAGTCCGGCTTTCGCATCTATCCGGCGGAGCTCTTCCGGGAGCTCGCTCCGCGGGCCGAGCGCGACCCGGGTTTCGTATTCGAGAGCGAGATCCTGATCGAGGCCGGGCGCCGCGGGGTCCGGATTACGAATGTACCGGTTTCTGCCGCGTACCCGGAGCGGGCGCGGCGCAGCCACTTCAGGCCCGTGCTCGATTTCGCACGGATCGGCCGCATGGTCGCCTGGAAGCTCCTCTCGCGCGGCCTTTACCTCCCCGGGCTTATGAGAAGCCTGCAACGGCCCCCCGCTCCGTCACGTGCTGGCCGGGATCGAGGCCGGGGGGCTTGATCTGCATCAAGCTGCCGGCTCGGGAGGCTGCTTAGAGTGCCGGTATTCCCATTTCGTCAAAGCGAGCCGACGGCATGCACAGCATGGTCAAGATCGCCATAGCGGCGACCGGGGCAGCCGTTATGGTGGCGGCTGCGATCGACACGACGGCACAGGAGCCGAACAGGGAACGCCAGCAGCTCCAGCAGCGCGTCCAGAAGCGCGAGATCATCCCCGGCTCGGAGCTGATGACCTCGCAGGAGCGCGAAGCGTACCGGCAGCGCATGGCGGCGGCGAAATCGGACGAGGAGCGCGACAGGCTGCGCGCCGAGCACTACGAGGCAATGGACGAGCGCGCCCGGCTGCGCGGCCTGCGTCTTGCCGACCCTCCACCTGGCGCCCGAGGCGCAGCGAAATGAAGCCCAGCGTCACCGTGATTGCGGCGTGCGTTGTCATGGCGATCGCAGGGCAGGCCGCTGCCGCGGGCGACCCGGTGCGCGGCGAGCAGCTTCACGCGGACTGCCTCGGCTGCCATGGCACCGAGCTCTACGTTCCACCCAAGGCCAGGATCAAGTCGCTTTCTGCGCTGAAGACCGAAGTGGAGCGCTGGAACGACCGCATGAATCCCAAGTTCACGACGCAGGAGATCGAGGACCTCGTCGCCTGGCTCAACGCGACCTTCTATAAATTTTCACGATGACCTAGAGCCCGTATCAAAATGACGTCGCTTCTCCTCAAACGATCCCCAAAGCGCAGGCACAGAGGACACGAAGGACACAGAGGACAGACGATATTGAATTTCCTTCGTGTCCTTGGTGTCCTTCGTGTCTACGCTTTTCAGTCTGTTACCGGTTTTTATAGTGCCCAGTGAGGCGCGAGAGTGAGGCGTAAGAGGGCAGACCCATCACTCAATCACTCGTCACGCTTCAGTCCAGAACGTGGGAGACCATCCCGTCGGCCAGCTTGGGGTCGAACCACGTGGACTTGGTCGGCATGACCTGACCGGCTTCTGCCACCGCCATCAGGTCGTCCATGCTGGTCGGATAAAGGGCGAAGGCAGCGGCCATCTCGCCGCTGTTGACGCGTTTCTCGAGCCCCGGCAGGCCGCGGCTCCCGCCGACGTAGTCGATCCGCTTGTCGCGGCGCAGATCCCTGATGCCCAGGAGGGGTCCGAGCAGGTAATCCGAGAGCAGCCGCGCATCGAGGCGGGCGACGGGATCCGAGGCCGGAATGAGATCGGGGCGGAGAGACAGGCGATACCATTCGCCGGCGAGATAAAGACCGAATTCCGCCCGCTTTGCCGGCGCGACCGGCGTGGCGCTTCTCTCCACTGAGAAGGTTTCCCGCAAACGCGCGAGAAACGCCCCGGCGTCCATGCCGTTGAGATCAGCGACCACGCGGTTGTAGGCGAGAATCCTCGTCTGGTGGTGGGGGAAGATCACCACCAGGAAATAATTGTAGCTTTCCTCGCCGGTGTGGCGCGGATTGGCGGCGCGGCGCGCGGCCGCGACACGAGAGGCAGCCGCCGAGCGATGGTGGCCGTCGGCAATGTAGAGGGCGGGCAGGGCATCAAAGGCACGCGTGAGCTGCGCCTGGACCCCGGGCTCGCGCACGACCCAGAGCGAGTGACGCACGCCGTCATCGGCGGTGGCGTCCGCTTCCGGCGCGCCGGCCGACGAGCGCAGCAGGATGCCGTCTATCTCCGGCGCACCGGGGTACGCGACGAGTACCGGCCCGGTCTGGGCATTGAGCACCTCGATCTGTCGCATGCGGTCGTTTTCCTTGTCCGTTTGCGTGTGCTCGTGCTTGCGGATGCGGTTGCTGTCGTATTCCGTGATCGAGGCCGCCGCCACGAGCCCGGTCTGGATGTGACCGCCCATGACCATGCGATAGACGTAATAGCAGCGCGCCGGATCACGGGCGATGACACCTTCGCGCAACATGCGATCCAGATTCTCCCTTGCCTTGGCGTAGACTTCCGGCGCGTAGGGGTTCGAGCCGGGCGGGAGATCGATCTCGGGCTTCGAGATGTGCAGAAAGCTCCATGGCCTTCCGGAGGCGCGGGCGCGCGCTTCCTCGGTCGACAGGACGTCGTACGGCGGCGCGATGACTTCCGCAGCGCGCCCGGGCGCCGGGCGCAGGCCGGCAAAGGGGTGGATGAGGTTCATGGCGGGGTCCCGGTGCAAGAAAACTGTCACCTGCGCGCACTGAGCGGTGCGATACACGGCGCGCCGTGAAAGAGGCGATTATAGCCGGGGGCGTGCGGGCTTGCTCCGGCCCCGGCGCAGATCGCGAAACCCGGGCGCATGCGACCGTGGGGGACGGCGAGAGCCGGTCGATGACCGATTGCTATCCGGCGTCGGCGCTTTTGCCCGCGTCGTTCATTTGCTGCATCTCGGCGGCGAATTGTCTCTTGCGTGCGCGGTGGGTACGCGCCCGTACGTCAACCCCCGGAATCTTCAGTGCCTCGATCATCCGCCTGCGGTATGCGCGAGCATCCCGAATGCGACGGAAGCTCGCCACGGCGATGGTTTCGCCGTCGCTCGTCAGCGTGACGTCGAACCACCGGCCATCCCATTGCCTCTCCGCGCTGATGGATACGCGCACCGGATGCGGCACCCTCTCGCCTTCCTCCACCGAGCGCCGGATGGCGGACTCGAGAAAGGCCTTCCGTGCCGCCGCTAACTTCCGTCGCGCCGCTCGTGCCACCGACATCGCGGTCAACTGCGCTTGAGAGGCGCGGGCGACACGAGGACCCCGAACTGCTCGCACCAGATGACGACCGTCTCATAGCGCGCAAGATCGACGCCCGCGGGTATGGGGTAGTTCTGGCTGCCCTTGAACGCCTTCAGCCGGCCGAGATCGACGTACATCAGCTTCGCCACGTTGGTCGACGCCGTGATGTTCTTGTCGGGCACGAGATAGACGTGGAATTTCGGGCCCGGCCCGACCTCGAAATTGCTCTCGAGATGCAGCAGATCCTGATAGGCGGTCACATCGCCTTTTCCGTAGTGGATCGGGTCCGAGGGGTTGGCGTGGATGAAGGTGCCTTTTGCCACAACCGTTCTGGTGCCGGGACTCTCGACCTTTTCCGTTGCGACGATGTCGGCAAGAAAGATATAGGGGTAGACAAAGATCCCGAGCGCGAACCCGGCCGCGATCCCGAGCACGCCGCCAAAAACAAACACGAGTATGTACTTGCCCATTCCCGCTCCCTTTTTCGTTGAGGTCTATCGGAGGGTCTTGAACGCCGTGAATCGTAAATCGTGAATCGTTTATCGTAAATCGTGAATCGTAACGGAACCGCCGATTAATGCCGATACATACGGATCCTTCGAGGGTTTCACCGCCAAGGCGCCAAGACAATCATAGCGGTTGGCGAAAGGGTCTGTACTATTCGTGTGGATCTGTTTGCGCTCATCGGCGTTCATCGGCGGTTTGATCAGCCCTGGCCGAGTGCCGTGAACACCTCGCGCACAGCCGCAATGCGCGCTCCGACATCCGGCAGGCTCGCCTCGATGCGCAGCCGGTCCTGCCCGGCCAGGCGAAAGTTGGGCCGCGACTGCACGAGATTCAGCACCTTGATCGGCTCGATCGGCGGCTTCGGCACGAACTGCAGCTGGATGACCGAGTCAGTGGCGTCGATGCGCGCGACGCCGAGGGGCTTGCCCAGAATCCTCAGCCGGTGGCACTCGACGAGTGCACGCGCCGCGTCGGGCAGCGGGCCGAAGCGGTCGATCAGCTCCTCGGCGAGCCGTTCCAGCTCCTCCGGGGTGTCGCAATTGGCGAAGCGCTTGTAGAGCACGAGGCGCTCGTGGACGTCGGAACAGTAGGCCTCGGGCAGGAGCGCCGGGACGTGAAGATTGATCTCGGTCGTG
>Ga0256865_1000439_pt1 | contig 14306 bp, 10 predicted proteins | sample RVTome_14_FD_187337 | JGI IMG/M metagenome (GOLD analysis project Ga0256865, IMG submission 187337) | Soil microbial communities from uranium-contaminated site in the Upper Colorado River Basin, Wyoming, United States - RVT145D125 HiSeq ... | reverse complement strand
AACTCCGGGCGCGCGAGGATGTTGGCCAGATCGAGCAGAACCAGCAGACCGTCCTCGCCGACGACCTGCCCTTCGGCCGCGTCCCGGGGAAAACCGGAGAGTCCCTCGGTGACCGGCTCGATGGAGGCCAGGGCAAGCGTGCGAATCCCCTCCACCCGCTCCGTGAGCAGGGCGGTCACCAAGCCGGCCGCCTCCACAACAATCAACTGACCGTTTGCCGGCGTATCCTCTCCGGCCAGACCCAGCAATGGCCGCAGGTCGGTGACGGCAACGATCTGCCCGCGCAGGTTGATGACGCCGCGGATGTGTCCGGCCACCCGCGGCACCCGCACCAGTCTGGGCATCCGCAGGACCTCCCGGGCCACTGTCGAAGGCAGGGCATAACGCTCGCCGGCGAGCCGGAAGACGACATAATCGCGGGTCTCAACCGCAGCGGTCTCGCCCCCCTCTTCGATTCCCCGCCAGTATTCGTCCCGCATCTCCTGGAGGACGCGGTCAATTTCGTAAGTCTGTCGCTCTTTCATTGAAGGCACCCTCGATGATTATATGGGTATCAGGCCTGCTTCCCCAACTGGCCGGCATCGTCGCGGCAGACTTCCAGAAAAACCGCCCGCGACAAACCGCCGGAATGCGGGATGAGCGCTTCGTCGGCCGTTTTTTCCAACAGCCGGATCGTGTTGTTGAGTTCGCGACGAGCATCACGCGGTCGCCCCAGACGCCAGAAGACCTTGCTCAGGTTGTAGTGGGGCATGATGAATTCCATGTCGAGCAGGAGCGCCTTGCGGTATTCGCTCAGCGCCCCCTCCAGATCGTTCTGCAACTCGCAGATCAGCCCCTGCAGAAAATAGACTTCGGGACGCAGGTCATCGATCGCCAAGGCCTGCGTGCAGGCTTCCAGAGCCTGTTCGTAGCGGCCCTCGTTGGCAAGAATGAAGCCTTTGCCCACCGTCGCCCCGACATGCTGCGGCAGGTGGCGGAGGATTGTATCATAGCTCTGAGACGCTGTTCTAAAATTTTCGCGATTAAATTCCTGCTCCGCCCTGACGAAGAGCTCTTGCAAATCGGGTGCCGGCGGCGCGGCGGCAGGGAGCGGACAAACTGGAGGCGGAACCGGTGAGGAGGGTTGCGGAGACCTTGGCGGCGGGCGGAGGGCCGTGACCGGGGGCGGCAGACTAGGCACTGCATCTGCGGTTTCTTCATCCCGCAGCTGATAGAAGAACCCCCCCGCCTGGTGCTGGCGCTGAAACCGGTCTGAGATGTTGATCAGGGTTTCGGCATGGCCGAGAAAAAGAAAGCCCCCCGGGCTGAGGCAACGGGAGAACTTCTCGACGATGCGCCGGGTGGTGCCGAGCCGGAAATAGATCATCACGTTGCGGCAGAAGAGGATGTCAATGTTGCTGGTGCCGTTGTCCACCGAGGGGAAGGCCCCGGTCTGCAGGTTGAGATAGGCGAAGCGCACCATATCCCGAATCCGGGTATCGACCACATAGGCACTGCCGACCCGCTGAAAATATTTCTCCCGGAAAACCGCATCGGTCACTCTCAGCGCCCGGGGGCCATAACTCCCTTCGCGAGCCCGGCGCAGGGCCACCTTGTTGATATCGGTGCCGAGGATCTGCACATCCCAGTCGGCCAGCAGAGGAAAGTGCTCGCACAGCAGCATGGCGAGCGTATAGGGCTCCTCCCCGGTGGAGCAGCCGGCCGACCAGATACGCAGCGAGCGCTGCGTGCGGTTGCGCACGATCAGTTCGGGCAGGACGTGATGAATCAGGGCGTCGAAATGCGCCAGGTAGCGAAAGAAGTAGGTTTCACCGACGGTCAGCAGACCGAGCAGCTTCTTCTGCTCCTGGCGGCTCTCGCCGTACTTTTCGAGATAATGGAAATAGTCTCCGTAATCTTTAGCGCCGATGGCACGCATGCGCCGCTGCAGGCCCCGCTCGAGGATCTTGATGTTGCTCTGGTCGAAGTGGAGGCCGCTATGGGTGAGCAGATACTCCTGGAAGAGGGTCAGCTCCTCCTCGTTCATGGGGCCGTAGCCGAGCCCATGTTCGTGCCGGTTCGCCTTCAGAAGAGCGACATCCTCGAGCAACCGGCGCCGGTCGATCGGCTTGGGGAGAAAATCGAAAGCATCCAGCAGCTCGTACTCCAGCTCGGCCTGGCGAGAGGTCGCGATCACCGGAATTTTTTTCGTGGAACGATGAACTCCCAGCCGACGCAGCGTATCGAGGCCCGCGGATTCCGGCATGGAGACATCGAGGATGACCAGGTCGGGAGCCAACTGGCGGACCGCCTGATAATGGCCCTCTCCGGTCCGCAGACACTCCACCTGACAACCGGCATCGAGGAGCGTTGCCGAAAGGGTACGACACAGTTCCTGATCCTCGTCGACAATCAACACGAGAAAGCGGTCGTCGCTCACTGGCGGAATCCTCCCGTAACGCCCGGACCGGCTGCAGTCGGCAAGCCGGCCCGCATTACCGTCTTCGGTCGTGGCCGCAAACGGTTAACCCTTATCATCCTGCTCGGTCCTGACCCAGGAATCGCGCAGGGTCACCGTCCGGTTGAAGACGGGAGCCCCGGGCACGGAGTCGCGGGAATCAACGCAGAAATAACCAAGCCGCTCGAACTGAAAACAGCTCTCCGGGCCAGCCTCGGCCAGCCCCGGTTCGACGCGGCAGCCGGTCAAAGTCTCGATGGAAGCGGGATTCAGGCAGGCGCGGTAATCGCCGTCCTTGCCGCTGCCCGGGTTCGCCTCGGTGAAGAGTCGGTCGTAGAGGCGAACCTGGACCGGCAGAGCGTGGCCGGCCGACACCCAGTGGATCGTCCCCTTGACCTTGCGTCCGTCCGGTGCACTGCCGCCGCGCGTCTGCGGGTCGTAGCTGCAGCGCAGTTCGACCACCTCGCCGGCGGCGTCCTTGATCACCCGCTCGCAGCGGATGAAGTAGGCGAAGCGCAGCCGCACCTCACGCCCCGGGGCCAGGCGGAAAAACTTGTTCGGCGGGTCCTCGAGAAAATCGTCCCGTTCAATGAAGAGTTCGCGGCTGAAAGGGACTTTGCGGCTCCCCATGGCCGGGTCGTTTGGATGGTTGGCCCCTTCGAACTCCTCGACCTCGCCCTCCGGGTAGTTTTCGATGACCACCTTCAGCGGACGCAGCACCGCCATGGCCCGCGGCGCCCGAGCGTTAAGGTCTTCGCGGACGCAGTCCTCAAGCACTCCCATGTCGATCCAGCTGTCGCTCTTGCCGACGCCGATCCGCTCGCAGAAGGCGCGGATCGCCTTCGGCGTGAAGCCCCGCCGGCGCAGACCGACGATGGTCGGCATGCGCGGATCGTCCCAGCCCTCGACCCGCCCTTCGTTCACCAGTTCGAGCAGCTTGCGCTTGCTCATGACGGTATAGGTCAGGTTGAGCCTGGCGAACTCGATCTGCTGCGGATGGCAGGGGACCTCCAGGTTGTCGATAAACCAGTCATAGAGCGGGCGGTGGTCCTCGAACTCCAGGGTACAGATGGAATGGGTGATCCCCTCAAGGGCATCGGAGAGGGGATGAGCGAAGTCGTACATCGGGTAGAGACACCAACTGTCGCCGGTCCGGTAGTGGGTGGCGCGCTGGATCCGGTAGATGACCGGGTCGCGCAGGTTCATGTTGGGCGAGGCCATATCGATTTTGGCCCGCAGGGTATGGGCGCCGTCCTCGAATTCGCAGGCCCGCATGCGGGCAAAGAGGTCGAGGTTCTCCTCCACGCTGCGGCCGCGGAAGGGACTCTCCCTGCCGGGTTCCGTCAACGTCCCGCGATAGGCCCGGACTTCCTCGGCACGCAGGCTGTCGACGTAGGCCTTACCCTTGCGGATCAGTTCCAGCGCGAACTGGTAGAGCCGCTCGTAATAATCGGAAGCGTAGTAGAGATGGTTTCCCCAGTCGAAACCGAGCCAGCGTACCGCCTCCTGAATCGCCTCGGCGTACTCGACACTCTCCTTTTCCGGGTTGGTGTCGTCCATGCGCAGGTGGCAGCGACCACCGAATTCGGCCGCCAGGCCGAAGTTGAGACAGATCGACTTGGCGTGGCCGATATGCAGATAGCCGTTGGGCTCAGGCGGAAAGCGGGTCGCCACCTGCCCGTCGTTTTTGCCTGCCTTGAGATCTTCGCTGATGATGTTGCGGATGAAATTGGCGGGTAGCGGCACAGCGCTGGTCGTCATGGGTGGGAATACCTTTCCTCTTCTGTAGTTGCTCCGGTCCGCAGCAAGTGGCGGCGCAGCGGCAGTCAGACGTCGAGTTCCTCGTCGATCGCCAGCCGCTGCAGCAGCACCACGGCGTGCGCCGAAATCCCTTCGCCGCGCCCCTCGAAGCCGAGTTCTTCGGTGGTGGTCGCCTTGACGTTGACCCTGTCGAAACTGGTAGCACAGGCGCCGGCGATGTTCTCCACCATCGCCCGGATGTGCGGCGCGAGCCTGGGTCGTTGGGCGATCACCGTGGCATCTAGGTTGCCGATGGCATATCCCCTGGCCGCTGCCAGCGCCATGACCTCGCGCAGCAGCTTGAGGCTGGAAATCCCTTTGTAGGCCGGATCGGTGTCGGGAAAGTGCCGGCCGATATCCCCTTCACCCAAGGCTCCGAGCACGGCGTCGCAGATGGCGTGCAAAAGCACGTCGGCATCGGAATGCCCCAGCAGACCGAGACCGTAGGGAATTTCCACGCCGCCGAGGATCAGCTTGCGCTCCGCTACCAGGCGGTGTACATCATAGCCGTGACCAATACGCATGACTCTCCTAACCCGGCAAAGGACAAAGGTCAAAAGGCCAAGGGTTTAGACCCTTAGCCCTACGCTATAAGCCGTTAGCCGGCGCTTTTAGAAACGCCTCCGCCAGAATCAGGTCCTCGGGTGAGGTGATCTTGATGTTGCGATAACTCCCCTCGAGCATTGCCACCGGGTAGCCGAGGCGCTCGACAAGGGCAGCATCGTCGGTGCCGCGAAACCCGTCCCGGACTGCCCGTTCATGGGCATCACGAATCAGCGCGAAGCGAAACGCCTGCGGCGTCTGCGCCTGCCAGAGCCGGTGCCGATCGGGTGTGCCGAGGACCAGGGAATCCTCGACCTCCTTGATGGTGTCTTTGACGGGGACGCCGACCACACAGGCGCCGACCCTGAGGGCGGTCGCCACCACCCGGGGGATCAGGGCTGGCGAAAAAAAAGGGCGCGCCCCATCATGAATCAACACGATGTCGTCCGCCGCCGCACCGCACTCCAGCAGGCCGTTGCGCACCGACTCCTGGCGCTCGGCACCGCCAGCGATGATGCTGCGCACCTTGGCGAAGGCGAAGCGTTCGACCACTTCGCGACGGCAGTAGGCGATCTCCGTCGCAGGCGATATCAGATGGATGCTGTCGACTACAGGGTGGCCGTCGAACAGGTTCAGAGTGTGGGCCAGAATCGGCCGGTCGGCGAGGGTCAGGTATTGCTTGTTGACCGCAGCCCCCATCCGGCTGCCGGCACCGGCAGCGGGGACCAGAACGATGACGCTCATGAAGCTCCGGAGATGGGGAAAAGGGCCGCACCATTGGAGCCGGCCGACATTACATGGACCTCCGGCGCGCTACCGGGAGAAACGCCCAACGACGAGGGCAAAAGAAAGGACCAGGTAATCTTGCACCTGGTCCGCAAGGCGACAAGGGTGAAGTTAGTGGAAGAAAATCTTTTCGACCCGCTCGACGACCTGCTCCTCCTGCGCCCCTTCAGCGAGGGCGACCTCCTTCACCAGGAGTTTGCGCGCAAGCTCCAATACCTTTTTTTCACCATAGGAGAGTTCTTTTTCACCGCGGATGATGTAGAGTTCACGCAGCACCTCCGCCACTTCGCGCAAATCCCCGGACTTGATCTTTTCGTTGTATTCGCGTTGCCGCCGACTCCATGAGCCGAAGGCTTGTCCGGCGCTCCGTTTTTCTTCCAGGATGTCGTAGATGGTGTCGACTTTCCCTTTTTCGATAAGGCAGCGCATGCCGACCTGAACGACATTGCCTATCGGCACCATGATGGTCATATCGCTGTCGACGATCCGCAGGACATAGAACTCGTTCTTTTGCCCAGAATACTCCCTGGATTCGATTGCCTCGATTACCCCAACCCCCTGGGCAGGATAGACTGCCATGTCACCTATTTTGAACATGGGTTTTCCTCCCTTCTGCATTCCAACAGAATAGCACAACTTGCGCGGTCCGTCAAGGCCAACCCTCCTTGAAACAAGGACTTAGCCGGCCTGGCGGCTTTATCATCCGGCCTGCCACATCCCTCCTCACTGCGATTTCTGTCCCCTGGCGTGGTAAGGGTGGTTCCGCCTTTCATCCGAATACTCTGTCTTATCATGGCCTTTGCCACCCTTCCCCGGACGGGGGCAACCCGACCAGCAGTTTCCGGTCCCATCAAAACGGAGCAGCAGACAAAAAGAAGGCCCCGGCACATCGCACCGGGGCTCACGCCTTTACCTGTCACCAGTCGCCGCCGTTCAGTTGATCTGGACGATGTTGCCGTCCTGCACCTGCAACAGGAAAAGCTTTTTTTCCGCATCCCCCTGCTGAGTGAACGACGTCGCCCCGGTCACGCCTGGGTAGTTCCGCACTCGGGAGAGAGCCAGGCGAAAATCTTCCCGCGTCCGGATTTCGGCACGATCGAGGAGCAAGAGCAGGATACTGGCGGCATCGTAGCCCTGGGCTTCGAGGATAGACGGCTCCTCCCCGTACTTTTCCGAATAGCGGTCGACAAACTCCTGAACAAGGGGGTGGGGGCTGTCGCGGAAAAAGCCGTCAACAAACACCGCTCCCTCGACGAACCGGCCGGCGAGACGGACGAGGTCAGGCGAGTTCCAGCCGTTGATTCCAAGCAGGAGATGGTTCTCAATGCCGAAAAAAGCCAGTTGCGGCGCGATGAGCCCAACACGGTCGGCGTAGTCAGGAATGAACAGGGCCTCGAAGGGGAGCGGTTTGGGCTGCGATGCTGTCCCTCCGGCGCCGGATGGTTCCGGGTCGGGGGCGTCGGGATCTTCCCCCCGCAGCAGCTTGATCTGGCGACGGAAGTCGGTGATGTTTTCGGGGTAGCTTTGGCGGGCCGCTATCCGCCCACCGCGCCTTTCCACTTCGCTGGCGAAAAGCTCCGCCATCTCTCGGCCCAACCGGTTTGCCGGGCTGAGAACAGCGAAGGCGGTCAGCTTCTGTTCATCCATGGCGTAGCGGACCAGTGTCACCACCTGCTGGCGGCTGGTCAGCGAGTCGCGGAAGACATAGTCTCCGGCTTCCGGCAACCCGTCTTTCTGGGAAAGGGTCAACAGCGGAACACTCAATTGCTGAGCCTGGCTGGCCGCAGCCTGGGCAGCAGCGCCGGTGAGCGGCCCGGCGATCGCCAAAACCTGCTCACCCTCGACCAACTCGATGACGGCCTTCTCACTCATCACCGGATCGGCACCAGTGTCCCGGTAGAGGAAGCGGTCCGGCTTTTTACCGCCGGCTTGATGAATCTCCAGCGCCAGGTCCATGCCGCGCCGAACCATTTCACCGAAGTTGGCGTAGCGACCGGAGAGCGGAAGCAAAACACCCACGGCCCGCCGCAGCCAGCCCTGGCCGGTCAACCGCTCCCAGAGTCGAACGGCTTCCGGCCGGTAGGGAAAGGGAATGCCCCCCTGCATCAGGCTTTCCGCCAAGCGGCGTGCCAGCTCGGTATGGCCGTGCGCAGCCGCCCGCACCGCCTGCTGCAAGAGAGCATCCTGACCGAGGGGGGAGCCGCTGAACATGAAGGTCGCCTCCGCCAGTTCGGCGTCGTCGAGGTGATCCCGAAGCAGTCCGTGCGCCTGTGTTAGTAGTTCCTCGGATCGGGTGCCGGCCGGCACGGCGAGCGCCTGGTGGATGAAGAGAAGGGCCTGCAGCGGCTCCCCGCTGGCGGCCCTGGCCTCAGCGTGGGCCGCAAGGGACCGGACGGGATCGGCTTCGCCCGGCGCTGACACCTCGCTGTCACCAAAGACGAATTCGATCGCCCGCAGTGGCGGCGCCCAGCAAAGGGCCACGGCCGCCAGCAGCAGCCCGGCGACGAACGTGCGTGTCATCATTCCTCTCCTCATCATTCCCGCCGATGACTAGCCGAACAGTTCCTTGACCTTGGCGAGGAAGCTCTTGCCCATGGGGTGTACGTCCTCGCCTCCCTCGCGGGCAAACTCCTCGAGCAGCCCCTTCTGTCGGGCTGTGAGATGCGTCGGAGTCTCCACCCGCACCACCACAAGGTGGTCGCCACGGCCGTACCCCTGCAGCACGGGGATCCCCTTGCCGGCAAGTTTCAGCACCTTGCCGGACTGGGTACCGGCCGGAATCTTCAGTCTGATCTTGCCCTCGAGGGTCGGCACCTCGAGTTCACAGCCGAGGGCGGCCTGAATGAAAGAGATGGGAAGCTCGCAGATGACGTCCTGCCCCTCGCGCTGGAAAATCGGGTGCTCGCGGACGGTAATCACCACGTAGAGGTCCCCCGGCGGCCCGCCCTGGGCTCCCGACTCCCCTTCGCTGCTCAGCTTGAGCCGGCTGCCGGTTTCGACCCCCGCCGGAATCTTCAGCGAAAGGGACTTCTTCGCCTTGACCCGGCCGCTGCCGCGGCATTCCGGGCAGGGATTGTCGATCACCTTGCCGGCGCCGGCACACGCCGGACAAGGGCGCGTCAGGGAGAAGAAGCCCTGCTGGTAGCGGACCTGCCCGGCCCCCTGGCAGGTGGGGCAGGTGCGCGGACTGGTTCCCTTTTTTGCCCCGGACCCGCCGCACGCCTCGCAGCTGTGGTGGCGAGGGATCTGGATCTTGGTCTCCAGGCCGAACGCGGCCTCCTCGAAGGAGATGGTGAGATTGTAGCGCAGGTCGTCGCCCCGCCGCCCTCGGCCGCGCTGCCTGCCGCCGCCGAAGATATCGCCGAAGATGTCGCCGAAGATGTCCTCGAAAGGGCTGCCGCCGAAGCCACCGGAAGAAAAGCCTCCGCCGCCACCCAGGCCGGCATGGCCGAACTGGTCGAAGGTGGCTCGTTTCTGCGGATCAGAGAGGACGGCATAGGCTTCGGTGAGTTCCTTGAACTGCTCTTCGGCCACCTTGTCTTCGGGGTTCTTATCCGGATGGTACTTCAGGGCCAGCCGGCGATAGGCTTTCTTGATCTCGGTGTCGCTGGCGTTCCGGTTGACTTCCAGCACTTCATAGTAGTCACGCTTGCCGTTTGCCAAGGGTCAATCCCTTTTCTTTGGTCAGAATGCTTGTAGGGGCACGGCGCGCCGTGCCCCTACGGATACGCAGGATGCCAAAACCAGTTGCCGCTATTTCTTCTCGTCCTTGACTTCCTCGAACTCGGCTTCGACGACATCCTCCTTCCCACCGGCTTTCCCTTCCCCGGCGGCAGCCTCGCCGGCTTCACCGGCGGCCTGCGCTTTGGCGTACATCGCCTCGGCGAGCTTGTGGGCAGACTGGGCGAGGGCTTCGGTCTTCGTCCGAATGGTCTCGGCGTCGTCCGCCTCCATCGCCTTCTTCAGCTCATCCAGTGCCTGCTGGATTCCGGCGCGGGTCGCTTCGTCGACCTTGTCGCCGTGCTCCTTGAGGGATTTCTCGGTGGTATAGACCAAGCCGTCAGCTTGGTTGCGGGCCTCGATCAGCTCACGTTTCTTGTGATCCTCGGCGGCGTGGGCCTCGGCGTCTTTCACCATCTTGTCGATCTCCTCCTGGGAGAGGCCGGAGGAGGCGGTGATGCGGATCGACTGCTCCTTGCCGGTACCGAGGTCCTTAGCCGAGACATGCAGTATGCCGTTGGCGTCGAGGTCGAAGGTGACTTCGACCTGCGGCACTCCGCGCGGGGCCGGCGGAATGCCGACCAGTTCGAAGCGGCCGATGGTCTTGTTGTCGCCGGCCATGTCCCGCTCGCCCTGCAGCACGTGCACGGAAACGGCCGGCTGGTTATCGGCGGCGGTAGAGAAAACCTGGCTCTTCTTGCAGGGGATGGTGGTGTTTTTCTCGATCAGCTTGGTCATCACCCCGCCCAGGGTTTCGATCCCCAGGGAGAGGGGGGTGACGTCGAGGAGTAGCACGTCCTTGACCTCCCCCTTGAGAACGCCGGCCTGGATGGCGGCGCCGATGGCCACTACCTCGTCGGGGTTGACCCCCCGGTTGGGGACCTTGCCGAAGATTTCCTGGACCTTCTTCTGCACTACCGGCATGCGGGTCATGCCGCCAACCAGGATCACCTCGTCGACGTCGGCGGCGGAGAGGCCGGCATCCTTGAGGGCGGTGCGGCAGGGAGCGACGAGATTCTCGATGAGGTCGGCGCAGAGGCTTTCCAGCTTGGCCCGGGTGAGGCGGATGTTGAGGTGTTTGGGCCCGGTCTGGTCGGCCGTGATGAATGGGAGATTGATGTCGGTCTCCATCGAGGTGGAGAGCTCGCACTTGGCTTTCTCCGCCGCCTCCTTGAGGCGCTGCAGGGCCATCTTGTCGCTGCGCAGGTCGATCCCCTGCTCCTTCTTGAACTCGTCGGCCACGTAGTCGATGATGCGCTGGTCGAAGTCCTCGCCGCCGAGGAAGGTGTCGCCGTTGGTCGAACGGACCTCGAAGACCCCTTCGCCGAGTTCGAGGATGGAGATGTCGAAGGTTCCGCCGCCGAGGTCGAAGACGGCGATCTTCTCCTCCTTCTTCCGGTCGAGCCCGTAGGCGAGCGCCGCGGCAGTCGGCTCGTTGATGATGCGCAGCACGTTGAGGCCGGCGATTTTGCCGGCATCCTTGGTCGCCTGGCGCTGCGAGTCGTCGAAGTAGGCCGGGACGGTGATGACCGCGTCGGTGACCGGCTCGCCGAGGTAATCCTCGGCCGTCTGCTTCATCTTCTGCAGGACCATGGCCGAGATCTCGGGCGGACTGTACTTCTTGCCGCGCACATCGACCCAGGCGTCGCCGTTGTCGGCCTTGACGATCTTGAAGGGGCTGATCTTGATATCCTTGCGCACCGCCTCGGTGTCAAACTTGCGACCGATCAGGCGCTTGATGGCGAAGAGGGTATTTTCCGGGTTGGTGACCGCCTGCCGCTTGGCCTGCTGTCCCACCAGCCGCTCGCCGCTCTCGGTGATCGCCACCATCGAAGGCGTGGTGCGTGAGCCTTCGGCGTTGGCAATGACGACCGGCTCGCCCCCTTCCATGACGGCCACGCAGGAGTTGGTGGTGCCGAGATCTATACCAATGACTTTAGCCATGACTTGTATCCTCCTTTGATCCCTCTGGGTTCATAAATGTTATCAGGTTCGCGCCGCCTTACGGCTCGGCGGCAACCGGCGGCGCCTTGGCCACCATGACCATGGCCGGCCGCAGCAGACGGTCGTTGAGCAGGTAGCCCTTCTGCAACTCCTGCACCACCGTGTTGGGGGGATGCTCGGCACTCTCCACCTGCCCGAGTGCCTCGTGCCGGGCCGGGTCGAACGGCTCGCCGAGGGAGCGGATCGGGGTCACACCGAACTTATCGAGCACCCGCTGGAACTGACCGAGGGTCAACTCCACCCCCTGCAGCAGTCCGCCGTTTCCACCCTCCTCCTGCCGGGCGTGCTCGAGGGCCCGCTCCAGGTTGTCCATCACCGGCAGGATCTCGCGCAGCAAGTTTTCATTGGCGAAACGAGAGAGGTCCTCCTTCTCCCGCTGCGCCCGCTTGCGGTAGTTTTCCAGATCGGCCCGGGCTCGCAGGTAGAGGTCCCAGTTCTTCTGCGCCTCCGCCTGGCTGGCGGCGAGCGCCTCCTCGGCAGGGGGCTGTTCCGCCGGCACGACCTCCGGTACCGCCGTCGGGGTCTGCTCCCCGCCTGCGCTTCCGGCAGTTTCGCTTTGTTCATCCATTTCGTGCTGCTGCTTCTTCTTGGACACGCTATCAGTCTCCTGTTATGACTCCGACTCCAGCATCTGACTCACCAGCCGGGCCGTGTAATCGACGACGGGAATCACCGTTGAATAAGGCATGCGTACCGGGCCGATGACCCCTAGGGTGCCGATGGTCCCGCGGCGAGTGGAATAGGTCGCAGTAACCAGGCTGCAGCCCTCGATTTCCCGATACTCGTTTTCGCTGCCGATGAAGATCTGGACCCCTTCGGCCTTCAGGCTCTTGTCGAGAAGTTCCACCAGCAGGCCCTTCTGTTCAAAAGTCCTGAACAGCCGTTTCATCCGCTCCAGGTCGGCGCATTCGGGCTGCTCGAAAATATTGGCGGCTCCCTCGATGAAGACCTCGCCTTCCGACTCCTCCTGGAGCGCCTCACGAGAAAGCTGCAGAGCCCGCTGCAGCAGATTGTCGTAGAGGGATTTTTCCTTGGCCATCTCTTCGACAATCCGCGCCTTGGCCTGCTGGATGGTCATTCCGGTCAGGGTCTGGTTGAGGTAGTTGCTCATCTGCTCGAGCTCGCCCGGGGAGAGCGCTTCCGTGGTCTCGATGATCTTGTTCTGCACCAGCCCCGTATCGCTGACGAAAACGATCAGGATGCGCCCCTCGGAGAGGCGGATGAACTCGATATGGCGAAAGACGGTGGCCGTAAAGCGCGGGGCCATGACGATTCCGGTGTAATGGGAGATGCGAGAGAGGATTTTGCCCGCCTCCCGCAGCAGTTCATCCATGCGCAGTCCCTTGAGGTGGTGATGCTGCTGGATCCGCTGCTGCTCCTGCTGGGACAACTGCCGCACCTGGAGCAGGGAGTCGATGTAAAACCGGTACCCCTTGTCGGTCGGCACCCGTCCCGCCGAGGTGTGCGGGGAGACGACGTAGCCCATCTCCTCCAGGTCGGCCATGACGTTGCGCACCGTCGCCGGGGAAAGTCCGAGAGGATGGCGCCGGGTCATGGCCCGGGAACCGATCGGTTCGGCCGAGTCGATATAGTCCTCGATGATCGCCTCGAGGATCTTCCGACTGCGCTCGTTGAGCTCCTCGCTCATCCGTTTCACCGTCCCAAAAAACCAGAAGCCGGAAAATCCGGCCCTTCTTTTAACATTAGCACTCCCGGGGGAGGAGTGCTAAGCGTCAACAACATAACAACGCCCCTATGCTTTGTCAAGGGCCTAAGAACCTGTCCGTAAATAAGCATCGGGGGCTAGCATCCCGTCTTCACGCCATCTTTACCCGTGCCTCAATCACAAAATCCTCGACGTAGCTCTGGCTACGCCTGCTGTTTTGCTCAATCGGCCCGGCCAAATCTGCCGCAAATTCGGACGCGATCACTCCCGACGCTATTCACGGGCAAGTTCTCAAGCGGTGGAAAAATCCGGGCATTTGCTCAGAGAAACGGGGTGATGAGATGGTCGTAGAGCAGCCAGCCGTCGAGGTCGAAGGTCCAGCTTTCCCCCTGCAGCCGCAGGTGCCGGCCGGCCTTTTCGACCGCCGCCGGAAATGCCTCGGCGACCCCCAGGCCGAACCGCTGCCGGAATTGGTCGTCATTGACGCCGGCGGCGGTGCGCAGCCCCAGGTAGAGGGTTTCGGCCATGGCGCCGCGGCGATCGAAGGTTTCCAGGGTTTGTTCCGGGTTCTCGCCCCGGCCCAGACATTGGGCGTAACGGCTGAGGTCCGGGGCCACCGCCTGGCGCTCCCCCCAGCCGGCGTCCAAAAAACTGTGGGCACCGGCGCCGACCCCCAGATAGGCCAGGCGCTGCCAGTAGCCGAGGTTGTGCCGGCACTGGCGGCCGGGGCGGGCGTAGTTGGAGATTTCGTAGTGCCCATACCCCGCCCGTGACAAGCGCTCGTGGAGCGCCAGGAAGAGGGCGGCATAGCGCTCCTCGTCGGGCAGTTCGAGGTCGCCGCGGCGGTGGAGATGATAGAAGGGGGTCTGCTCCTCGACACTCAGGCCGTAGCAGGAGAGGTGTTCGGGTGAGAGGGCCAGCAGGCGGTCGACCTCCGCGTGCAAATCGCTGGCGGTCTGGCCGGGAAGGGCGAACATCAGGTCGAGGGAGAGGTTGGAAAATCCGGCCCGGCGGGCCCAGGCTACGGCCTGGCAGGCCTCGGCGGCGGTATGGACGCGCCCCAAAGTACGCAGACCGGCATCATCGAGGGTCTGGACGCCGAGCGACAGGCGGTTGACCCCGGCCTCCCGGTAGCCGGCCAGGGTTGCCGGAGTCACCGTCCCCGGGTTGGCCTCCAGGGTCACCTCGGCTGCCGCTTCGATTCCAAACTCGGCGCGTGCCGCGGCGAGCACGCGTGCCACCGCCGCGGCCGGCAACAGGGACGGGGTGCCGCCACCGAAAAAGACGGAGGTCAGGGGGCCTTTCCAGGGACCTGTGCTTGCGGCCAGCCGCAGGTGACGGATGAGCAGA
>Ga0256865_1000435_pt1 | contig 14511 bp, 18 predicted proteins | sample RVTome_14_FD_187337 | JGI IMG/M metagenome (GOLD analysis project Ga0256865, IMG submission 187337) | Soil microbial communities from uranium-contaminated site in the Upper Colorado River Basin, Wyoming, United States - RVT145D125 HiSeq ... | reverse complement strand
AGAAGCAAAAACAGAACCTAAGGATTTTGCTCCTGTGGGATTTTGAACTACGCTAACAAAACCACCAAGCAGCTATTCAACTCCCTGGACAGGAAGTTCAAGATGTTCATCCGATTGCGAGATTCATTGAACGGAATCGGAATCGGAGGGAGCTGTATTTGTTGTGGTAAATTTGTGAGTGGAGCAAATTGGCAGGCAGGTCATTTCCATAGTGCTGGCAAGTTCAAGAGCCTCCGGTTTGATCCGGACAATTGTCATGGCTCTTGCAAGCAGTGTAACTACTTCCTACACGGCAACTTACTTGAATACCGCAAGAACTTAATCAAGAAAATCGGTGAAGACAGGGTCTTAGCCCTGGATATTAAGGCAAGCATTGAAAGACAAAAGGGCTCCCATAAGTGGGAAAGGTTCGATTTGATTTCGCGCCTAAATGAATTGGAAAAGACCTAAAAAATTATGAAAGTTCTCATTAAAAAGATAAAGCCCAACCCCGACAATCCAAGAATAATTAAGGACGACAAATTCAAAAAGTTAGTTCAGTCGCTCAAAGACTTCCCGGAAATGACTGATCATAAATTCTTTTTCCAACTTTCACTAATTCATGGATAATTTTGGTACTTTTGACTTTTGGGAACAACGAATAAACAACGAAGTTTTGCCAAATCCGGATAACATAAAGGGACAAGGTTTTCACACTGACCCAAGCAGAATCAATAAGGATGGACGCCCTAAGGGTAGTCGCACGTTATCATCGATCCTAAAGGAAATGCTGGAGGAGAAAGTTGAAATAACAAACGAGGACGGCACGAAGGAAAAGAAGAAGTTATCTGATGTAATAGTCCGCAAGCTAATAACCAAGGCGGTGAAGAAAGAAGACATAAAGGCCATTCAGGAGATATTTGACCGCACCGAGGGCAAGCCACATTCCGAATTCCATCATTCAGGTATAGTTCAGCACAATCACAAAGACATCACAAAATTAAAGTCAATAGAAGATATGCCCGATGAGGTAAAGCAGGCCATCTTTGAAATGGGCATGCAGCAGCTCACCGACGAGGAGAACCGTAAAAACTAAAAATGGATGTTATTCTCAAGGATAAAATAAAGGATATATTAATGATTGACCCTGTACTTCGTATGAAAGTTCAGGCATCCTCATCGCTTTATTTTTTTGTCCGCTATTTCTGGGACTGCTATTCATCGGATAAATTTGTGGATAACTGGCACCTAAAGAAACTTTCCGAAGAACTGGAGATAGTTGCCCGCAGGGTATCGGAGGGTAAACCTAAATTGTATGATTTGATAATCAATGTCCCTCCAGGGACTACAAAAACAGGGCTGGTTTCTATCTTTTTCCCTATATGGTGCTGGGTAAACTGGCCGTGGATGCGATTTATAACTACGTCACATTCTGATTTTCTTTCCCGGGAATCTGCTGAATATTCCAGAGACATTATAAGGCACGATAAATTCAGATACATGTTCCCGGAGATAGACATCAGGGGAGACAAAGATGTAAAATCGAATTTCCGAATTGTTTATTTCAAAGATGATAAGCCTCATCAGGGTGGCGGCAGGGTATCGACTTCCGTAGGGGCAAGAATTATAGGCTTTCATGCTCATATAATTATTCCAGATGATATTATTGATCCCAGAGGCGTTCTTTCTGAGGCCACCATGAAAACAGCAAATAATTACCTGGATCAGACACTATCAACCCGCAAGGTTGATAAGAAGGTAACGGCTACAATTATGATTATGCAGCGCCTGCATCAGAACGACCCCACGGGTCATTTGTTGGCCAAAAAGAAAAAAAAGATAAAACATATCTGTCTTCCCGGTGAAATAAAGAACTATTATAAATTTCTAAAACCCCAGGAATGGGATAAATATTATTCCGACGATGGACTATTCGACATCAATCGCCTGGACTGGGACACGCTGGAAGACCTTGAGATGGATTTAGGCCAATATGGATATTCTGGGCAGATAGGACAGAACCCCGTACCGGCTGGGGGAGGTATGTTTAAGGTAGACCATATCCAAGTCTTAAATCGTGCTCCTCATTATTTAGATCAGGAGATGCTGGTGAGATATTGGGACAAGGCCGGAAGCAAGGACAGTGGAGCCTACACCGTGGGGGTGAAAATGTGCAAGCTAAAAAGCGGGGTGTTTGTTGTCTTGGATGTCAAACGTGGGCAGTGGGCCAGTAATGAGCGTGAGGCTATCATTAAAGAATGTGCCATAGCCGATGGAGACCAATGCATGGTATTTGTTGAGCAGGAGCCTGGTTCTGGTGGCAAGGAAAGTGCCGAGGCAACCATCAGGAACCTTGCCGGGTACAACGTGTATGCCGACCGTCCTACCGGAGATAAGGTAAGCCGTGCTGACCCCCTATCTGTACAAGTTAATAACGGGAATGTTCAGATAATTGCTGCGGAATGGAATTATGCCTATATTGAGGAGCTCAGAAACTTTCCACTGGGCCATTATAAAGATCAGGTGGATGCTTCTTCCGGGTCATTTGCACATTTGAGCGGGCGGAAAATGGCAAAGGTATGGTAAGAGCAGAATTTGGTAGTGTCTCAGTTTTAAAATTTTTAATTAACTTTGGGGCTCAAGTATGGAAGTAAACGGCAATAAAAGTCTCACTAAACTCAGCAAACAGGAACTAATAACTTACATTCAAATAGTTTCTGACCTCACACAGCGCAATAAGTTGGGCCAGCGGTTGGGCTACCAGTACGGCGATGACCGTAAAATTTACAAGGCTTTGGGGTATCCGGAGGAAACCGACTTAACCTTCACTTATTATTGGAATAAGTATAAGAGGAATGATATTGGGTCGGCAATTATCAATCGTCCGGTGGATAAGACATGGAGCGGTGATCTTCTGGTCTTTGAATATGGGAAAACGATTGAGGATTCTGCTCTATACGAGGCATGGCGCAACCTGGAAAGGGAGCACAAAATAAAGCAAAGACTTGTTAAGCTAGATAAACTTGCCGGTATAGGCAAGTACGCTCTCCTGGTTTTGGGGCTTGATGATGTCAAAGCAAAGGAGGACTTTCTGAGAGCTGCAAGCGGCAAGCGTAAACTGCAATATATACGCCAAATTGCAGAGGATGCCGGCAAAATACATGAATACGAGGACAACTCGTCGAATCCAAGATACGGCCAGCCTAAAAGCTATCGAATTAAATCACTGAGTCCCGGTACTGGACAGGAGGATGAAATTATAATTCATTGGTCTAGGGTAATACATGTTACTTCGGGTCATTTGACCTCTGAAATAGAGGGCATGCCACGACTAGAACCCGTCATAAATCGCTTGGTTGACATAGAGAAATTGTTAGGTGGTGATGCTGAGATGTTCTGGCGTGGTGCACGGCCTGGCTATCATGTTACAGACAGGGAAGGTTATCAGATGACAGATGTGGAGAGGGGATTAATGGCAGAACGGATTGAAGATTATGAGCATGACTTGCGGCGAATCATACAAACTTCAGGTGTTGATATTAATGCTCTTGCCCAACAGGTTGCTGACCCCTTACATCATATAGACGCACAATTGCAGGCGATCTCTGCCCAAACGGGAATACCAAAACGAATACTTATAGGTTCAGAACGCGGTGAGTTGGCCTCCTCGCAGGATAGGGATGCATGGTTAGATTTGATCAAAACCCGCATGGAAGAATATGCTGAGCCCGAAATATTAAGACCATTGATCAACAGGTTAATGGAATTTCAGATCCTTCCCGTTTTTGAAAACTATAATGTTGTTTGGTCAGACATCTTTTCCCCTTCGGAAAAGGAAAAGGTCGATATTGGTAAGGTGCGGGCGGAATCGCTGAAATCTTACGCCGATTCATTGGCGGGCATGGAGATCCTTCCCATAGAGTTGGCCTTGAAATATATTTTAGGTCTTAGCGATGAACAGATTGACGAGGCGTTGCAGGCCATGGAAGACCAGGCCACCGAAGAAGACAGATTCAATACGGAGACGGAAAATTTACTGGATTCATGAGAAAAATAATATTCATATTCATAATAATTTTGTTTGCTTCTTGTAGCAAGCGTATCTGTCCTACTTATGCTCAAATTACTACTTACCAATCGTGATCCATCGCAGACGACCACGTTAAGAAATCGGTTTGCCCGTGACATGCGAAGGCGTTTTGCAAAGCTGGAGCGTGATATTGTTAAGGCTGTTGTCACCGATGATGTGCTGGGGCTTAGCAAACCTGTGCTCAATCAATCTCCGGGCTATCGTGCTTTTGATTTTCCAAGGAGCACCGATAAGATTCAGGCTTTCATGGAGTGGTTAGAAGATGAAATCAACAAAGGAATCCTGGAGACTACACAACTGCAGCAACTTGGGCGCAGTATTGATCAGGCATGGACTAACATTTATATTTCCGATTCTTATCGCCGGGGTGTCATGAGGGCACGCTATCAACTAACTGCGGCGGGTTTTGATGTGCCGCCGCTTGAGCAAACCGGGGGTATCGCCGTTTCTATGTCCTCGCCATTTCATGTTGATCGGCTTGGGCTGCTCTATACAAGGGCATTCAACGACCTTAAAGGAATTACATCTGCGATGGACACGCAAATATCAAGAGTGCTGAGCCAGGGACTTGCCGATGGACTTGGGGCCCGTGAGATAGCCCGCAATCTGCGTTCGGTCTTGTCGGGGGGCATAGTAGATACATTAGGTCGTTTTATTCCCGCTAAGCGACGGGCTGAATTATTGGCGCGTACTGAAATAATTCGTGCACATGCAGAGGCACAGCTTCAGGAGTTTAAAAGTTGGCAAATCGCACAGGTAACCGTAAAGGCAGAATTAGTTACCGCCGGCGACAATCGTGTATGCAATCAATGTGCTGATTTAGAGAGGTCAGTATTTACTCTTGAGGAAGCCCAGGGCATGATACCTGTTCATGCGTCATGCCGGTGTGCGTGGATACCTTTTAATGTTTCGCCAGGAGGGGTAAATTGATAATGAGTAGAAGTCAAATATTTGTAGATGGGCATCAGGTAGATACCGCCGGCAGCGATACGGAATGTATAGCGGCTCAGGGAGCAGGGGTTCGGGTATTTATCACTTCTATTGTGATCACCAACACTTCTGCCACTGACACTTTTGTACAAATAAAGTGCGGTGGGTCGGTTAGGATGACTTTACCGGTTCCTGCTAATTCAGGTGTGGCTCACTCGTTGTCCTCTCCGTTACAGGGCATACACAATAAAAATTGGTCTTTTCAATCCGGAGCAGCGTTAAGTACAATATACTGTACGTTAGTTGGATATGCAGAGAATTTATAAACATTTATAAAAACTTATAAATATGGCAACATTCACGAAAGTAAATGATTTTGTAGAGCATCTTTCAGAGGGCGTTCACAATTTGGGAACAGGACAATTGATAGTAGCGTTGAGTAATACTGCTCCCGGTTCGGAGACTTCAAATCCGCTCAGCGACGGTAACGGAGTTCTGGCTAATGTAACTCAGATTAGTTATACCAATCTGAGTTCACGGAACATTACCACCACTTCATCAAGTCAGACTGCTGGCGTTTATTCCTTAGTGCTGGCAGATTTGGTGCTTACTGCAGGAGTTGGAGGGTTGGCAACATTCAGGTACGTGTACATCTATAATGATGATCCTACCTCACCGGCTGATCCTCTGATAGGTATGTATGATTACGGGGCAGGTGGGGTAACGCTGAATCAAGATGAGACGTTCACCATAGACTTCACCGAAGCTCAGACGCTGATTGACATCACGTAGTTGCAACCGCAATTCAGAGGATCACTGCTGTTGGGTTGAGGGAAAGCGGTGCGAGTTCCTTTTGGAGGGTAGTAATCCGAGGTGGACATGCAGGCTTAGGGCGGAGCTTGGAAGTTGGGAGGCGGTGTATAAGGACGAGGAGTACAGGAAAAAAATAAAGCCTGTTTGGGAGCGGCTGAAGATTAAAGATTGCGGAGATTATGAATGTGAAAATTGTTTGAGTAATGGCAACACTTAACACCTTACTGGTTAATGCGGATAGCGCGGGCGGCCCTCGCAATTGGGCATCGCAGGCATTTGCCGGAATTGACGAGGGCATAGCCGGAGCAGACGGCACAGCGATAGGAGACAATACGAATGCTAATGCCACGTTGGATACTTCATTTTTGCTTTCTTCGGTTAATTCGGATTTTGGCAACATGGATACTTTGCTGTGGCAGGTTAGAAGAAGGGTTATCGGGGCGCAGACCAATACCAGGAGCCTGCTGATCAGGATTGTTAAGGAGGCCGATGGTGCGGTGCTGGCGGCGGCAGATTCGGGAGGTACGTTTCAGAGCGTAGAGGCTGGAATTACTAATACTACTTTTGATAACGGGACAGCTACTGGGTTTGATTTCGTGGACACTTCGGCAACAAAAGACGATTGGAATGACGGGAGAGTAGAAATACGGCTAGTGATAGTTAAGAGCATGGCCGGTGATGCCAACGGGGTAGAGGTGGACACGCTGGAATTAACTGGTACTTATACAGAAGAAGCCGTTAGCTATACCATGCAAGCCGAAAAGGGTAGTTTCCTGCTCGATGGTAAAGATGCGGGTTTACTAGCCGGGAGGTTGTTACAATCAGAGACAGGAAATTTTTTGCTTGATGGTAAAGATGTAAGCCTTTTGGCAGGGCATAGGCTGAATCTTGAAACCGGAAATTTCACTTTATCAGGCAAGGATACTAATTTTCTTATAGGCAGGGTATTACAGGCCGAAAAGGGATCGTTTGTTTTAGACGGCAAAGATGCCGACCTGCTCACCGATGTAGGGTACACGCTAACAGCAGAGAAAGGATCGTTTACTGTCAGTGGCAAGGATTCCAGTTTGCTTGCAGGCAAGAAGGTAGAAGCCGAAAAAGGGAGCTTTATCCTTGACGGCAAAGATGTATCATTTTCTGTGGACTATGTCTTGCAAGCACAGAAAGGTTCTTTCGTTGTCGATGGCAAAAACGCAGACCTGCTCACCGATCCCCCTCCTTCAGGAGGAACTGATTTTGAATTATTACTATTACGATGAACTCTATTCCCGCGATGACATCGCAAAAAGTTCATGACTATCTCACAGAGATAGGAAGTGGGTGGCAGCGTAAAGGTGTAGCCATGGAATTGGGATGCTGGCTGGGTGCCAGTTCTATTGCTTTGTTGAGGGGCCTTGTAAAGGCAGGATATGACCTGGATTTCTGGGCTTTTGATAAATGGGACACCCCCGCTCCGCAAGTTGTGAAGGCAAAGGCACAAGGGATGAAGATAAGTGCAGGCCAGGATTTGAAACCTTTGTATTGTGATAATGTCGGCAAGATATATTCAAAAATAAAAGCTATAAAGGGCGGCATGCCTGCCACGCTATCAGGTTTTAATGGTTCTGCTATTGAAATATGTATTTTCGATGCACCCAAGCAGGAGCCGGTATTCACCGGATGCGTTAGGGCGCTGAAAAACTTCTGGATCGAAGGTGTCACAGTGTTGGGGCTGTTGGATTATAACTTCTATGAACGCCATAATGGGCGAAAAAGACAACAATTCAGGGCTCCTGTTGACTTCATGGAAAAGTATGGTAGTCATTTTGAGGTTCTCAAATCCTGGGATGATGAATGCCCGGTATTTTTCAGGTATGTAAAAAAAATAACAATGGATTAAAATATTTGCTTAATCGTTTGCACGATTAAGCAAATATTGATTAATTTAACGGTCTAAATGAAAATCAAGTTATGAACGGGGTGATTACCCTGAATTTCAAAACAATTTCCTACCAGGTTCGCACCGAGCAGCGCCAGGGTCGTGGCTATTGGATTTTGCCCGTTGTCATGCTCGTGGAGGGTGTTCACAATGGAAGCAGAGGTGCTGTCCTTCACACGAAGGCAGAACTTTCCGACAGTGTCAGCCGATGGAACGGACAACCCATCGTGGTAGATCATCCGAAGGTATCGGCTAATGATGAGGGTACCATCAAGGTTGGCGTTATTGAAAATGCGCGCATGGAAGGTGAAAAATTAAAAGCCGATTTAGCTATCGATATTGAAAAACTCAGAGAGCATTCAGAGGAGACCTATAATATTTTATCCGACGGAAGGGCATTGGAGGTATCAACAGGATATTTTTCAGAATTTTTTGAGTTAGATTCTGAATGGAACAACATAAGATATACTGCTATTGCCACACACATCCAGCCGGATCATCTGGCGTTATTACCCCATGATGTGGGAGCTTGCAGCATTGATGATGGATGTGGAATCAGAAACAAAGAAAACATGACACCCAAGGAAAAAAAAGAAAGACAGCAACGTTTAATAAAAAATATTTTGGATGTCAAAAACCAGGAAGGTTTTAAGAAGCTGATCGAAACTCTTCAAGGAGTAGTGAATGGCATGGATACCAGCACGGAATATTATTTTCTGGAAGAAGTTTTTGAAGATAATTTCATTTATCAGAAATATAATCGTGATTCCGGCGAGGTAGAATATTACAGCAAATCGTATACAAAGAATGAGGATGGCACGGTCAAAATATCCGAGGAAGCAACACGTGTTAACAAAGAAATCAATTATACAACAGCAATTAATAATAATTATATGAATACAAATGCAGCCTGTTCAGTAGATGCATTGATAAAAAACAAGGCCACGAAATTTATCGATTCCGATAAGGAGTGGCTGAGTAAATTGTCAGAAGACCAGCTCAAAAAGCTTGAGCCGGTGGCAAATGCTGAGCAGAAAACTATTCCCTTCCAGGAGGGGGATGAGAGTAAGCAGCCTGAGAAGGTTGACAATACAGATGCTCTGCGTGAGCAGATGAAACAGATCCTCAATGAGGAGTCTGATCCTGAGAAGTTTGCTGATTCATGGCTCCCCAAAGAGGTGGCCCAGCAGATTAAGACAGGATTATCTACATACCGCAATCAAAAGAAACAACTGATTGAAGGTATTGCAAACAATTCAGAATTTACTAAAGAAGAACTTGAGCCAATGGAGATTAACTATTTGTCTAAACTTCACCAGTCTTTGAACAGGGAAGAAAAGGCAGTCAGTGTGTTTTTAAATTCAAGTTATTCTGACAGTAATATTGATGAGGAAGAAGCATCAGCGATGCTTGGATTTGAACCTAAAAAGACAGCGTAATGGCAAAGAACACAGTTTTAATCAGTTCGGCGGCAAATATTATCGAGGATAGAGTTGCTGCCGGCACCATCACGCCGGGTATGCTTGTAGAGCGCGATTCCAGCGATCAAGTACAGGCACATTCTACGGCTGGAGGAATAGCAGAGAAGCTTTTTGCAATGGAAGATTTCTATCAGGGCAATGGGCTGTCTACCAACTACACTACGTCAAGTGACCGCGTACCTGTACTTAATGCACAGCCTGGCGATATTGTCTATGCAATTGCAGACGATACTACGGGGGTAGCGATAGCAAAGGGTGATTTTTTGGAGTCAGCCGGTGACGGTAGACTGCAACAGATAACCGCAACGACTACAGGTGCGGCAGAATACCCTAACAGTGTTATTGGCGTTGCTTTGGAGTCGGCCATCAATGGCAGCAGATTTTTGGTGAAAATAATTTAAATCTATAAATAATTATGGCACAAGAAACACAAGCACAAATTCAGGATGCTAAGAGCTTTCTGAATACTGCGCCAAGCAATAACATGAGACCCTTCTTTGACAAAAAAGGCAATTCATGTATGTATGTACACAACAAAGGCCCCAAGGATGATATTCGGAGCTATAAAAAGGTTCCTGTTCATAACGCGTCGTTGCGTTATGATGAATGGCGCGAGGTTGACAGGATGTTAGTGGGCCTTGCCGAACAGAGGCTGGTAGGATTTGCAGACCTGAGACAATTCGGGCTAGTACATTCTTTAAACAATCCATTGGCTACGACAGTACTTACTTATCAAAAGATGAGTGATGCCATGGAGGCTCAGATTTCCATCGACCCTATTGCCCAGGATAAGGGTGATAAGGTAGATATTTCTACGGCACACATCCCGATCCCGGTAGTTCATTCAGGTTTCCAGATTGGCGAGCGCGAGCTATTACAATCACGAAAACTGGGCAATGGTCTGGACGTTACAGGTGCCGAGCGATCAACTCGGAAGGTACTTCAAAAACTTGAAGACATGCTTTTCGGGGCAACTACTCTATACACCTATGGGGGAGGGTCTATATACACGTATATTACTGAGCCTAACATCAATACGGTGACGTTATCGGTAAATTGGGATGCATCGGCGAAGACTGCGGCTGGGATTATCGATGAGGTGCTGGCAATGAAATCAGCTCTAATCAATGATCATTATTTTGGCCCTTATGTGCTCTACATTCCTACGGATTACGAAACTGTCCTTGATGAGGATTATAATGTATCAGGCGCTTCACTGAAGACGGTACGGCAGAGAATCCTTGATATTGAAGGTATCTCCGCGATTCGTGTTGTAGATAGATTACCTGATGACAACGTGCTGCTGGTAAGTATGCAACGAGATGTCGTTGACCTTATCGACGGCATGGCTCCGCGTGTTGTCCAGTGGGATACTCAGGGCGGCCTAATGCATTATTTCAAGGTGATGGCTATTCAGTTGCCACGCGTGAAGAGTGACTACAATGGCGCGTCAGGTGTATGTAAGTTATCCGCATAGATTTTTTTTGGATTATACTAACCATGTGTAATTTATTTATAACTTAAAAAACTTTGACAACATGTCCGATGTAAACAAACAATATTTGTGGGAACGGAAAGAAGATGCCTTCGGAAGTTCTCTGTATATTCCGGCCCTGGGTAAGAACAGGCGGATAAAAAGGAAACAAAAGGTTAAAGCTTCCATTGCACAGCTGGGAACTAAGATCAATCAGTTCACGCCTTTGGAGGGCCAGCAGGTACCAGATGTTCCACAAGAATATGCAGAGGTAAAGACCTCGGTGGCAGTGCCGCCGGCCAATGAGACAGCCACCACACCGGATAGGTATGATGTAGTTCATATTGGTACAGGATGGTATAATGTCATATCTGCCGCGGGCAAGACCATGAATGTCAAGAAACTACGCAGCGAGGAGGCTCAGATTCTGAAGGCAGAATTGGAGAATAATAGCGTAGAGACTAAAGATGTTTAGTAGTGAAGATATGGCGAATCCCCGAGATGTGGAAAGATGGCAGCGCCTGGATCATCGGCGGTGGTATTTCGGTTATGCACCAGTTGGGAGTTCCACGTGAAACCATTGATCAGGTTTTATCTGGTGAAAAAGGTTTAGATGCCTACCTCCCTTACTTTGAGCCTCTGTATGATAAAAATGTAATTGGTGTAAATGCCGGCTTTCTGTTGGGAGATTTTATCTCAGTGCTTTATTATTGTGACCGGCAATTTTTCCGTGTCTTCTGGCGCAAGATAATTCAATTTAAAAATCTTAAGGTTACCGACTGCGGCAGTATAGACAGACCGTTGAGGCACCTGTCTCTTAATGTGAAGCGCATGAATAGAGATTCGCGCAACATGGGACTAAGTATTGATCCCCATGTTGTTCGCTGGAATCATAGCTCAGGTGCGGCGGCCATCAACTTTGCTACGCTGGCCGGGGCCAAAAAGATTTATCTTTTAGGCTTCGATATGAAGGCCGACGGTCAGGGACGTACACACTGGCATAAGACAAACACGCCAGTATATGCACGGCCCACCAATGAGGAAGCATTTAATAATTTTCTAAGGACATTCCCAATTATAAAACGGGACGCCGACAAGATGGGCGTTGAAATTATTAATGTAAATCCTGACAGTGCCCTGGATGTTTTTGAAAAGGTTTCATTTCAAGAAGTTATTAATGAGAAAGAGATACGACTGGCTGGTTAGCATGGTGAACAAAATGAAATATCGTTATGGTGCAGAGGTTGGCGCAGCCACCGGCAACACGACTATAAAGATTATGCAACAGTGCCCACTGGTTGATCTTATCATTGTCGATGACTGGCGGCATATAACAGGGTCTTCGCAATGGAACCGCCGTAGTATGAAAAAGATTTTTACAGATAAGCTGAAAAACTATGCTTATCGGTTAACCATTTTAGAGGGACTTTCATGGCACATGGCCTCCCAGGTGGGCCGGGAAAGCCTGGATTTTGTGTTTATAGATGCTTCTCATGACTATGACAGCGTGCTTAAGGATTTAATATCATGGTATCTTAAGGTAAGAGAAGGAGGTCTTTTCTGTGGTCATGACCTTAATCTTACAGGAGTTCGTGACGCCTTAAATGATTTTGGTATAGAGTACAAAGAATCAGGGGTAGATAATGTATGGTACATAGAAAAGTAAATATATTCTGTCTGTATTGGGTGGGCGAGTTCCGTGGCCGTGATTTTTGCATCCGCGACGTGGAACGACTATACTTTTCTGTGAAAAAACATATTGACAGGGATTTCACTTTCTATTGTCTCACCAACAGCAACGAGGGATTTCCCTGTTATGTGAAACCGATACCTTTACTGTATGGCTGGCCCGGATGGTGGAGCAAGGTAGAACTTCACCGTGCAGATCTTCCAGAAGGACGTGCACTATATCTTGACCTTGATTCACATGTAATGAGAAGCTTGAAGCCTATACTTGATTTTGAAGGTGACTTGGTGATGTTTCCCACTCCGATTCCTGAGCATAAATGGGAAAACCTGAGACGCAAAAATTGGGTATTAAAATATCAGGCCGCAACCATGCTTTTCACAGTTGGCTGCAGATCTATGCAAATGGTATGGAACAGATTTTTAGAGAGTCCTGAAAAGTGGATGAAAAAATATCGCAGCGAGCAGGACATCATGGGAGAATGGATACCTGACCAACCTATGTTTCCCACCGAATGGATGATGAAGCTGGGCAGTATATACCGGCATAACCTGAAAAATATTCCCAAGGAATGTATAATAGTAACGGGGCAGCCCCCACATAAAGGATTCAGGAAGACAGATAAATTAGACTGGTTTGAACCTATGGCACGATGAAACATGTAATATGCTTTTACTGGCAGGGTGAGCGGTGGTATCAGAAGACTCAACCGGAGGTTGATGATGTTTCATTTCGTAGGCATCTTGAAAGATGCGGCGGTGCTGACAAATTACTGATAGAAAGATATATCAATAATTTGTTTTCAGGCATTAAAAATCACTCTCATGAGCCGCTGAAATTTGTTTGTTTCACCAATGAGCAGCTGAATCTAAGCGGCGATATCGAGACAAGAAAAATAGAGTTCGTCTCACGGAAAGGCGTGCTTCCCAGGATGTACATGTTCAGTGAAAAATCGGGTCTTTTTGGAAATCAGGTCTTATGCCTGGATATAGATGTTGTCATAACCGGTGATATGACTGATATATTATCCTACGATGGATTGTACTGTACGAGAGCTTCTTTTGCCCCTCGGGAGCAAGGCACACTGGACGGCGACATTCAGGGGTTTTATGCCTGTGCGGATTTGGAGAAGATTCTATGGAAACCACTAGAGGAAACCCCGGCGGTGGTGGAAAGCATAACAACAGGTCGTGAGCGCTACTGGATAAGGCACGTAATGAAGCAGGCCGACGTTTGGCAGACCCTGTTTCCCGGTCAGGTGGTCAGCTACAAACGACATGTAAGAGGAACGCTGCCGGCTAATGCAAGAATTGTGAGTTGTCACGGTTACCCGCGACCTCATCAGATCAACGAGGAATGGATCAAAGAAAAATGGAAATAGTAAGCCCTATCATAATTACTGGAATACCGAGGTCAGGAACCTCATTGGTTTCAGGATGCATAAACATTTGTGGCTCCTTTGGAGGTAATATGGTCGCTGGCAACCATAACAACGCGAAAGGTTTTTTCGAAAATTTGCGGATAAGAGAATTGGATCGCAAATACCTGCGCGATATAGGTTACGATGCCAAAGGTCAGAACCCCATTCCGGAGAGCACGCAAAATCTAAACATTCCCTCGGGAAGGAGATCAAAAGTTATTGATTATATTTGCCAAGACGGTTATACATCAGGCCCGTGGTTTTTCAAAGTCGCCAAGGGGCCGTTAGTATGGCCCGTCTGGCATTATGCCTTTCCAAATGCCAAATGGATCATAGTTCGCCGCAGGTCAGTTGACATTGTGAATTCCTGTCTCAGGACGGGATTCATGAACGGGTACAGCGATTTTGATGGTTGGATGGGCTGGGTTAACACCTATGAGAAACGATTTGTGGAGATGATACAGTCTGGGTTAAATGTAAAACAGGTATGGCCAGAAAGGATGATAAAGGGAGATTACGAACAACTGTATGAAGTTATAGACTGGTTGGGGTTGAAATGGAAACAAAAAGAAGTCATTGAATTCTTAGACCCCAAATTATGGAAAACAAAAGTTAAGGAGGGACTTAATGTATGAGCGTAAGAACAAGCAATAGTGATGTGCAAGCTATCATTAACACGGCTTTGAGTGATACGGATATTCAATTCATCATCGAGCAAG
>Ga0256865_1000434_pt1 | contig 14543 bp, 15 predicted proteins | sample RVTome_14_FD_187337 | JGI IMG/M metagenome (GOLD analysis project Ga0256865, IMG submission 187337) | Soil microbial communities from uranium-contaminated site in the Upper Colorado River Basin, Wyoming, United States - RVT145D125 HiSeq ... | reverse complement strand
CTTGACGCTGATGCCGCTGTAGACCAGCAGCGCAGTCCGCATGCTGGCACTGACCGCCAGACGGTCCTGGGTCTGCATGGCCGGATCCATCGATTCGGCGTCGATGTGACCGAAGCGACGGTTGCGCGGATCTCGGACATCGATGACCCTGGCGGGGCCGCTCGGGAGGGAGGCGGTGAAGTGAGTGTCGAAGGCGGCACTCTGACGAGGCAACGGCGCCTTCATCTCGGCGAACGAGACCGGCAGCGCCGAGGTGTTGCTGAACGAGTGGACGACGCCGACAGGCAGCAGTCCGTAGTCGCCGGAGGTCAGCTCGAAGGCGCCTTCCGGCGTTGTGACGATCAGCGAGCCGTCTACCACGTAGAGCGACTCCTCGAACGAGTGGAGATGGCTTTCTACTCGACCACCGGGCTCGAGCCTGGCAACGCGAAAGCCCATCTGAACCGCCCCGCCCGCTTCGTCGACAACCGAGTCGGCGCTGTACCCGCGGCTCTTGTCCGAGAACTCGACCGGTGTCGAGTACCGCAGATCACCTGCGCTCTTGACGATGTGATCGGCCATCAGACCTCTTCACCCCCGAGGAAGGCTCGGGCTCGAGTCTTGGGCTCCCCATCCCTCACCCCTCTGCCGCTCTAATCCGGCTGGGGGACGGTCTCGCCGCTCTCAGCGACCGGCGCCTCCCGTCCAATCGAGGCCGATCACTGCCACGACAGGATCGGAGTTCCCCTCACGATCAGTGACACTACACACGGACTGCCCTCCTGAGCCATGCAAAATGACGGAATCCTCGTCGCACCGGCCATACCGTGTCTGGGACAGCTCCGTGCCTGCCACGGCTCTGGATCTCGATGACGGGTAGGGACGATGCGGGTCCGATGGCCGGATCGTTCAGCCTCACTGCACACGGCGAGCCCGGACGTATATGCTCAGTTCACTTCGAGGCGAGGAGTCGTGACATTGGCCGAGGGCTCAGTTCTCATCGTCGGCGGGACGGGTGGCCTGGGACGGGAGGTCGCTCGCCACTACCAGGCACGTGACGCACCTGTGATCATCACCGGTCGCGACCCGGCGCGGTCGGCCGAGATCGCCGCCGGCATCGGTGACGGCGTCACGAGCCTCGGGATCGACCTGAGCGACCCCGAGTCGATCGCCGGCTCGCTCAGCGAGGTGGGACCGGTCTCACGGCTCGTCCTCGCTGCCATCGCCAGAGACAACAATCCGATCCGCGACTACACGGTGGCGTCGGCCCTGTACCTCACGACGATGAAGCTGGTCGGATACACGCAGACGATCCACACCCTCATCGACAGGCTCTCGACCGACAGCTCCGTGGTTCTGTTCGGCGGCCGAGCCAAGGATCGGCCGTACCCGGGCTCCACCACCGTGACCACCGTCAACGGAGGAGTCAGCAGCCTCATCCGAACGCTGGCGATCGAGCTGGCGCCCATCCGCTTCAACGCCATTCATCCCGGGATCGTCGGTGACAGCCCGTTCTGGGAAGGCAAGCAGTTGGACGCCGTGGTCCGCCAGACACCAACAGGGCGCCTCGCCACCATGGCCGATGTGGTCGACGCCACCGCCTTCCTCCTCGAGAACAAGGCAATGAACGGGATCAACCTCTATGTCGACGGCGGATGGATGTTGATGTGAGCGACGGGCAACGGGCGGACCTCCTCGACAATCTCGAGCGGATCGGAGATCGGCTCCGCGAAGAGCGAACCAACGCCGGCATCAGCCAGCGCGAGCTCGCCAGACGGCTGGGCTTGTCGGCCAGCATGATCTCGCAGGTGGAGAGCGGCCTCTCGAAGCCCTCCGTGGGCACCCTGTACGCCATCGTCACCGAGCTGAACGTGTCCCTCGACCGAGTGATCAGGGGCGACGACTACGACGACAGCGATCGCCCTGTCGCTTCAGCGGATGAGGAATCGCCGCTCGTTCGTCCCGAGGACCGTCAGTGGATCGACCTGGAGTCCGGAGTGAGGTGGGAAGAGCTCACTGCCACGTCGGAGGACGGGGTCGACTTCCTGCACGCCACCTACGAGGTGGGCGGCTCGTCGACACCGGATGAGTCGCTGATGCGCCATCACGGGCGCGAGTACGGCTATGTGATGTCCGGCACGCTCGGTATCCAGATCGGCTTCCACGAGTACGAGTTGACACCGGGCCACTCGATCGCCTTCGACTCCACCAGGCCTCACCGCCTCTTCAACAAGGGGGACGTCCCGGTTCACGCCATCTGGTTCGTGGTCGGGCGCGAGAGTGGGAACGCCGCTCCCGTCTGACGCCCGAGGGCGTTCCTTCCCGTCCCGTTCGACTGGCCCGTTCTCGGAGCGACCGCTCGAGCGAACCGGGATGGGCCGGTCACCCGGCGGTGGCTTTCCAATCGAGGATCTGTCTCTGCACATCGGCTGCGTTGAACCAGGCGTTCTCGTAACAGATGAGCCCGTCGCGCAGTTCGAAGATGTGGAGGATCCGCACCTCGACCGGTGCTCCGGCCCCGTCCATGCCGGCCCACTCACCGCGCACATGGCCGGTGAGGACGGACTCGTCGACGACGAATCGTCCGCCCTCCCCGGTGAATCGCTTGACCGAGTCGAGCACGACATCCGGGATGGCGTCGATGATCGAGGAGTACACATTCCCGACCGCTTCCTTCCCGTGGAACGGCGCATCGGGGTGGGTGACGTCGTCCCAGACGATGTCGTCGGTGTACGTATCCAGCGTCGCCTGGACGTCGTGGGCGTTCTCGGCGGCGAAGTGCCTGTCGATGATGTCCAACCCCGCCTCCTCGTCGATCGGTCCACCGAGCACCGCGTGGCCCGGGCCGCCGAGCGTAGCGAGGCCCCAACCCGCAGGTGGTGGCCGCCGGGCGACCATGCGGCGGGAGCCGTCGCCGTCCTCGTGTGGGAGAATGGCTTGTGGCGACCGTTTCGGTCGCCGGCCGGGAGGCACTGATGGGAACCAAGGACAAGGGCGGCAGGAGCAGCAAGAAGGCGGCCGCCAAGGGTCTCAAGGAAAAGCGCCTCGACAAGAAGGCGAAACGAGAGGCTCACGACAGCAGCGCCAACCAATCGGTTGGCCGCACCTTCGGGCACTGACGGAGCCGGCGACCGCATCGCCGTCACGACGCGGTGAGTCGATCGGTCTCGTGATCCAGCCGTATCCGGCACCCCGCCGTGGCGTGCCCGGCATCGTCCCCGCCGTCCCGAGGTACAGCCGTCCCGAGGTACAGGGCTTGGCCCAGTCACATGGTCGTGGCACCAGGAGCTGCGGCGGCGTATTCGGCTGCGATCTGCAGGGCGCCGATGCCGGCGAGCGTCGACTCGGCCCCGCGGTTCTCGTTGACCGCATTCTCCATCAACCCGTCGCACGTGGACCCGGTCGCGTCGTCGTAGAGCGTCATCCCCGTGTCGTTGCGCCCCACGAGCCATTGGGCGGCCCTGAGCGCACGGACCCTCCACGCCCCCTCGCCGGTCACCAACCATGCCCTGTGGCAGGCCTCGGCCATCGCCCACGCCTCGATCGGCTGCTGGTCGAAGTCGGGGCGCGGGTCACCAAGTGCCCACCCGGTGTTGGGAGTGAAGCTGAAGTGGTCGCCCGTCGTCTCGACTCGGGCCAACCACTCGAGCAGCCGAATGCCTACGAGGATCAGATGGCGGCGATGCAGCGTCGCTCCAGCCGCCAGCAGAGCCTCGGGCAACCGCGCGTTGTCGTAGGTGAGGCGCGCCTCGGGCCACGGGATCGTCCTGCGCGCCGCGTCGAGCAAGACACCCGAGGTGTGCTCGAGCAGTTCCGTGGCGGCTCGGTGGAGCGGGTCGGCCGCCAGCATCTCGACCGCGCCGAGGGCGGCGTACGCATTGGCGCGCAGGTGAGGCGAGTCGAACGACGTGCAGGTGGCGAAGGCGTCTGCGCCGGCCTGACGCATCCACGGCAGGTGCCCGAGCCGGGCAACCGTGCCCAGCCCCCACCAGGCGCGACCCTGGCAGTCGTCGCCGCCGACGTCGTCGGTCCAGGCTCCGCTTGCGTTGCGGCGATTGTGAAATCGACCTGAGGCGGTTCGGGCCTCCAGCACGAACTCGAGATACGTGGCAGCGAGATCCACGACGCCGTCGGACGGCGCCGGTTCTCGTGACACGACGATGAGGGCCCTGGCGTTGTCGTCGGTGCAAAAGCCGTGCTCGATGCGTGGTGTCGAAGCCCGCGCGTGTTCCCACAACCCCGTTGTGTCGGTGAGCCGCGCGAGGTGATCGAATGCCGGCGCCGGCAATCGTGTCCGCCAGCCGGACGACGGGGCAGCAGGATGGCCCGACCGGTCGGCCCATTCATCCGGCGACACGCGCCACCTCCTGGCCCGCACGCCGGTGAGCAGACCGTCGGGCGTCTGCCATGTCTGACATCATCGAGCCGAATCGCCGTCCGATGGTGGGCCAGAACCAGCCGTCCGCCAGCCTGCGAGCATCCATTCGCATACGCGACGTCAACCGGCGGTCGGTCAGCAGGCGTCGCAGCTCGGACGTCATCGAGGCGGGATCGCCATGCGGCACGGTGATTCCGGCTCCTTCAGAGAGCAGTTCCACCGCATGGGGAAACCGGGTGGCGATCACCGGCTTCGCCGCGGCGATCGCCTCCACCAATACCCCGGACGTCACCTGTTCGGTCGATGCGTACGGGAGGACGACGAGATCGGCGCTCCGCACCATGAGGGCGAGACTCCTGCGGTCGAGGTACCGGTCGTCGAACTCGATCATCTCCTCCAACCCGAGACGGCGCACGAGCGAGACCAAGCCTTCCCGGTACGCCTCGCCGGAGGACTCGATGACGTGGGGGTGGGTTGCACCGGCGATCAGGTAGCGGGGAAGGGGCTCCAGATCGGCCAGGCCGGCGAAGGCCTCGATCACCCACTCCAAGCCCTTGCCGGGCCCGATCAGACCCCAGGTCAGAACGAGCGGGCGGTCGCCGGCGACCAGCGAAGGTCCGCCGAAGAGGGCATCGGCGCCGTGTGGGATGACCTCGATCCGATCCGGGTCGGAGCCGTACCGACGGATGAGCCTGTCAGCTGCGGTCTCGCTCATCACCACAGACCGGTCGGCACGTTCGGCGAGATGTCGGATGATCGTCCTCTGATGGCGGCTCGGCTCGTCGAGCACCGTGTGAAACGTGACGGCCGTCGGAACCGTGAGCCCGGAGACGAGGTCGAGAACCTCATCACCGTCGGGTCCGGAGAAGATCCCGAACTCGTGCTGAATCGACACCGTGTCGTACGAGTTCAGTATCCGCGTCGCCCGCTCCAATGAGGGGCCGTGTCCGATCGAGTGGTGGAACACCACATCCCGTCGTGAGGCGTCCGCCCAGTTGTCACCGACGTCGACGACCCCGAGGCCGGCCCGAGAACCGCGACCCAGGGCAACGGCGTCGACCAGCGAAGCCGTGAAGCTGGCCAACCCGCAAACCGTCGGCGGATACGTGCTCACGAAGCCGATCGACGAACCATGCGCGCCGTTTCTCATTGCATCCTTCCCTGATGGCGCCCACTAGGAGGCGAGCCGAGGTGGATCACCTTCCAGCAGGAGAACCGGATGTCAAAGCGGAGGTTCTGCGAGCAAGTGAATCAGCGACCGAGGCGCCAACACCAACAAGCGTACTCCGTTGCACGGGCTACCCGGCCGTCGGCGTCCCACGGATCTGGGGGACCATGAGAGTCGGCGCTCCTCGCGTCAGCTGCGACGGTTTCGCTGGCGATGCTCGGCGAGATCCCTGGTCAGCCGGGGCGGCCGTTGCTGCGGAGATGCGGGAAGTTCCTCAACCATTGGGTTGACGAAAGGAGTCGCGAGCCCTAGGGTCGCGTATTCAACCGAATGGTTGAATACATGGAGGGCGAGTGTGACGGCAGATCCGCTTTCGAAGATGTTCTCGGCATTGGCCGACCCGACCAGGCGCGACATCGTGGCGAGGCTCGCCATCGGAGACGCCACCGTCGGCGAGCTGGCCCGGCCCTACGACGTGACCGTGCAGGCGGTCTCGAAGCACCTCAAGGTGTTGGAGGGTGCCGGACTGGTGAGCCGCAGCCAGGATGCCCAGCGTCGCCCAGTGCACCTCGAAGCGGAGGTCTTCGACTTGATGACCAAATGGATAGAGCGCTACCGCCTCCGGGCCGAGGAGCGGTACCGCCGCCTCGACGGCCTCCTCCGGACCATGCCGGACGACATCGAACCCATGCCACCAGAGACAGGAGCACCGCGATGACCACGAACACCCACGAGACCGAGATCATCTCCGACCCCGACGTCCCCCTCGTCCGAATCATCCGGGGATTCGACGCCCCCAGGGAGAAGGTCTTTCGGGCTCACACCGATCCTGAGCTGGTCGTCCAGTGGCTCGGGCCGCGCCGCCACGAGATGCGGATCGACCACTTCGACTGCCGCACCGGAGGGTCGTATCGATACCTGCACGTCAGCGACGGTAGCGAGTACGGATTCCACGGCTGCTTCCACGAAGTGCGGCCGTCGGAGACGATCGTCCAGACCTTCACGTACGAGGGGGTTCCAGACGGCGTAGCTCTCGAGCGTCTCGTCTTCGAAGACACCGGCGACGGCCGCACCCTCCTGACGTCGACGTCGCTGGTCGACACGTTCGAGGGCCGCGACGCCTTCGTCGCCAGCGGTATGGAGGACGGCCTCCGCGAGGCCTACGAGCGTTTGGACGAGCTGCTGGCAGGTTGACCCGTCGAGCCCGCCATGCCGGATCGCACCTCCACGACGGCGTCGGGCTGGAACTCGAGACCTGACCTGCCACCGGTCGCATTTCCACGCGGCCAGCCTCGGTTACCGTCCCTCCCTCGTCGTTTCGCCGCCATTGAGGAGTCGTGATGCGTCTCGGGACGTTCGTGCCGCAGGGCTGGAAGCTCGACCTCGTTGGAGTTCCCGTCGAGGACCAGTGGGCGCGGATCCTCGACACGGCGCGCACCATCGAAGAGGTCGGGTACGACTCGTTGTGGGTCTATGACCACTTCCACACTCACCCCATGGTCGCCCAGGAGAGCGTCTTCGAGGCGTGGAGCCTCATGGCGGCGCTCGCCACCGTCACCGAGCGGGTTCGGATAGGTCAGATGTGCACCTGTGTCGCCTACCGGTCGCCCTCGCTGCTGGCCAAGCAAGCCCTGACGGTCGACGCCATCGCCGGAGGCCGCCTCGATGTCGGCATCGGCGCCGGATGGTCGGACAAGGAGTTCAAGGGCTACGGCTACGAGTTCCCGCGGGCGTCGGTCCGCCTCGACATGCTCGAGGAAGCCGCCCAGGTCCTCATCGAGATGTGGACCAAGGACGAAGCCCACTTCTCGGGTGAGCACTATCGGATCGAGGGCGCCATCACGCGACCCCGCTCCGTGCAGCATCCCCACCCGCCCCTGTGGATCGCGGGCGGCGGGCCGAAGCGGACGCTGCGGATCGTCGCTCGGTACGGTGACTTCTCGAACTTCTCGGGCGACGTCGCCGAGTTCATCGAGCTGTCGGGCATCCTCGCCGACCATTGCGAGGCCGTCGGTCGCGACTTCGAGGAGATCGGCAGGACGGCGCACCTCATGTCGGTCGTGGGTCGCGACGACGCTGAGGTGGCAGCTCGTCTCGAGGTGGCGGCGGAGCGCCGCGGAACCACGCCGGACGAGTTCAGGGAGGAGCATCTCGTCGGAACCGTCGGCGAGGTCACCGAGATCCTCGGTGCGTACCGCCAAGCGGGCTGCGTCGAGATGATGCTCTACTTCTACGACATGGGCCGGTACGACAGCCTCGAACTGGTGGCGTCGGACGTCCTTCCTCACCTGAGGTGAGTTGCGGACGCCACGGATGGTTCTGCGAGGTCCCAGCCGAGTACCTCGTCTGCCGGCTCCACCACGAGCGCAAGCAGGCATGACGGTCGGGTGAGAGCATGACGGGAAGCGAGTACGAGCGGAAGCGCCGGTTCGAGACGACTCCCGAGCCGCCCCCGCCCGCCGTGTCCGGAGACGTCGACCCGGCGACGGCGCCACCCGGGGAGCTCTTCGTCATCCAGCAGCACCACGCAACCCGGCTCCACCACGACTTCCGGCTGGAGATGCTCAACGGCTCGACTCCGGTGCTCGTCTCTTGGGCGATCCCGAAGGGGCTGCCGCGCACCAAGGGTCAACGTGCCCTGGCGATCCGCACCGAGGATCACCCGATCGAGTACGCGACGTTCTCGGGCAGCATCGCCGAGGGCAACTACGGCGCAGGGGAGGTCCGCATCTTCGACGAGGGCACCTACGAGATCGTCGATCGCGACGACACCAAGCTCACGGTGCGGCTCGAGGGGAATCGCCAGCGCGGCGTCTATCACCTCGTCAGGACGAAGAGCCGAGGAAGCAAGGGCGAGTGGCTGGCGATCCTCTCCGTCGACGAACGACCGCCGCCGGACGAGCCTCCGCCGCCCGAGCCGATGCTCGCCACCCTGGCGGCGCAGCCGTTCGACGATCCCGAATGGGCGTTCGAGCCGAAGTGGGACGGGATCAGGGCGATCGCGTCGTGTGACACCGCAACCCGTCTCATCACTCGCAACGGCCGGGACGTCACGAACGGCTACCCGGAGCTCCAGAGGATCCACGACCAGCTCGTCGCCTTGGACGCGATGCTCGACGGCGAGATCGTGGCGTTCGCCGATGGCATCCCGTCCTTCCAGCGCCTCCAGCAACGGATGCACGTGCGCGACGAGCGCCAGCTCGCCGGCCTTTCCAAGCGCATCCCCGTCGCATACATCGCCTTCGACCTGCTCTACCTCGACGGACGTGACCTGACGAGCCGCCCGTATCACGAGCGGCGCTCGCTGCTCGAGGAGACCCTGGTGACCTCCGACGTCCTCCAGCTCTCGCCGCGCATCGAGGCCAGCGGGGTCGCCCTCTTCGAGGCGTCGGCAAACCAGGGGCTCGAGGGCGTCGTCGCCAAGAAGCTGACCTCGCGCTACGAACCCGGCGCCAGGTCGCGGTCATGGCTCAAGGTCAAGGTCACGTTCGACGCCGACGTCGTGGTCGTCGGCTGGACGGAAGGGGAGGGGAACCGTGCGGGAACCCTCGGATCGCTGGTGGCAGCCGTCTACGACGGTGGGGCGCTGCGCTTCGTGGGCAACGTCGGGACCGGGTTCGACCGAGCTTCGCTCGCCGAGACCCACGCCGCGCTCGCCGGTCTGGGAGCGGCACCCCCGCCGTTCGACGAGTCGGTGTTGCGCGCCAGACCCGACCTGCGGCGAGCTCATTGGGTGCCGCCTGTACTGGTCGCCAAGGTCGAGTACCGCCAGGTGACCGCAGCCGGCATGCTGCGCGCCCCTTCGTTCCAAGGGCTCCGCGACGACAAGCGTCCTGACGAGTGCACCTTCGACCAGCTTTCGCCGGCGGGATAGCGACGAGGAGGTCGTCCTTTCCGTTCCTGCGTCCGTGCATCGCACAGATGCGATGAGTGGACGCAGGAACGGAGGATGCTGGCGTCGCCGTCCCGCCGAGATGAGATGATGTATTGACAGGGCACGCGATGCGGAACGGTGTGATCGCGGGAGGTTCGGTTGGCATGACCCAGGAGCCCCATGGCCGTGAAAGGGACGGTGGATCGCCACCGGTGCACCCGGCGGGCCACCATGGCCAACACACCGCCGAGGAGGTCCGCCACTCCGGCACCGGTGACTCCGGCAGTGGTCAGTCCGGCGTTGGTCACTCTGAGAACGATCATGCGGCCAACGGTCACTCGGGCCACGACAAGCACGCAGGGCACAGCCTCGCCATGTTCCGCGACAGGTTCTGGCTCTCGCTGGCGCTGACCGTTCCCGTCGTCGTGTACAGCGAGACGATCCAGGAGTGGTTCGACTACACGGCTCCCACGTTTCCGGGGTCGGACTGGCTGTCGCCGGTGCTCGGGACCGCGATATTCGTGTACGGAGGCTCACCGTTTCTCCGAGGCGCTGTCGCAGAGGTGCGCGACCGCCAGCCGGGCATGATGCTCCTGATCGGGATGGCGATCACGGTCGCCTTCGCAGCCTCGATGGCGACCACGCTCGGCTGGTTCGATCTCGAGTTCTGGTGGGAGCTGGCTGCGCTCATAACGATCATGCTGTTGGGCCACTGGATGGAGATGAGGGCGATCGGCCAGGCCAGCAGCGCTTTGGCGGCGCTCGCCGAGCTGCTGCCGGACGAGGCGGAGAGGATCACCCGCGACGGTACGGAGCAGGTGGCGATCGCGGCTCTCACCGTCGGTGACGTCGTGCTGGTCCGCCCGGGCTCGAGGGTGCCGGCGGACGGCGTGGTCACCGAGGGCGCCGCCGAGCTCGACGAGTCGATGGTCACCGGAGAGTCCAAGCCCGTCCCCAAGCAGCTCGGCGCCAAGGTGATCGCCGGCACGGTGGCGACCGACAACGCAATTCGGGTCGAGGTCGAAGCGGTGGGTGACGACACCGCCCTCGCCGGCATCCAGCGCCTCGTGGCCCAGGCCCAGGAATCGCGTTCGCGGGCCCAGGTGCTCGCAGACAGAGCGGCGGCCGTTCTGTTCTACGTCGCCGTCGGCGCGGCCGTCGTCACCGTTGCCGCTTGGCTCGTCGTAGACCAGCCGGAGGAGGCGGTGGTGAGGACCGTCGCAGTCCTCGTCATCGCCTGTCCCCACGCCCTCGGTCTCGCCATCCCCCTCGTCATCGCCATCTCGACCGGACTCGCCGCCCGCAACGGGATCCTGGTCAGGGACAGGCTGGCGCTGGAGCAGATGCGCAACATCGACATCGTGTTGTTCGACAAGACGGGGACGCTCACGAAGGGAAGCCACCGGGTCAGCGGGATCACGACCACGGAGATCGGAGACGATCGCCTCCTGGCGCTCGCCGCCGCAGTCGAATCCGACTCGGAGCATCCACTCGCACGAGCGATCGTCGCCGAAGCGACGTTGCGCGGCGACGTTCCCGCGGCGAGCGGATTCACGTCCATGTCCGGTCGGGGTGTGGAGGCCGCCGTGGGAGACACCGTCGTGGCGGTAGGCGGCCCCAACCTCTTGAGGGAGCGGAGTCTCGCAGTTCCGGCAGATCTCGAAGCGTCCGTCGACGCTTGGAGCGATCGGGGCGCCGCCATCCTCTTCGTGGTGGTGGACGGTCGAGTGGCGGGTGCCCTCGCCCTGGAGGACGAAATCCGTCCCGAGTCACGCCAGGCGGTCGATGAGCTCCACAGCCTCGGCGTGAGGATCGCCCTCATCACCGGCGACGCCCGCCAAGTGGCGGAGGCGGTCGCATCCGAGCTCGGCATCGACCAGGTGCTCGCCGAAGTGCTGCCGGAGGACAAGCATCACGAAGTCGAGAAGCTCCAAGGCCAGGGATTGCTGGTGGCGATGGTCGGCGACGGGGTCAACGACGCCCCCGCCCTCGCCAGAGCCGATGTGGGGATCGCCATAGGCGCCGGCACGGACGTCGCCATCGAATCGGCCGGGATAGTTCTCGCTTCGGACGACCCGCGTGGCGTGGTCGGGATCCGGCGGCTCTCTCAGGCGGGTTACCGAAAGATGCTGCAGAACCTCGCATGGGCGACGGGGTACAACGTGGTGGCTCTCCCCCTGGCAGCAGGCGTCCTGGCGTGGGCCGGGATCGTCCTGGCCCCGGCGGCGGCCGCGGTGTTGATGAGCGCATCGACCGTCATCGTGGCGATCAACGCCCAATTTCTGCGCAATCTCGACCTGCGGCCGAGCGGGGCCGAGGTCCCCGATTGAGCCTGACGGGTGGCGACCTCGGTGACGTTGGTTGGCGGCGCGCCCTCACGCGTTGGGCGATGCGAGGAGGGGGGCGTTGTCGCCGATCCGATGTCACCCGGCGTAGCCGAGCCAGTCGTCGATTCCCTCGGCCCGGCGGGCACGTATTCTCGTGTGGAGGACGAGAGATGGCGATCACACCACGTCGAGGAGGCGAGACGACTTGAACACTCCGGACCCTGAGATCCTCAGCCGTATCGGCCAGCTCGTCGACGAGGAGCGCACGCTGCGGCGCGGTCACCGGGAAACGCCGCTCGAGCCCTCGGCTCTGGAACGCCTCGAACAGATCGAGGTTCAGCTTGACCAGTGCTGGGATCTCCTCAACCAACGGAGGGCGCTCGCCGAGTACGGCCTCGACCCTGACGCGGCGACGCTGCGTGACGAGAGCACGGTCGAGGGTTACGAGCAGTAACCGACCTGGAGTCAGCCGGCAACGAAGCGGATCTCGCTCTGCTGGAGACGCCGGTACGTTCGGATGGCTCTCCTGATCGGCCACCAGTCGTACAGGTAGATCTCGAGGGGGCGCCACAGGGCCACCCATCCGGCGACTGCCAGGCCCTCGCGGAGGACCTCGAGCCAACCGGTCGCGTTGGCGAGCATGCGCGACGTGGTCACGAACCCCACCAGCGCCAGCAGTCCGAAGGCGAGGCTGATCCGGCCGCCTCGGAAGAGGTCTTTCAACTTGCGGACCTGCGACCCGACCTCGTCGGCGAAGGCGGCCCTGACCGCCTCTTCCGCCGTCGCCGCCCGCCCGTCGTCCACGTGCTCCTTGACGTGGACGACGAGCTCGATCTCGGCGTCCGTCGGCAGCTCATGGGCCCACGACATCACGAAGTCGGTGACGTACGGGTTCAGGCTGCGGCCGGGCACCGGCGTCGGGTCGCGCTCGTCCAACAGGTCGTCGAGCCGATCGATCCGCACCTCGATCGGCTGGCGCTCGGTCTTCGTCGTCATCGGCGTTACTCCGTGGTCTCCGGCGTGGATGCGCCCGAGTATGGCCGTCGAAGCCTCTGCCGCCCGGCATCGCCTTCCCGTCACCGGCTGTGCGCCCCCCGGAGATCGAGCCGTCCGGATGGCCACGGTTGATATCGCCTACCGATATCGACGGCCATTATCATCCCGCCATGGTCCTCGATGAGCTGCGGCGCGGGGTGGTCAGGGTTCACATCCTCCATCACGCATCCGAAGGGGAGGTCGACGGCGCCTGGCTGGCGGCAGAGTTGTCCCGTCACGGCCACCGGATCAGCCCGGGAACGCTCTATCCGGCCCTCCATCGAATGGAGGAGGCGGGGCTGCTCGTTTCCGACAGGCGCAGCGTCGAGGGGAAGGTCCACCGCTTCTACACGGCGACGGCGTCGGGGAGGCGAGAGCTGGCGGCGGCCAGGAGGATCCTCACCGAGCTCGTCGGCGAGGTGCTTCCGTGACCGAGCGACCCGAGGAAGGTCGCTCGGGCCGCATCGGCGAGCTCGCCGCTCTCTTCGGCCGGCTCGGCACGACGGCCTTCGGAGGGCCGGCGGTTCACATCTCGATGATGCACGACGAGGTGGTCACCCGTCGGGCGTGGATGGACGACCAGCGCTACCTAGACCTCATCGGAGTGACCAACCTCATCCCAGGGCCGAACTCGACCGAGATGGCGATGCACGTCGGCCAGGAGCGGGCCGGATGGCGCGGGCTGGTAACGGCGGGCGGCGCCTTCATTCTCCCCGCCACGCTGATCGTGCTGGTTCTGGCGTGGGCGTATGTCGAGTACGGCGACACCCCGAGCGGAGAGGCGCTGCTCTACGGGATCAAGCCCGTCGTCGTCGTGATCGTCGCCCAGGCGCTCCTCAAGCTCGGGCGATCGGCGGTGAGGGGACCAATGACCGCCGCCGTGGCGCTGGCGGCGGCGGCCGCATACGTCCTCGGAGCGAGCGAGCTCGCCATCCTGGGCGTCGGCGCGATCGCCATCCTCGCCCTCCGGAGGATGGGTACCCCCCTCCTCGGGGTCCTTCCCCTCGGCGGTCTCGCCGTGCAAGCAGCCGCCGATTCGGCGTCCCTGGAGCGGATCTTCTTCGTCTTCCTGAAGGCCGGCGCCTTCCTGTACGGGTCCGGCTACGTGCTCCTGGCCTTCCTCCAGAATGATCTGGTCGATCGGTACTCGATACTCACTCAGCAGCAGCTCCTCGACGCCGTCGCCGTCGGGCAATTCACGCCCGGGCCACTCTCCACGACGGCCACGTTCATCGGGTACGTCCTCGCAGGGGTGCCGGGAGCCCTGGTCGCCAGCATCGGGATCTTCCTTCCGTCATTCGTGTTCGTCGGCGCCGTCACCCCGCTGGCGCGGCGGATCAGGGATCGAGAGTGGTCCGCCGCTCTGCTCGACGGCGTCAACGCCGCTGCGCTCGGGCTCATGGCGGGGGTGACGCTGCAGCTGTCGGGCGACGCGGTCGTCGACTTCGTGACGGGATCTCTGGCGGCCGTCGCCGCTCTCGTCCTGTGGCGCACCAGGGTGAACACCGCCTGGGTCGTCTTGGGAGGCGCCGCCGCCGGGCTTGTCGGAGGACTGCTCGACATGGCGCCGGTCTGAGCCCGTTCTTGCGTCCCGGCATCGCAGTGGTGCGACCAGGGTACGCCGGAACGGAGAGAGCCGGAGGCCGATAGACCCTGGTCGGCGGCGGAGGGCAGGCCCACAATGGTGCCATGCCGAGGTGGGCGCGCGGTCCGGTTTTCGGTGGGTTCTCGATCATCCTCATCGCGTCGTGTGCTGGGTCGCCCGCTCCGGCCACCTCGGCG
>Ga0256865_1000433_pt1 | contig 14556 bp, 12 predicted proteins | sample RVTome_14_FD_187337 | JGI IMG/M metagenome (GOLD analysis project Ga0256865, IMG submission 187337) | Soil microbial communities from uranium-contaminated site in the Upper Colorado River Basin, Wyoming, United States - RVT145D125 HiSeq ... | reverse complement strand
GCCCTTGCGCAGAATTTTTTCAATTGCCGCGGCATCGAAGTCGACGTTGGTGACAGTGGTGAAGAGGCCCTCGATCATGAAACGGTCGATCTCGGCATCCTTCTTCCCGGCCTTGCGGGCCTCGTTGGCCCAGAAGGCGATGCCCTTCAGCCCGTAGACGAGCAGATCCTGCAGGGCGGCGACATCCGGCTGCTTGCCGCAGACGCCGATTTTGGTGCAGCCCGTTCCCTGGGCGGCCTGTTCACACTGGTAACAGAACATGTTCTCCTCCTTGCTGGTGGTGTGTTGTTTGCTTCCGGACAGTCCAAAAAGTTCCCAAATGCGTTTCATCGTTACTCCTGTCATGGGGACACACAGTGGATTCCCCGGTTGGTTTCACGGCCGGGTGCGGTATAATCTTTCGACTCTTGACCCTGCAACGTGACCCTACGATAATGGTTCTCCCCGGGCGCAACCTTGACCTCGGTCAAAAGTACGAAAATGCTGAAAATTTTCAGGAACGCGAATGTCTTTACCCCGTCGTCGCTATTGGCTCATGAAATCGGAACCGAAGTGTTTCTCCCTCGCTGACCTTGCCGCCAGCCTGAACGGCGTCAGCCATTGGGACGGCGTGCGCAATTACCAGGCTCGCAATCTGCTGCGGGACGAGATCGCTGTGGGCGACGGAATCCTCATCTACCACAGCAGCATCGCGAAGCCGGCCATTGTCGGCCTCGCCCGGGTGGTCAGCAAGGGATATCCGGACTACACCGCCCTCGATCCGCGGTCCGACCATTTCGACCCACGGGCCAGCGACGAAAATCCCATCTGGTACATGGTCGACGTGCAGTACCTCGCCGCCCTGCCACAGCCGCTGACGCGGGAGCATCTGCGCCGGCACCCGGTGCTGGCGCAGATGGAGGTGCTCAAAAAGGGGAACCGCCTTTCGGTGCAGCCGGTGACCGAAGAACAGTGGCGAACGATCCTGCAAATGTCCGCTATTGAGGACCCGTTGTCGGCTGTGCTGACGGAAGGAAGGAAACGATGAAGAAATTTATTCGTGTACTGGGGATCATTTCCGCCATTCTGGTTCTGGTCATCGTGTTACTGACCGTTGCTGCCAGAATCCTGATTACGCCTGAAAGAATCCGGGCGGCGGTCCTGCCGATGGCCAAGGAAGCCCTGCACCGTGAGGTAGAGCTCGGCGAGATCAGCATCAGTCTCTTCCGCGGCATTACCCTGCACGATCTGAACGTTCTGGAAACCGACGGAAAGGAATCGTTCATCTCTGCCGACCAGGTGGTTCTGCGCTACCAGTTCTGGCCACTGCTCTTCAAACGGGTCGTGATCGACGAGGTCCGGCTCGAGGCGCCCCGCATCCGGATCGAGCGGCTGGCCGACGGTAGTTTCAGCTTCAGCGACCTGCTGCCGGCAGATAAGGCAGCCCCCGTTGCCGAGGCACCCGCACGGCCTGAACCGTCTGGCGCATCGTCCATCGACCTGCTCGTTTCGGAAGTGACGATCAGGGACGGTCTCGTCGTTTTTCTCGACCGGGTAATCAACCCTACTGCGCCTCTCGAATACAAACTCGAAAGCCTCAACGTCACGGCCAGCGACATTTCGCTACAGAAGGATTTCCCTTTATCCGTTCAGGCCATAATCAACGGCTCGCCCCTTGAGATCACCGGCAAAGTCAATGCGGCCAGCCGCAGCGGCCAGGCCAGAGTGCGTCTCGACGACCTGGATGTGACCGCCTTCTCCCCGTATTTCGCAACTCAGCTGCCGGGCAAGCTCGGTTCGCTCAAACTCAAACTTGATCTGACGGCCGAAGGTCATGCTGATGCGGTTGCATCCAGCGGCCGCATCGAAATGAAGGAGATCGACCTCGTTCTCGACGCGCTGAAAGATGCTCCCCTGCGCGGCGCTAGTGCCTCGCTCGATTACCGGCTCAAGGTCGATCTGGCCCAAACCCGGCTGACCATCGAGGAGGCGAATGCGGCTTTCAACGGTATTCCGCTGCTGATCTCGGGGACCGTCGAGAATTACGCTGTAGCGCCGGCTATCGACCTGAAGGCCACCATTGCCGATCTCGACCTGCGCCAGGCGATTGCCGCGATCCCGGCTGCTCTGGTACAGGAGGTGAAGGGTCTGGATCCGGAAGGAACCGTTAACCTTTCGGCGCATCTGGCCGGACCGGTGGACAAGGGGGCCGGACTGCTGCGCGAGGCGGAGGTCCGCCTCAATGGAGTCCAGGGCAATGTCGGCGGCCTGCGCCCGGCCCTCAGCGGCCAGATCAGTGTGCGGGGCGACACTCTTGTCTCTCGCGACCTGAATGTGGTTGCGGGGGATAACCGGGCGGCAATCGAGCTTAAGGCAAGCAATCTCTTTGGTCGGCCGATCAGCGTCAGTAGCCGGATCACCTCGGAGCGGTTCAATCTCGAACCGCTGCTGCAGGGGACGCCGACCCCGGTCGCGTCGACGTCGACGCCGCAACCGAAGGTTCCTGCATCGACGCCGGTCGAACCTGGACCCTTTGATCTGCCTCTGCGGGCCGACGGCAGTCTCCAGATCGGGCAGGCATTTTACAAGGGGGTGGCGGTCGACAATTTCGACCTGCACTACCTTCTCGAGAAGAATGTTTTGACTGTCGACCGGTTGAGTGGAAAGGTGGCCGGCGGCAGTTTCAACCAGACGGCCCGGATCGACCTGACAAAAAAAGGTCTGGACTACGCAACCCGGCTCGCGCTCAAGGACGTTCAGGCCGAGCCGCTGGTCAATGCCTTTGTCCCGAAGGCTGCCGGTACCGTTTTCGGAGCCATGAATCTGAATGCCGATCTGAACGGCCGCGGCACACTGCCCGAGACCCTGAAGCGCAACCTTTCCGGCAACGGGGCCTTCCAGATTGTCGAAGGCAAGCTGACCGGTGCCGGCCTGGTGAAGGGTCTCGCCGATTTCGTCAATCTCGAGGAGTTGCGGACGCTCAGCTTTCGGCAGGCGAAGGGTGCCTTTACCGTAACCAACGGCAAGGTGAGTCTGAACAGCGATTTTGCCGGCAGCAATGTGCGTTTCGCACCACAGGGGACGGTCGGCCTGGATGGCGCCCTCGATATCGCCCTCGACCTGCGTCTCTCCCCGACGCTGACGAGCAAGTTGGACCGGCGCGGCAATGTCGCCCAGTTTTTAACTGATGCCGAAGGGTGGGGGCAGGTCCCACTCAAGGCGAAGGGGACGCTCGGTGCCCCCCGGTTCACATTTGACACTTCCGCTGTCAAGGGCAAGGTCAAGGAGAAGGCCCGCGAGGAGATTGAAAAAAAGCTGCAGGAAAAGGTCCTCGACAAACTGGCGCCGAAGGAAGGGGAGGAGGGATCCCGGGAGCCGGCCAAACAGATGCTCGAAGAAGGCCTCAAGAAACTCCTCGGGCGTTGACAGGCGGTTTCACTTTGTGCTACAGGTTGGCAAAAAAGCAAGGGAGCCAAATGGTATGACAGGTTTGGAGGATTTCAGCGGGTTCGAAGTAATCCGGGCGGCCATGGAAGTGGAAAAGAATGGCCACCGTTTTTATGCCGCCATGGTACAGAAAGCCAAGAGTCAGCTGGCCAGGGAGATTTTCACCTGGCTTGCCCAGGACGAAGTGCAGCACCTGAAGACCCTCGAACAGCTAGTCCCCAAATACGAGGAAGGGTCCTTCTGGGAGGATGAAGAGCAGTTTCTGCCATATCTGCGCCGCTTTTCCGACAGCGAGATATTCCCTTCTCCCGAGCGTCTTGAGGCGGTTCTGCAGAAGGAGGATTCCGACCTCGAAGCATTCGACCTGGCCATCGAGGCCGAAGAGAAATTTGCCGAATATTTTCACGTTGCGGCGAAGAATGCCCGGTCGGCCGAAGGGAAGGATGCCTTCACCTGGCTCGCTGGCGAGGAAGACCGGCACGCGGCGGTTCTCAAAGAACGACGCAGCAAGCTGTTGGGGGTCGCAGCGGGATAGCCTCGCTGTTATACGAGAAGAAAAGGGGCGCCTTCAGGGGCGCCTTTTCTTGTGGAAAACAACTTTAAAGGCATGTCTGCACCCGTCGACTTGACAGCAAATAGGCACCGGTTAAAGTTGAGGTGCTGTTTTCAAATGGGCACCAGGAAGATGGATCCGCGAACCAAAGTCGTGACAGGAGGCATTGATGAACGTGTTTGATTTTGCCATCAAGATGGAACTCGACGGCAAGGCGTTTTACGAAAAACTGGCCAAAGGGACGAACATAGCCGGCCTGCAAACAATCTTCTCCCGCCTCGCTGCCGATGAGCAGAAGCACTACGAAATTTTCCTGGCCCTGAAAGGCCAGACCCAGGCGACGGCCATGGAGGACACGAGGGTTCTCGAACAGGCAAGGAATGTTTTCGAAGAGCTTCTGGAACAGAAGGGGACCCTCGGCCCGATCACGGGAGACCTGGAAGGATACCGTTACGCCATGAAGATCGAGGCGGACAGCTTCCGTCTCTACGAGGACGCTGCCCAAAAAGAGAAGAACGATGATGTGAAGAACCTCCTGTTGCGCATCGCTGGCGAAGAGCACAAGCACTTCACCATCGTGCAGAATATTCATGACTTCGTTAACGCCCCCAATCAGTACCTCGCCTGGGGCGAGTTCAGCAACATCGACGAATTCCGCCAGTTCGGCCGTGATGTCGATTAACGGACCAATTCATCAAAAGACATCCTTACCGCGGAAGACGCGGAGTTAGAGAAAAGATCCCGGATTTTCTCCGCGGCCTCTGCGAACTCCGCGGTAAAACGGGCGAATGATCTCATTCGCCCGTTTTTGCGACTGGGGGATTCATGGGAGTTTTTCCCGTTTGCTGGCAGAAGCCGAGGCGTGAATGAGTTTCGCCAGCTTTTTTATGTTGGCCCGTTCCATCGGCCTGCCTGTGATGCTGCTCTTTGGAACCCGGTGCATATCCTCCAGCGGGTAGACGGTACATTCGATTTCAGTCCCTTCCTCTTCCAGGTAGATGTGCGGAAATTCGAGAAATTCCCCGCCCTTGCGGATACTGACCACTTCCGAGGTGAATGATACTTCGCGCTGGTTGAGAAAGGCCTCAACCTCTTCGGGAGACTGGGCAAACAGGTGCAGGTCGATATCGCTGCGTTCCGTCGCCGTGCCGTTCAGCACAGAACCGACCAGGCAGGGATGAAACGGTGCGAGCAGCTCCATCACCTTCAGCGCCAGCAGGCGAAGCCGAAACAGCCGTTCGGGGAGGACCTCTTCCTCGTGAAGCTCGAGCAGTCGGCGGAATTCATGGTGGATTTCAGCATTGGATGGCAGATGCGAACCGAGACACAGCGCCTTTTCCGAGCCAAAACGACTGGCCGCCTTGCGTTTGGCATCTCGATATTCGCGGATGCCCTCTTCGTACATCAGCCGCGCCGCCTCGATGGCAATCATCTGTCGAATGCGATCCATCCCTTTCATGGGGTGCCAGTATAGCAGAGAATCTTTGCGTCACGCCTTACGGTCAATGGCGCATCTCTGAGGATACGCTAAGATGGAAAGCGGAACTGCTGCTATTCTAGAGGCCGAGTCATGATCCGGATCGACGGTGCTGCGGGAGAGGGTGGGGGGCAGGTTTTGCGCAGTGCCCTGACCCTCTCTTTGCTGACAGGCAAACCCTTCAAGATTGTGAACATACGGGCCGGCCGCCATAAACCCGGCCTGATGGCCCAGCACCTGCAGGCCGTCGCAGCTGCCGCGGCGGTGGGCGGCGCTCGTGTCGAAGGAGCGCATCCGGGTTCCACATCCCTCGTTTTTGTACCCGCCGCCCTGCGGCCTGGCCATTACCGTTTCGAAATCGGTACGGCCGGCTCAACCTCCCTGGTGCTGCAGACCGTACTTCTGCCGCTGGCTTTTGCCCGCGGTTCATCGACACTCGAGATCACCGGCGGTACGCATGTCGCCTGGAGTCCCTGCTATCATTATCTCGAACTTCATTGGTTGCCGTATCTGCGCGAGATGGGGTTGGCCGTCGAATTGGCGCTGGTCCGGGCCGGTTTTTACCCTCGTGGTGGCGGCCAAGTCACAGCCCGCATCCGGCCTGCCACGCCCCTGAGGGGACTGTCGCTGGTCGAACGCGGCCGACTCACGAGGATTTCTTGCCTTTCGGCCGTCGCCCATCTGGAGCAAAGCGTGGCGGAGCGTCAGAGCCGGGAGGCGCTGGCACGGCTGGCCGGCTTGACTGCGCAAATCGAGTCCCGGAATATTTCCCTGCCCTCGCCCGGAAAGGGGACGGTATTTCTAACCCTGGCCGAGTTCGAGCGAACGAGGTGCTGCTACTATGCCTTGGGAGAGCGGGGAAAACCGGCGGAACGAGTCGCCGAGGAGGCGGTCGATGCCTTTCTGGCCTTTCTGGATACCGACGGGGCGATTGACGAATTCCTCGCCGACCAGTTGCTTCTCCCCTTGGCTCTCGCACATGGCACCTCCGAGTTGCGAACCGCCAGGGTGACCCCGCATTTGCTCACCAACGCCGAAGTTATTCGCAGGTTTCTTTCGGCCAGGATTGAAATCATCGGCAGTCCCGGCAAGGCGGGGCTGGTTCGCATCCAAGGAGACCCGGCTGCCATGTCAGCGGCGAAGGCACGTCACAAACCGTGACATCATGTAGGCGGGGATAAGGCGTCAGCCGTTCCCGGCATGCCTTGGGGCATTACTGTTTTGTCGGGTTGCCGGAAACGCTTCGCTTATTCCGGCCTACACTGCTTAGCGGAGGTAGGCCTCGGTCACGTAGCGCCGCATCATCACATGGGTATTGAAGTAGTAGGCGTTCTTGCCGATGGCGTTCTTCATTATCCGGATCCATTCCGGGCGGTTGTCGTAGTAAGTGGGAATGATCACCTTCTCCAGCTTGTCGTAGAGGTCGGCGGCGTCGGCTTCCGAGTGGTTTTCACTGGCCGAAGTCTCGGTCGGTGGCGGTCCGATCGACCAGCCGGTCACTCCCTCGATATGCCCTTCAATCCACCATCCGTCAAGTACACTGAAGTTCGGCACGCCATTGAGAGCCGCTTTCATGCCGCTGGTGCCGGAGGCTTCGAGGGGACGCAGCGGATTGTTCAGCCAGAGATCGACACCCGGGATCAGACGATAGGCGACATCCAGATTGTAGTTTTTCAGATAGACAATTTTGACCCTGTCGCCCAGCTTTTTCGACTGCTGCACGATCCGCTGGATGACACTTTTCCCCGCCTCGTCCTGGGGATGGGCCTTGCCGCCGAAAACCAGCTGAATCTTTCCCTTGCCGAGGCGCAGCAGCCGCTCGATGTCGGAGAGGATCAGGTCGCCTCGCTTGTAAGCTGCCGCCCGCCGGGCGAAGCCGATGGTCAGTATGTCATGGTCGAACTGCTCGCCCGTGGTCTCCTCGATGTACTGAAAAAGATAGGCTTTGGCCCCACAGTGGGCATCCCAGACTTCCTCGTCCGGAATATTGTCGACGCGCACGAGCAGCTCGGGTTCGTTGGCCCAGCCGGGCAAATAGTGATCGTAGAGATTGACGAAATAAGCGGAAGCCCAGGTGAAGGTATGAATGCCGTTGGTGATGGCATGTATCTCGAAACCGGGAAAAAGATTCTTGGAGATCTCGCCGTGTTTTTTGGCGACTCCGTTCACGTAACGAGAGAGTTGGAGGGCAAGCATGGTCATGTTCAGTTCCTCTTGCCCCCCCAGCTCGCGCAGCAGGCTGAGCGGCACCACCTCGCCCATGATCCGTTCGACCATGTCGTAAGAAAAGTGGTCATGTCCCGCTTTGACCGGGGTATGTGTAGTGAAGACACACTGCTCCATGACCTGAGCGGTATTCCAGGAAGCGCGCTCGTCCCAGGTGTCCTCCAGTGGCCGGCGGAAACGATTGAGCAACTCAAGAGTCAGCAGGCTCGCGTGTCCTTCATTCATGTGATATTTGCGGATGCTGAAGCCGAGGGCCTCGAGAATTCGTGCACCGCCCAGGCCGAGAACGATTTCCTGCTTCAATCGGCAGGCCTGATCGCCCCCGTAAAGCTGATCGGTGATGCGACGGTCTTCGTCGGCGTTGCCGGCGATATCGGTGTCGAGAAAGAGAACCGGCACCTCGCCGCCGGTGGGGCTCTTTACCGGGTAGAGCCAGGCCTGCACCATGACATCCCGCCTTTCGACGGTGACCAGAGTCTTGACCGGCAGCAGCTCCATATAGGCTTCCGGCTGCCATTCGACCGGATATTCCAATTGCCATCCGTCAGGGTCGAGGTCCTGGCGGAAATATCCTTTGCGGCTGGCCAGGGTGACGCCAACCATCGGCAGCTTGAGGTCGGCTGCGCTCTTGATGGTATCTCCGGCCAGGACGCCGAGCCCGCCACTGTAGGTCGGAATTTCGTTCGAGAGGCCGATTTCCATGGAAAAGTAGGCGATTTTAGGTTCGCGGAGGTAACGCTTCCAGTCGATCTTCATAACTTCCCTTGCTTGAACGGGATCCTTGGTGGATCAAGACAGGCGGTGCGTTCATAAGCCGGATATTTTTAATGCAAAGGCGCCTCGTCGACTCCCATCAACAGGTAGTCCGCTTCAGCAGTGGTAATGTTGCCCGGGTCGATGCGGCCGGGGACTTCCGGCAGCAGAACCCGCATTTCAACCTCCCGGCGACGTCGTATCTGTTCCGGTATGCCATGCTTCCACGCATGGCCGCTGCCGGCCAGCACAACGATAGTGGCATCGGGATGCCGGGCCAGGTAGTCGAGCAGAGTTTGCGCCATGACGTTGTCCCAGAGCATCTGCGCCTCGCAGAAATGGAGGAATTGGGCGCCATTATGGGCATGCCCGCCGAGGGAACGGCGGATGAACTCCTGGTAGCGGGCATCGACGTCGCAGCGCACCGTTGGCAACTCTCCCATCTGTTGGGGAGGGAGAGAGGCGAATCCGTTGCGGGCCACCTGCTGGGTGATCGCCCTGGAAAGATTGAGCCCCAGAAGGGGGACCTTCTCTTGCCGCGCGTAATGAAAGATATCCCTATAAACCGGCCACAGGCCCCAGTTCTGCCGGTAGACCTTGAGGAAGTTCTCCTCGCTCATCTTCCCCGACACCCACAGGTCGAGAGTCCCCTGATTTTCCCTGCGAATCATTTCCAGGCCCACAACCACCGGCGCCCCCGCTTCTTTCAGGGCGCGAACCACCTGGAGCTGCGCCCGGTGATGTCCTTCGTTGTCATGCATCTCTCCCATGAAGACCAGGCGCACCCCCCTGAGCTCTTCGATCAACTCGGCGAAGCCGACATAGGTGCCGTCGGCAACGCGCAGAGTATGCGCGTGGCCGGGGGCCGCAGTCAGCATGAGGGGAATGGCAAGGAGCAGGATCAGGAGCGGTTTCACAGAAGTTTTCGGCATCGATTTAACCTCCTGCGAGGAGCTTGAATCTAAAAGGAGCAAAATGCCTTTACCACAGAGAGCGCAGAGAGAAATCAAGAGTCCACAGAGGAAAGCCTATAGACTCAAATCTCTGTGCTCTCAGTTTCCATATCTCTGTGACCTCTGTGTTAAAGCTTTAGAATCATTAATTTAAGTGTAACATCTTATTTCTGAAGCAGTGTCAATCCTAAGGTTCAATCCTGCAGAAAATCGTGGATGATCGGCGATGCCGCAGGCGCCCAGGTTCCCTTGGCCCGGTTGGTCCCGCTCTCGAAGGCGAGGTAGCTGTACTTCCCGTAATGGGGGATTTTCCGTGCCGCCTGCTCCGCGGCTCCGGCCGAGAAGGGGAGGAAGAGGGCCGCAGTCCGAGCGGTGTCGCCGGGATGGGGCAAGGCGGCAAAGAGCACCGCTCCGGGGCCGGTGAACCGCTCTCCCTGCAGGGTGAAACCGCCGTCCGCCAGTTGCAGGCCCTCGGGTAATAGAGGCAGCAGACCGGCTCGGCGTGGGACCCCGACGAAAAGAACGTCGCGTCCCTTCAGGTCGCCGGGAGTCGTCTCCTCCTCGCGGCGGACCGTCGCTCCATCCTGGCGCAGGGCCGCCAGCAGCAGCCGCGAGGCGGCCAGCAGATCCGGCGACAGGCCGGCTGCCGTCACCACCGTCAGGGCGGTGGAGCCGCGGATGGCGTTAACCGTCGGCGGGATCTCCGCCGGGGCGAGCCGGCGGAAGAGGTCGACCTCCGGGTCGACCGTCAGGCGTCGTGGCCGCTCAGGCGCCTCCAGGCTGAAGGGGGTTTGCCGGCTCTGCACAGCCAGCACCGTTTCCACCCGGCCGCTGCCGGTTTCCAGCCGCAGGGGAACCCGCAGGTCGTAGATCTGCCCCTCCTGCACCAGGGCGCCGCTCACTCGCCAGTTCTCGCCGGCACGCTCGGTCGTCACTCCGGCCAGACGCAGTACCGGCGCGCCGGGCCGGTCGACCCACTGGCGGAAAAATCCCTTCATATCCTCCCCCGCCGCCTGTCCGAGGCGGTCGGCGAAATCATCCCACGACGTCTCCTGTCCCATCCGCTCGCGCGCCACCGTGCGCAGCCCCTCCCAAAAAGCTTGATCGCCGATCCGGCGCCGGGCCATGTGGAAGACCATCGCCGCCTTGCCATAACCAACCGCCTGTTCAGCGGCGCTGCGACGCCCGGCAAACTTTCGCAAGGCAAAGTCCTTCTCCGGTGGCACCAGGGAGGAGTAGTCGCGCAGCAGTTTCAGCCGGTATTCGCGCCCTTCCTCGCTGGTGGCGCGCTCCTTGTACAGTTGGTCTGCCACGTAGGTCGTCAGCCCCTCCGACCAGTTGCCCCGGGCGTAATCGTTCCGCACCCCGTTGCCCCACCAGGAGTGGGCGATTTCGTGGCCGAGGCTGGTCTCGACGATGAAGGGCAGACGGACCACTGAGCTGCCCAGCAGTGTCCAGGAAGGAAAACCGTAACCGGTCGGAAAGAAGTTTTCGACCACGGCAAACTTTTCGAAAGGGTAGGGGCCGAACAGCCCGACGTAAAGTTCCAGATAGCCCTTGGCGGCCTTGAGGTAGGTATCCGCCAGATCATCCGTCTCCGGATAGAAGTAAGTATAGAGGGGAATGCCGCCGGCCTGTATTTCCCGGATCCGGTAGGGGCCCGCGGCCAGAGTCAGGCTGGTCAGAGGGGAGACCGTCTCCCAGACCGAGAAGCTGCGGCCATCCTGCGTCCCGCGTTCGACCCGGCGTCCGGAAGTGATCCCTTCGGTTCCCGCCGGCGCTTCGATGCGCAGGCGGAAGGTCGCCCGGCTGCCGGGCAGCTCCGGGTACCAGCCGGAACCGCCGGCGAGAAAGGTCCCCCGCGGCCCGATGGTCGCCGCCACCCCGTAGGTCGGGTCCTCGCTGTGGACGGGGTTTTCCGGCACCGGATCACGAAAGGCGCCGGCATAGCGGACGGTCACCTGCACTTCATCCCGTCGCATGGCTGGTGGCAGGGAAACCTTGAGTCGGCCTCCCTGCCATTCGTAGGCGGCAGGGTGGCCCGCCAGACTCACACTTTCGACGCGCACCTGCGGCGCCAGCTGCAGCAGCAGTTGCGATGTACCGTCGGGGACGATGGTCAGGTTGGCGGTCCCCTCCAGCCTGCCTTTTTCTGGCTGCAGAAGGAGACGCAGGTCGTAGAGAGGGATCGACGGTGCGGCCAGAACCGGTGGAACGGGCAGGACGACACACAGGGCGATGGCAGGAATGATCAATCTTCGCCAGTTCATGTCCCCCATTATAGCTGAAAAAATGGACCACCGGCAGTGTTGGTAGTACCCTGGCTGCTTGTAATCAGTGAGTGGCCACCGCGCCCGCTGTCAATGTGGTGTGGGTTTCGTCAGGTGACCGAACTTCTTCTCCATCCCCTTGAGGATCTCCTGGTCGCTCGCACCAAGGTTTTTCCAGAGGAAGGCGAGCATCGCCTGGCCGTAGCAGATGTTGCAGCCGGCCGCATGGTCGTCGAACTTGCCTCCAGGTTTCCCCTCCTTCCAGAAACAGTGCAGCAGACTCTTGTGCCCCATGGCGTCGCAGAAGCAGTAGCAGGGAATTGACTGCTCCTTGACGGCGATGTCGGGGTTGCCGAGCAGCTCGGGCTCCTTCACCGCGATCTTGTAGCCGACCTCCACCGACTCGCTGGTGAAGACGAAGGAAGGGAATTTCCAGGCGTCCCAGTCCTCGTTCGGGTATTTCTTCTCCAGCAGGGCGGCGGCCTCCTTGGTCAGATCGGCCATCTTCAGGCTGGCGATCCGGTCGAATTCCTGCTTTTGCTTCTCGTCCACGCCGGAGGCCGCAAGCGGCGCCAGGAGGGCAAGAAGGGCCAGGGCCGTAATCAGTATTTTGCCGTGATGTCGCATGGTTCGGTCTCCTTTGTTGAGAATGTTCAGAAGGGCAGTTAGTAGGCCGGGATAAGGCGGTTTTGCCGTTCCCGGCGACGAGTGCGGCCGACATCGGCCATGCCGGAAACGCTTCGCTTATTCCGGCCTACCTGAAATCAAAAAGGCAGCACAAACTTCCAGTTGCTGCCGCGCAGCCACTGGCCGACCACGATGCAGGCGAGCTGGCTCAGCAGCAGGGCCAGAAACAGCAGGTTGAGCCAGCCCCGTTCACGGGTGAACCAACGGCCCCCCGGGGCGTGGCTGCGGTCGAGCAGGGGGGCCAGCAGCAGAAAAAGGGCGATCAGGGTCGGTGCGACCACCCCGCCGAGGAAGGCGGAGTGGCTGACCATCTCCTGAACGCCGACGAAATACCAGGGTGCCCTGGCCGGATTTGGGGGATGCAGGGGGTCGGCGCGCTCGTATATCGGCGCATCGACGAAAAGCGCCAGCACCAGCAGGACGGCCAGGGTCAGCAGGGCCACCGCACCCTCGGCCCGGTAAAGCCAAGGGGCCGCCGGCAGCTTGTCGTCCGGCTCCTCGGAGGCAGCGGCCAAGCCGCCGTCCTTGCGGATGCGCCACAGGTGCAGGGCGCTGAGGACCAAAATCGACAGGGGGATTGCGCCAGCATGCAGGGCGAAGGCGCGCGGCAATGTCTCAGGACCGATCTCCTCGCCGCCGAGGAGGAAGGTCTGGAACACCGGACCGATGAGCGGGTAGTAGCCGACCAGGCTCGAGCCGACCTTGATCGCCCAGTAAGAGATCTGGTCCCACGGCAGCAGGTAGCCGGTGAAGTTGGCCGCAAGGATAAGCAGCAGCAGGAACAGGCCGTAGCACCAGTTGAGCCACCGTCCCCGGTAGCTCCCCGTCAGGAAGACCCGGGAGAGGTGCAACACGGCCAGGATCACCAGGGCGTTGGCGGCCAGAAAGTGCAGGTTGCGCACCAAGGCGCCGAAATGCAAGGTCGTGGTGATGTGGAGGATGCGTTCATACGCCTCCTGTTGCTCCGGCACGTAGTAGAGAAACAGGGTCAGGCCGGTGACCAGCAACACGCCGAGACAGGTCAGGGCGGCGATGCCGAGCCCCAGGGTGGTCAGGGGATGCAGAGCCCGGGGGCTGACCGCGGGGGCGTGCAGATGGTCGAGGAAGTTTCGCTGTGCTCGCGCCATGGTCAGACTCTCCCCGGCCCGGCGCCCAGGTCGAGCCATTCGGGCGCCGGCCGCTTGCCGGCGGTATGGATCCAGAGCCGTCCTTCACGGGCGCGGACGGCGTGCCAGGGGAGGGGACGGCTCGCCGGACCGGACCAGACCTCGCCCAGCGGGCCGAACTGGCTGCCGTGGCAAGGGCAAAAGAAGCCCTGGTCGACGGTGTTGACCAGGCAGCCGAGGTGGGTGCACTCCAGGCTGAGGGCCGCGAGCCGGTCCCCCCGCCGGATGACGGCCACCTTCTTCTCCGGGAAGGGGACGGCCCCGTCGGACGGCATCAGGTCGAGGGGGGCGAGGTCCGTCCAGTGGGCGGCGGAGAAACGGCCGGCGGCCAGCCAGACGTCGATCAGGATGCCACCCAGGGCGGCGAAGGTGGTGCCGATCGTCCCGTAGAGAAACAGGCGGCGTAGCCATTCGCGTCGGTTCATCGTCTTCCGATCCGTCATTCCCTTCCCTCCGAGAATGTGCGCACTTTCTGCACCAGCGCCCACAACTCCTCGCTCTTCAGCTCCTCGCGGAAGGCCGGCATGGCCGTGCCGTGGATGCCGTCAGCGACGGTCCGGGCAATCCGCTCGTTGCTCAGGGCGGCAAAGTAGGGGCGGTTGGTCAGGTTGCGCGGCCGCGGGAGATGCTGAAGATGCTCCGGTCCCGTGCCAGTGCCGGCGACGCCGTGGCAGCGCACGCAGAGGCTGCCGAACAGGGTGTCGGCCTTTGGCGGTGCCAGTGAAACCGTCGGCCGGGTGGGTAGGGGCGGCAGTTCTGCCTTGTCGTGGCGCGGCACGCCGATGAAGGCGTCGAAGAGCAGGTCAAGAAGGCGCTCGCGGTTCTCCAGCTCTAACAGCCGGCCGTATGGAGGCATGGAGGTGCCGGGGATGCCATTCTCGATGCTTTTGGCGAGGCGTTCGTCTTCGGTGCGGCGGAAAAACTCTGGGTTTCCCTTGAAGGACCGGGGGAAGCCGGCCAGGTTGGGCTGGATTGGGCCGAAACCGTCGCCGGCGGCTGCATGGCAGCGCTGGCAGAGGGCCATGTAGAGGTGCTTGGCGAGGGG
>Ga0256865_1000428_pt1 | contig 14608 bp, 16 predicted proteins | sample RVTome_14_FD_187337 | JGI IMG/M metagenome (GOLD analysis project Ga0256865, IMG submission 187337) | Soil microbial communities from uranium-contaminated site in the Upper Colorado River Basin, Wyoming, United States - RVT145D125 HiSeq ... | reverse complement strand
GGTTGTGTCAGTCGGAATTGCCAAGTCAACCGGCGACGGGGCTTGGTCTTGCGGTAGACGCGAACGACGTTGTTCATCGTTCGTCGCGGGATCGCTTCACCCGTCGCACCTTCCCCATCACTGAACTCCGGGTCGGGGAGAATAGTCGTGGTTTGAAGAGTCGGCCAAGGAGCTTGTAGAATCATTCTCGCCGCCCTTCAAACTCGATGTTTACCGTGTAGCTGTCCTGACGATCTTGAACTACCACTTCGGTCGGGTTGGTCACAAAGCCACGCCACAGTCGCCCCTCATGCGACATCAACCCAATCTCTTCACCGACGTGGCTCTCGATGAAATCTAAGACCAGTCCGACATCTTCTTCACAAATCGCAGAGGCGGTGAAGAGTAAAGTCTCAACTCTTGGCCATTGAGAATCAGCGAACACATTCAGCGTACCACCGCGAGATTCCCGATTGATCCGATCAAATCCCAACCTGTCGATGTTCCCGATATTCATACTGCGGTCGAGCGTGACCAACTCAGAAGGTGTGTCGCCCGCCGGAAATCGCAACTGAAGACCCTTCGTGAATCCGGCATCATCGGGATCAGACAAGGTCGCGGGCGGCGGCGTCGGGTTGCCGGCGGCCCCTTCCCCGATGAAGGGCGTGTAGAAGCACTCATTGTTTACGCCGTCTGTCAGGAACAGAACAGACTGTTGAAATGAAATCGTACTGACCGCAGAAACAGGGTGGTCAATCAGTCGGGCCGCTGTCTGCGTGAATGCGATATTGTTGAACGCGAACTGCGATGCTGGCTCTCGTACTGGGTCGGCAGACTGCGTCAGGTTGAAAACACTGACCGCCCCGAGGGGGACATCCGCGGATTGCGCGAATATCAACACATCACTGGCTCGGTGGGCATCGCCCATACCGGCCGCGGTCTGTGCAAACTGGACTGTATCTACGGCTTGTGCGTGAAGATTGCGGCCGGTTGCGACCTGTGAAAATGACAGGGTACTCGCGGCATCGACCAGCACGTCCGAAACCGCGGAAGCCGTATCGGTGAAAGTGATCGAGGAAGCCGCATCAACCAGAAGAGTGTCTACGACATCGGCAGACTGCGCAAAGGTGATCGTGTTCGACGCATCAACGAGCCGATCCAAAAGGCCGACCGCCGTTTGACCGAACACCACAGTTGACTCGCCGCGGCCGGCAAGGTTCACGCCGGTTGCGGCGTCTGTGAAGACGATGGTCGATGTAGCGGTATGTACGTCGATCCGTTCGAACAGAACCGAAATGTACTGTTGCGTGACTCGGATCATCTCACCGTCCTGTTGTAACAAAAACCGCCGGGGAAGTAATGCAAGGCGACACCACCACCACCCTACAACTCCCACCGGCGGCTGCACGCGTTCCGCCGCTCGCGTTTACCCGTGCTCGATCCCCCATTGTGCGTTGTTCAATGCTGCCGGTTGCCACGCCGCTGAGGTATCTGGGTCATCCTCAACCACCTTATGAAAGTGGTCATAAGTGGTGCTGGTGACAGCTTGGTTAGAGTCACCGCCCCCAAAACTCGCATCTGATTTCACAACCTGCTTCAACGTGAACGATGTACCGGTAGTTTTCCTCGCGATCGCGTTCAGTTGGACTCCATGAATCTGTCCACCAATCGACAACGAAGGGAAATTGAACAAATCCCGTTCAGACACTGTGTCTGAATCGAGGTACGACGTGTCACCGTCAAAAGGGGTCTCATCAATCCGGTCGAAGTGATCGGTGCCACTATCCGGCGACCACTCAGAGTCATCACCGTCAGACGTAGGGAAGATGTCTCGGACGACGCTGTCACCTAAAAAGGTACTGCCAGTCTGCAAATACCAGTCGTCGAATTCCACGTTTCGGTTACAGTCATCGGCGAGAACAATCAGGTCCATGACGTCGGTCGCAACGCCGCGGGTGTTGACACCGGCCCCGGAGACTTCAGTGTCTCCGTCGATTCGCATTTCGAACGCACCATCGCTGGAATCCACCTTGTAGTACAGTTCGACGTAATACCACGTCCCAGACGCGAGAACAGTCGTCGATGTGCCGAGAAGTTGTACCGCAGCCCCGCGATACAATTCTAGTTCGTCGTCCGCGTTGATCTCGATACGGCACTGCTGACCGGTAGGGTCGTCATTGAGTGAGAAGATACGCCCAACTGACACGCCACTGTTGAATCGAAATGCGAATCCGGTAACAAACTCTGAATTGGAGTCGATGAATTTCACAATACGTGCCGGAGACGCATCCATGCGTAATGACTTTCCGGCTGTACCGCGACCCACCCCGACCTTGACGGCGGAAGAGAGGTTCACGCCGTCATATTTCACGCCGAGGTCGCTTGTAGCTACGTCACCGGTGGAACCCGGCAACCAGTCGAACCCTTCCGCCCAGACCAGCATGATTACGCGCTCACAGTGTAGGTGACCTTCGCCGTTTCACCGTTGTTCACCGCGACGTCGCCGCCGGTGAAGAGGGCCGTGGCCCACAGGACGTTGCCGGCCGCTGTGTGGTCGCTCTTGGTCTGAGCATTGGTTCCGCCGGCTACGAAGAGACCCTTCACCGTACCGGCCGAGGTGATATCGAACTCGACAACAGTAGCGTTAGTGATCGACTGACTGGCGGGTTCGCCGGGCGTCCACGTGGGCCGTGTCACCGCCGAGTCACCGTTGGCGGGATCAGTGTAGTCAGCGAACTCGTCCCAACCGTTCCCGGCTTGGTCGATGTCGTCATAGATGTCGTCTGCGGCCAACGCCGTGAAGCCGGCGAGATCGATCAGACCGAGGAACCACGACGTTTTCTGCGTACCGCCGTCAAACAGTACGTCTAAAGCGTCGTTCTTACCTTCATTCGTGATTCCGTTCTTGGCCCGATACGACCGCAGAAACTTGTCGCCGCGCCACACTTCGATGTTGAATACCCCGCCCATCTTATCAAGGGTGTGCCTTAATCGCATGGGAGTCGGAGCTTTGACCACTTTGGCGTTATCCCGCAAAAGCAAACGGTTCATTCTTACCTCACAGTTTGGAAGTTCCGCGGCGGAACTCGCGCCGCAATTCAGAAGCAACTGCTCGCGCGGTCATCCGCGGTGACGAGCTTTCGTTGACGTTCACGGTCACATCACCGACGTTGGTGACAGCACCGCCGTGATTCAGACGCAGACGTTGGTCGGCGTTGAGAGCTTGGAGCATCGCGAAGTGGCGTCGCGATTGACGAGCATTGACAACAGTCTCGCCCGGAGAGAGTAAGGCGTTGATCGTGTCACTACCTTGCGTTGGACCGCCGTGGGCACGCCCACTGGGGGCTGGTTCCTGACCGGAAAGAATCCGATCCAACTGGTTGTTTGAATTCACTCGGACATTGATTGTCGCCGCCCTTTGAACTCGTGCAAACCCGTCAACGAGTCTCTGTTGAAGTGATTCCGCTTCCGGAATTCCATTCAAGTTAAATTGAGACTCTATTGTTTTGATTTTCTCGCCTTGAGCCGCGATCTTCTGCAACGGCAATAGAGCGGCGGTGAGATTGGGAAAAGCGTTTTGCAACTGAGAGATTGACTCAGTGCTCTCACGCAAAGCGGTGATCCGTTTGGTCAGATCATCGACCTGTGTCTTGGTGACGTCACCGGAATTTCCCAGTGCCTTCACTTCGTTGACCAGTCGATTGAACTCGCCGACCGATTGCAGCAGTTGCTTGTCCGCTTGCGGCAGACTCTTCAGAATGAAGTTGTCGAGTTCCTGCCCTCGTAAACCACCCAGAGCTTCGGGCAGATTCGACCGAACTCCGGCGGCCTGAAATACCCGTCGCCCGCGACCACTCAAATCTCGCTGTTGAACTGCATCAAGTGAGCTAAGCTGCTTCAGCAGATTGGGGAGCACTTTCTGCGTGTCTTCGATGTCACGCTTTAGTTTGCTGACGGTTGTCTCTTCAGTGCGACGTTTGGTGAGTTGGCTCTGAAACTCCGTCAAACGTCGCTGAAGGTCACTGATCCCTCGTAACTCACCCCCGCCGGTCTGATCCAACAGACGTTGCAAGTCGTCAGGGCCAATGGCCCGCTGAACGGCTTGACGAGCACGATCAAAGACAGCTTGAGTTCGGGTGACGGCGTCTCTCGCCCCCTGCTCAACGTCAAATCGTAACTTGATCGGTCGCCGCTGGAAGTCAGCTTGGAAGTCGCGGATCAAACGCGTCAGACCGAGAATGTCGAACGCACTCAAATCCTTCTGCTGAAAAGCTGACTTCTGGAAGTCAGCCAGTGCCTTTTGCTGATTCCGTTGCTGCCTTGCGAGGGCTTCACCGGACAAAGGCGCGCCGGTCTCGTCAGTTGTCTTGAGATTCGCGAGTAACAACTTTGCCGACTCGCGAAGTTGCTGATTTCGTTTTTCCTGAGCGACCTGCTCCTGCCTGAGTTTGTCAGCCCGGTCGGTCTGAATCTTTTGCAATTGCAGTTCGAATCCGACTTGCTTGCTAAGCAAAACGTTAATCTGACGAACTGCGCCCTCTTCGGCGGTGCGGTCCCCGCGGGAGACGGCAAGCTGTCGAGCACGGTCGGCAAACTGGATGGCCCGCTGGAATTGCTGAGTCGCACGGGCAGCGACTTGTGGATCGGAAGCCCGATTGATCTGCTCTGCGGCAGCGCCCGCTTCGCGACGTGCCTTGGAGAGAAGTTCATCGAACTGCTCAAGTTGGTTGAAGCCACGGAGATCAAATTCGAATTGCCGGTCCGATTGCGATGTGCGGATATCCAGAACTCGCTGCTCACTAGCGTCGCGGAGTTTAAGACTTTCCGAAACTTGTCTCTTGATGACTGAGATCAGTCGCTCTCGGTCGCGGATCGTGCGGTTCAGACTGTCTTTTACTCGGTCGGTGAAGACCGTATTTTGGAAGTCTGCATCCTTCGTTTCCTGAATGAACTGCTGGGACAGACCGCGAATGGATTGACGAATCTTACGGATCGACTCTTCCGTTTTCCTCTGGGCTTTGAGGAAGTCCACTTCCAATTTCGCCGAGAATGCTTCAGACTCTTTCTTCGTTCTCACCATCTCGGCTTCGAGTTCTCGGAAGGCTTGCAATTGCTCCGGGGTCAGGTTGGAGAACCCTGTGAACTGTCCCAATCGAGTAGAGACATCTTGGAACGCTTCGATAACGCGGACGAACCCCTTCACCAGACTGGGACCAACATCCACGGTGAAGAAGTTCTTCAGCTTGTTGAGGGCAATAATCGCCTTCTGCGAATCCGCCTCAATGAATTGGGCGAATTTCAGATTTGTGAGGTTATTCTCAGTCTCCGAAATCTTTCGATTGAGTTCGTCAAATGCGTCGGACTGATTAGCGATCGCCTCGGCACCGGCTCGCGCACGAATCCGAGGAAACAGTCGGTTGAAGTCGCCGCCGGCCGAACGCAATTCTTTGATCGTGCCAACCAAGCCGAGAGTACGGACTGCCTGCTCCCCCGTGGCGAAGCCCAGTCGTTCCAACGCCGCGCGCATTTCTTGAGTAGGCTTCAGCAGGGAGTTCAGAATCCCCCGCATCTGCGTAACAGCTTCCGTGGTCTTGATGCCGCGGATCGTTAGCCCGGCAAGAATCCCCTGCAACTCCGAGAGGTTCACACCCAGAGCTTCGCCGAACGGGACAACACGGCCAAAGGCTCCTGCGAGTTCCGATGCAGTCGTTCGACCGAGTTCAATCGTGCGAAAGAATTGGGACGAGATTTGGTTGACTTCGATGACGCCTTTGCCGTAAGCATTGAGCGTACCGGAGAGCAGATTGACGCTGTTGTTTACCGACGCCACTCCGACCTTCGCGAAGACTTGCACGGCCCGAGTGAACTCGACTTGCTCCCTAGCACTATTACCAATCTGGTTCGAGATCGTTTGATAGAGGCCGGCAGCCGTATCGAGAATGGGGCTGCCGAACTCATCCGACAGTTGACGAATCGTATTCGACAACTGGGTACTGGTGCCGAACGTACCATTGGCGATCGTCTGAATTTCTTCAACGCGAGTACCAAACTCAATCGCGGACTTCGCGGCGTCCGTGAACGTCGCTTGAACACGTCTTAGAGAACGAACGATAAGTTGTGTGACGACAACTCGGGTTAGCAACTGCCACGATACAGTCAACCGCTCCGTCGATTTGGTTGCACTGTTAAGGCCCTGTTGAACGCTGCCGCTGGCCGTATTGACATTATTGAACACCGCTGCCGCAGCATTGCCGGCAGTGTTGAACCTGTTCAGCGTTTTGCCGAGACTGCCGATCCGCCTGTTGAAACTTGAGATCGATTTATTGAGCGAGTCCAACGAGGCGAGTGCCTTTTGGACGTCAAAACCCAACTCTTGCGTTATGTTAGCCATTACACTTTATTGTGTTTTAGGTACACAGATCGGCACAAGTCACGAAACTCTTGTGATGTCAATACCCACTTACACCGGTTGACCGTTTTGTGTACCCACTGGACGTTGTTAAGATCATAATGCTTCGATGGATCAATTCGATCTAATGAGGCAGTTGTCTTTGTGTCTGATCCAAACTGCAACTCCCACCCAGTTTCAGCGCACTTTGCATCTTGTTCTTGAAACAGTTCCCACGCCTGATGGATTGTGATGTTTACTTCAAGGTCTCGTCTGCGAGCATTTGACAGTAATCGAGTCCAATACCTTCCCGGAAGATCACCAACCCCTGTCCATCGGCCATTGTCTTTACCTGACTTCCTACATTTGACACATCGTTGACTAATCCCCCGCACCAACGTCGATGCGGAAATAGCTCTGATAGTGCCGCTATCACAGGTACACCGGCACCAATAATACGATGACCTGTGAGTAATAGACCGATCGCCGACAATCCAAGTGCCGAATTGTTGACCTTTATTAAGGGCGAGTCGTTTCTTAGCCATCAGATCGTGATCGTTGCACCAGCTTTGAGAAACTTGAACGGGTTGGGAAGTCGGACCTTCCCGGCGAACTCATTGAACGTCTCTCGACCCGCTCCAATGAAGTTGTACGGGCCGGGACGTTCCAAATGAAAACCCTTCTCCAATGCGTTTACATTCACGGACTCATTGATGATGAGATGGTCTAGGGACGTCCGATAAATGAACGTGTAACTCCCCTTCGACGATTCGATAGACAAGTCGCCGTCGCCAAGTGACTTCCCCAGACTGATTCGACTGGGGGCAGAAGGGGATATGCCGAGGGTAAGAGACACCTTCGACGCTAACTCCATGAACGTGGCAGCAGAGGCACCCGACCACACGGGCATGCCGCCCTTACTATCGTGCAGCGGGCCGTTCAGAACGATACGTTCAAGCCATGCACGGGCAGCAGCTTTGACTTGCGCCGTCATGTGTTCGCGAAGTTCTTTCTTGTAACCCCGCAGGTCGAACTTGATAGGTCGCAAGCGAGCTTGAATGCGCATTGTCAGCAGGACATCCTACTACTTCGTATCCACACCAGCGAATGCAGCCTCACGCTCAAACGCGTCGTGGCTGTCGATTTGGTAGAAGGCCACGATCAGGGCTTGCGTGACCGGGCTACATTCGTCCCAACTCGCGGCCACTCCGGGCGGCCTGATCCCGAGACGGGCACAGGCCGCCCAGATTTCGAAGTGGCTGGTGCGAAACTTCGGGAGCGTTAGCTTTCGGGAGTCGGCTGCTGACCACGCAGAAAAACATCCCGCGCCCACTTCAGCTTTTCTTCATCGAGGCAGTTGACTTCCATGACGTGCCGAAGAATGTGACCGGCCTCGATCTGCGTGAAGCCGGCGGCCTTGAAGTCATCCTGCCAATGCCGCCACGTGGACGGTTTCTCGGGATCGACCTTGTCCCACTCGATGTTCGAAGGCTTCAGAGTCTCGATGACCATCCAGCCCATCCGCTTCTCGTTGTACTGTTCAACGAGTTGCTTGTAGCCGGGATCGTCGTGGTTCTCTTCCCGACCCTTGGGGGTCAATCGAACGGGGACTTTTGGTGCGGGGCAAGCCGCGTCAAACGATTCGAAGTCGCTAATTGCCCGCCCCACAAATGGGACCATCTGGTCCCCGCGGGGTAGAACAAGGACTTCCTCATTCGGCCCGCCCACAATTACGCCATTGATCTTCATCTTCGTTGCCTCAAGCTGATGGTGGTGAAATAGTCAGGGTTGCTCTAGTTGAGCAACCCTGACTGAAGAGCTTTTAGAAGCGTTCCGTGATCGGCACCCGAACGTTGCATCGCCCGGAGACCGAGATTTGGGCTTCGCTGAAGTCCGGGGCACGGCTCTCGGAACGGAAGTCCGGGAAGGTCGTTCGCTCGGACTCTTTCGTGCCGCACGGGGGAACGTGTTCGACAATCACGTCCACGGCATACGGTTCGCACAGGTCTGCGGCCGAACTGACCCACTCCGTGGCACTACCTCTGCGTTTGATCGCATCCATCGGAGCAATCGTTTCGCCGGTGCCGGTGGTGATCGACTCGTAGACGAACTCAAGATCGACTGACAGGGGTTGGTCGTCACCTTCGCGAACGGTGTCGAGCTTACCGCGGTCGAGTTCGTACTCGAATTCATCGGCTTCGGTGTACGTCAAGTTGCCGTCGCCAACCTTGATTTCGATTCGCTGAGGAAGGAACGTCAGGACACCGCCGTCCACGTAAGTTCCAGCACCGAGTGCGGGTGTGAACTCGATGTTCGTGGTTGTCCCGTTCGCGGGCGTGCGCGCCGTCACGGTGTGAATCTGTTCGGTATCAGTCTCGCCGTCAATGGTGAAGCGGGCACCGATGGGAATTTGATCGGTAACGGTCGAGTTCAAAACGACCGCCTCAACGTCGGCGTCGGTGTCAGTCGCCACAGGCGGGGATGCAGTAAGCTCGGCAACCCCACTCAGACCATCCTGAATGAAGATCGTGGAGTTCCGCAGGTCGATGCGAGCAAACGCGGCAATGCAGGGGGTAGAAAGGTAGCAGTTCATGTTAGTCCTCAAGGTTCATCTGATAGCGGGCGTCTACGATAGCCTGCTTGACGCGATCGGTTTTTTCAACCTGACCAAAGTGAAAGAGTTTCGTCATGTCACCCTTGGAATACCGATTCACAAGGCACCCAAGTAGAATCTGAGAGTCGGGGTCGCCCTCGTCAAAGTCCCCCAGTTGATTTCCGAAATTCCAGACTTCGATGGGAGCAGTCAATGCTGCTTGGTAGAGTCCGGATAACCTGTGCAACTCATGTCGGGACTTTGTGTCGTCGCCCATGTATGAGGTCAATAGGACGTTTACATCAACCCATACTTCGAAGCAGCCTTGCAGCGGTCGGATGTACGGACCGTTTACTCGGGCTTCTATCCGGTCGGGAGCAGACAGGAAAGAGTCCGTTCGCTCGTCGATCCCCTCAATGAGGAAAGGGATGTCGCCTACGTCCACCTGACTTAAGTGATACGTGACAGAAGCGAAAATCCAGCGAGGCCAATTTGGATTAGCTTGCATTTGACTTTGCCAGATATTCTATTGTGGTCCACATGAAGTTCGGGTTGTCTTTGAAACATCCCAGACCCTTATTGCAATTCGTACACAGTAATCCGCGAACTCTCCCTGTTTTGTGGTCGTGGTCTACTGCAAACTTGTCAGAATCCTTTATACCAGAATTCTTGGACCGACATATTGCACATGCACTGCCCTGACGTGTCAACATTCGTTCGTAGTCGGCTTCGGTTATTCCGTACCGACGTTTCAAGTGCGAGGCTCGGGGCTTACCTCGTCGAGTCTTGCGATGTTTCTTACTACATTCCTTATCGCAAACCTTGCAGCAGGAACGTACACCTTTTCGATGTATGACGCTTCGATAGAACTCTGCCAGTGGTTTGGTTTGTAGACAACAAGGGCACGCCTTGCTATCAAGCTCTTCAAGCGATCGCAACACCTTCAATTTCGGGTTATGTTTTGAGCGACGCTTAGGCTTCGGCATCGGACCCCCACTCCACAAAGTTCTCAGCTTTCAACTTAAACACCTGCTGAGGCTTCTCACCAGTCAATGCTCTTGCTGTGACGATCCACCCCATGTCGAATTCGTAATCGTTCAAACTTTCGATCGCGTACTTTCGCCCTTGGTAAACGATCCAAGAACTGGTAGTCAGCGTCACACCGGGTAAGTCATCGCGGTCGATGAGGAAATTTCTTGCATCAGCTTCATAGTGACCCCCCTGAAGGATTGCTTTATTGGCCGAGATGATTGAGATCGTTCGGTGCTCAGCTTTGGATAGCCGGCTGGGCAGAACGATAGCTCGGTCAACTACGAAGACGTCAACTTCGGTGCTGACAGTGCCCTTCTGTGGGTCCGACTCGCTGCTAAGCAGTGTGTAGACATCAACCCGATCTCCGTACCTTCTCTTGAGGTCGTAGACGGTTCTTTTAATGAGCCGGGTTAACGTGGAGTTGCCAGTCATCCAGTCTCTTTTCCACGCGAGTTAGGACTTCGGTGTTCTTGGTCAGCTTTCCCAACAACGCCCCTCGAATCTCGTCCTCAAGAGTCTCGATGCGGATGCAATGGCGAATCTCTCGACGCCAGTCCTTCCACAAGAAGAACAAGAGAATGATGATCGCGGGGCCATACTGTTGCGCAAGCGTGACCAGATTTGACAGGTCGTGCATCGGGTTACCCCTTCCCAAAGAACGGCCCGCCCGGTTACGGCACCGGGCGGGCCAAAGGAATCGGGGATTAGCCGAGCAGCATCACGCCGCAGCGATCGTCCAGCACGGCGATCCCGGCCAACATGTCCATGTTGACCTTGATCCCGCCCTGATCGATGTCGTACTGGAACGACACTCGCATCGACAGGCCGTTGAAGTTGGCAACGCTGGACATCACACCGAGTGCGTTGTTCGGCACGGCAAGCGGCCGGCTAACCAGTGCCAGCGAATTCCGATGGAACGCGAGGTTGAACGAGCCGGTCGGGCCGGGGAAGGCCAGATCGTCGTTGGCCAACGCCAGTTCCAGCGGTCGATCGAGGTAGATCGTGGAGTCGGTCCCGTCGTTTTCCTCTTCGATGATCGTGTAGACACGGCGGCTGGCACCGGTGCCAAACGCGATCAACTGCCCGACCTTCGGAGCGACAGTCCAACCGTCGATCACGACACCTTCAGAGTAGCCAGCAGCAAACGCGCCCTTCACGGCATACGATTTGTAAACGGTGATGACCGCGCCGGCGAGCGTAGCGAATTTGTTCGCCTCGTTCATCGTGACAGCGGTCGTGTCGCCCGCACCAGTCGTCGCCGCGGTGATGTGCGTCGGCTGATCGTTTCCGACAACCGTCGCGTACTCACCGACAACCACTTCGTAACCGGTGATGACCACCGTCTGCGAACCGGCCTCTCCGGCCGGCTGCGCATCCGTCACAGTCCCAGTGGCGACATCAGACGGGCTGGAAATCGACGGGACATTCTGCGCAAGGTAGCTATCGAAGCCGTGAATTCGGCCCAGACGAGCGTTCTCCAACGCCGACCCACCGTCGCCACGCTGTTCAGCGCTGACGAACAGGGTCGTCTTGTGCATCGGGGTTTCCGACCGCGGCGACAAGACCAGATACCGCGTGTCATCCGGGCATTTGTTGATGTTCAACTGCTCGCGGGCGTCAAGCACGAAATCACTGGCGTTCGTCTTGTCGAGATTGTTCAGACGGCCGGCACGGTTCGCAAGGTACTTGTGAACGTGGCCGACAAGGGCGCGATCGACGCCGCGAGCGAGGTTCTGAGCCGCCGGCAGCAGATAGACCTGCACCAGATCGGTGAAGCTCTTCGACAGTTCGGCGTCCTTGATCGTGAACGAAGACTCGAACCACTGGTCGAGCGGGACGTTCACGTTCGTGGACTTCGCGTCCTGCCGCTTGTAGGTCGTGGCATCGGTCTTCCGGCGAACCTTGAAGTCATCCGGCCGGCGGGTCTTCACGACATCTCCGAACTCGGAAATCTCAGCTTCGAAGGAACGATGGACAAGGTTCGCCATGACCATATTTTCTTCCAGAATCATCAGGCTTTCCTGTGCCCAAACATCCGGAATGAACGCGTCGTTGTTCCCGTCCGTCAGACTGGCGAACGAAGCGATCATGGCATGGGACAAGTACAGATTCTTCATCATCAACCCTTTGTTTGTTAGTTACCAGAGGCCGAGCAAGCTGGTCTTAGACTTGAAGACCTTTCTTCCGCGCCTCACGATAGGCAACGGGGTCTTCCGCCAGCTTCTTCAAATCAATTCTGCCGTCCTTACCCGGAGCAAGGCCGCCGGTTGCCGAATTCGAACCGATACCCGGCACTACGTTCGACTTGAACAAGTTACCGAATCGTGCAAGGTCGTTCTTCATGTGTTCGACGGCCTCAGCCGGCGATAATTGCAAAACGACCGATTCACCCGCATCGTTCGTGGTGTCAATATCCACGACCGGTTTGAATTTACCGCCCTCGTCTTCAATGAGTTTCGAGGTCGGTTTGAGAAGGGCAACGATCTGCGAGGCGCTGAATGCGTCCCCGGAAACCGCCGCGTCCTGCAAAGATCGCTCAATCATCGAGTTGCGGTATCTCGACTCCCACGTCTTTGCGGCTTCCTTTTGTTCTTCAAGCTCCTTTGTGTACTTCGTTTCCAGCTTCTTCTTCTCGTGCGTGGCTTGCTCGTCCTTGGTCCTGATCTGCTTCCGCATGTCCTCAAGACTCTCTTCGAGGTTTGCCCGCTCCTCTTCAGACAGCCCCTTGTTCTTTAGCGTCTCTTGCAGACGCGTTTCTACCTGCTTGAGTTTGGTTTGGTGTTTCCGCCTGTCGTCGGCAAGGAATTTGTTGACCTCATCCTGCGTGAAGGATTTACCTGCCGGGGGATCGTCAGCCGGGGGATCGTCAGCCGGGGGATCGTCGGCCGGGGGATCGTCACCGTCAAACGCAGCGATGAAGGGAAGAGACAGGTAGAACAGTTCGTCGAAACTCATTTGAAGCTCTCCCGATTTTGGTAAGGTTCCCGTTGTGCGAAAGTTGCTCGGTTACATTTTCGCTACGGTTGTGAATCTGCGTATCGCTTCATTAAGACACGCGAGACAATTTCAGGGTATTGTCGTCCCTCAAATAGGGCCGAATGAGTCTCCATGCCGTTGCACTAGGGACGCCGTTGATGAGATGTTCTGTTGGCACCGCGTCACGGTTATACGTGGTTCGAACCGACGAGTATCCTTCCGAAGTCACAGCCATGCTTTCGAGTTCCATCTCAGGGTCGCGACCATCGAGTAGATTGATGGAGATTTCGTAGGCGGCGATTCTGATGTCCTGCGGAACTTCGGTGTCTGTTCCGCGGGGGAACTCCAACGACTGTTCGGGGTCGGTCTTCTGACCTTTGAAGGCAAATCCATCAATGATGCGTGCCGATTGAATCAATGCGGCGTTTCGGTTTGGCGCGCTGGCGTTGAACCATACCGTCGAATGCAGCCGATTATCAAAGTACGATGTGGCCTCAAGGACTGTGCCGTAGAAGGGGAGAGTTAGCATTTAGAACACCCCCCATCGCGAGTAACTCAAGCCAGACAGGAATCGTGAGCCGCCGGCCGCTGCACCCGCACTGAGACCGGCAATCCGGGGGCTGATTGTTGAGCGAACCTGCCAGTACCGCGCGCTCGTGCCATCACCCGTGGTTTTCCACAACTCGTTCCCGTCCGGATCAAGTTTGGCAATGTTTGTCGCGACCCCGACCGCAAACATTGGGACGTAGAGATTCCCGTCTACGTCCAGTTCCAGTGCGCGGGGAGTTTCAGTTGCCGCGTAGCCCCACTGCTCAACACCTGCGGAATTGAATTTCTTGACGTTATCCGACGTGGTGTGCTGCTCAGCGATGTAAAAGTTACCGGCAGCATCAACGACAATCGCGGTGACAGTTACGGACGAGGGGCCGAATGAATTCAGCAATGTCCCATCGGTATCGAAAATCTTGACTCTGGGTTCCGCGACACTGTTTCCGACGACGTAGATTTTACCGTCGTCGCCAACATACACAGACTGCGTGTGCGTGCCGTAATCCATCGTCAGCAATACCGAAGTCAGAGCATTGTTGAATTTCTTGGTTGTGTCCGTGACGATCGTTCGGTCATAGGTCACATAGACGTTACCGGCCCCATCAACAAACACGCCTCTCGAATTCGCACCAGTGTTAGCTCGGATCACAAGGGTGCCGGTCGGGTCATACTTCGAGATTGACTGGTTGCTAAACAGAGAGTGTGCTACAAAGATGTTACCGTTGCTGTCGGTTGCAAGTCCGTGTGCTTGCGCCCCGATCGCGACCGGACCCCAGATCACGCTCCCATCAACAGGGCTGAGTTTGTAGAGGTTCGTACCAGCGACAAACAGGTTCCCGTCTTTGTCAATCGCACACGCGAAAGAATCGCCAACGTCTGCCGCCCACGTCTCGAACGTGCCGGTAGCCTCGGGTAGGGCAAATGCCCCAAAGTCATCGTTTTGGCTAACGACTAAAAGCATTTACAGGACCATCCAAGTCACGGTTTGATCGGCGGCCGTTGCGACAACGAACAGTTTGGACGGGTCGGACACGGGGATGAGAATCCCACCGGCGGGGACAAGCAGACCTGTCGCTGCGGTCACACCTACC
>Ga0256865_1000426_pt1 | contig 14655 bp, 12 predicted proteins | sample RVTome_14_FD_187337 | JGI IMG/M metagenome (GOLD analysis project Ga0256865, IMG submission 187337) | Soil microbial communities from uranium-contaminated site in the Upper Colorado River Basin, Wyoming, United States - RVT145D125 HiSeq ... | reverse complement strand
CGCTAGGCTTCGGCATCCTCTTCGCCACCGGCATCACATTGCTGCTGATTCCCACCCTCTACCTGGCCCTGGAGGACATCCGGCGGCTGATCGGGCTGCGGAACGCGCACGCCGACCACAGCGCAGAGGTGGTGACGGAAAAGGCCGACTGAGGTTCTGCCGACAGGAAGGAAACGGTTCTGCCAGCGAACCGGGCCCCTTGCCTGGGCAAGCAGGCCCGGCCCTTTGCGTTCAACAGATTTTCTGTTATACTTCCTCCATTTAGCGAACCATCCCGCCGCCATTCGAACTGGAATCTCCTGCCCATGCCACGACTGCTCACGGTTCTTCTGGCGTTCTTGCTGCTCGGGGTCGGACTGCCCCTGTCGACGACGGCGGCGGCGGAAGAGGCTATTTCGTCCACCGCTTCGGCAGAGGCTGTCGCAGAGAAGCCCGAGATGCCACCCCCCGCCGCAGAGGCAAGCGCCGAAGAGGTCGACAAGGGGACGGGGGCAGCACCCGCAGAAGAGCCAGCACCCGCAGAAGAGGCAGAGGCCGCAGAGGAGCCAGAGGCGCCGGGAGCAGTCGATGAGTATCACCGGAAGATTTCCTCGGGAGTGCTCGCCACCTCCCGCTGGCTCGACTCCTTCTTCGCCGACCCCCGGGTGGAAAACGAGGCGGGGGAGTCCCGCGTCCGAGTCAGGTTCTCCCTCTTTGCCGAGGAGGGCTCGGCAATTGAATACGACGTCCGCGCGAATGTTCGACTCGACCTGCCGGTGCTCAAGAACCGGCTGCAGCTGCTGTTTGCCGGGGATCCGGAGGACGATGACGACTTCCGGGCCATCACCGGGGGAGAAGGCGTGCCGCCGCAGCTTGCCGACACCGACGAGAACGCCTCCGTCTCCCTGCGCTATTTTCTGCAACGGACCGTCTACCGCCACATGAGCCTGCGCGGCGGCGTGCGCTTTCGCAACGGGCTACCGGTGCTTTTTCTCGAACCGCGCTACCGGCAGTCCGTCCCCTTCGACCACTGGCTTTTCCGCTTTACCCAGCGCGTTATCGGGCTCACCGACGGGACGGTGCGCGCCCGGACGACCTTCGACCTTGAGCGGGAACTGCGACGCAAACTTTTTCTCCGCCTCACCGCCGACGGCACTTGGGACAAAGATGAGCACGGCTATTTCTACACCCTCGGTCCCTCCATCTTCCAGCCGCTCAGCCCCCGGCGGGTGCTGGTGTACAGCTGGGGGAATTCCTTCGTCACACACCCGAGTCACCGGCTCGAGTCGGTGGTGTTGAGCGTCCGGTACCGCCAGCGTATCTGGCGGGATTGGCTGTACTACGAGGTCGCCCCGCAGCTCTCCTTCCCGCGCGAAGAGAACTTCGATATCACACCCGGCATCTTTCTGCGCCTGGAGATGCTGTTCGGCCACTATCCGAAACTGCCGCCGGAACCGGAAGATAAGAAATCCGCCAGGAAATGAAGCGTCGCCACGTTCTCCTCCCGGCTGCCGGGACCTTCCGCTCCCCTATCCTCCTTTCCCCCGAAATCGACACGATGGACACCGACGCCCGCAACCGAACTGAGCTGATCGAAGCCATTCGCCGTGAATACGGCGAGCAATACGCGCCGCTGAAATTTCTCTCCGGCCCTGAAGCCGGGGCCGCGCAGGCGCGGCGGGCGGAACTGCTCGCCGCCCTGGCCGAGCGCACCGAATCCGGCTTTTTGCAGACCAAGCTCGATTGCCGCCGCCTCTCGCCCGGCTGCCGCCTCTGTGGCGAGGGGAGCTGGTCGTGCCTGTTCATCAATGGCCGCTGCAACGGCCGCTGCTTCTACTGCCCGGCGCCGCAGACGAGCACCGACCAGCCGACCACCAACACCCTGCGTTTTCCCCAGTCCGCCGACTACGTCGATTACGTGGAGAAATTCGGCTTCCGCGGCGTCAGCATCAGCGGCGGCGAGCCGCTGCTGACCCCGGAGAAGACGCTCAAGTTCATCGCCGCCGTCAAGAAGCGGCGGGGCAGCGCGGTCCACCTCTGGCTCTACACCAACGGCACCCTGGTCACCCGCGACATCCTGCTGCGCCTGCGCGATGCCGGCCTCGACGAAATCCGCTTCGACATCGGCGCCACCCGCTACCACCTGAAAAAGGCGGCACTCGCCGTCGGCGTCATCGACCACGTCACCGTCGAGATCCCGGCGGTCCCCGAGGACCTGCCGCTGCTCAAGGTCAAGACCGCTGAGATGGCCGAGCGCGGCATCAACTACCTCAACCTGCACCAGCTGCGGCTCACCCCCCACAACTATGCCGCCCTTGCCGGTCGCGGCTACACCTTCCTCCATGGCGAGAAGGTGACCGTCCTCGACTCGGAGCTGGCCGCCCTCGAACTGCTGCGCCACACCCTCGACCAGCGTATCGAACTGCCGGTCAACTACTGCTCCTTCGTCTACAAGAACCGCTTCCAGCGCCTTGCCTCCCGCCGGCGCCACGCCCCTTTCGTCATTAAGCCGACCGAAGACCTGACCGAAAACGGCTATCTCCGCTCGCTGGGCCTCGCCGGCAGCAGAGACGTCCTGCAAGCTCAGATCAAGCGTTTTGCCGCCAGCGGGGCACCGGGCGACCGCTGGGCGCCCAGTGCAGGCGGTGACCGTCTCCTCTTCAGCGCGGCGCTCTGGCCGCTGGTCCACTTCGCCGGGGGGCGCCTGCACCTTCGCTACGCTGAGGCGACTCTCCAACCGGCCGTCACCTACCGCAACCCCTTCGTCGAGGTTCTGCTGAGCAAACACCGCAAGGTGGTGATCGAACGGCAGAACGCCGGCATCGAGATGACGCTGGAAGGAGAGGAGTTCGCCGCCTTCGGCAGGTTGCTAGGGGAGCCGGGGTCCACTGCGACCCATCCCTTGCGGTCGGAGATCGTGCGTTTCGAGCGGATCACCGCCGGCCTGGGGGACTATTTCTAGTAGATGGTGCGCTTCTGGTGGCATCTTCACCGGCAAGTCCGGACAATTCATGCTATATAAGGACCATTGACCGACATCTGTAGAAAGGGAGAATTGACATGAAGATGCGCAAGAAGTTTCTCGACTACGAGTACGAAGAAGTCCTCGACGTCAAGACCCGGGAACTGATCCGGGTCGCCTGCGCCGTGGCCGTGGGCTGCCCCGACTGACTGAAAAAGCACTTCGCGGTCGCGAAGGAGGCGGGAGCCAGTGAAGAGGAGCTCAAAGAGGCGATGGCCTACGGCATGATCGCCCCGGCGGGGCGGGCGAAGAACTTCACCCTGCGGATGCTGGAGGAGTTGGGGCTGGAGGCGTAGGGGCGATTCACGAATCGCCCGTTAGACATGAAAAGGGCGGACCAGGGTCCGCCCTTTTCTTTTTCGCCAAGCCAAAGGGCTTGCGTTTTTCCCCCGGATAGATTAAAAAGAGCCTCCAACATCTTGAAAAACCGGAGAAAGTTTGTGGCTCTTATCCAAGACGGTCTTTTCCGCCGCATCAAAAAACAGACCGGCCAGGCGGTCGGCGACTTCAACCTCATCGAAGCGGGCGACCGCATCGCCGTCGGCGTCTCCGGCGGCAAGGACTCCTACAGCCTGCTGCACATCATGGAGAGCCTGCGCCGGCGCTCGCCGGTGAAGTACGAACTGGTGGCGGTCAACATCGATTCCGGCTTTCCCGGCTACCGCAAGGAAGTGGTCGAAGCGCACCTGCAAGAGCACGGCTTCACCTACCGGATGGAGCCGACCGAGTGCTACCGGATCATCGAGGAGAAGCGTCGTCCGGGTTCCTCCTATTGCTCGTTTTGCGCGCGGCTGCGCCGCGGCGTCCTTTACAGCGTCGCCGAGGAGCTCGGCTGCAACAAGATCGCCCTCGGCCACCATCTCGACGACTTCATCGAGACGCTGCTGCTCAACCAGTTCTACGTCGGCACCCTGGCGGCGATGAGTCCCAAGCTGCTCGCCGACAACGGCCGGCAGACGGTCATCCGGCCCTTCGTTTATGTCGAGGAGAAGGACATCATCGCCTTCACCCGCACCAACGGCTTCCCCGTCATCTGCTGCGCCTGCCCGGTCTGCGGTGTGGTCGACCAGAAGCGCAAGCGGATGAAGCGGCTCATCGCCGAACTGGCAAAAGAAAATCAGCACCTGAAACGGAGCATGCTCGGGGCGCTCGGCAACGTCCATCCGCGTCACCTGCTGGACAAAAATCTAAAAGCGTTCTGAGCGGCTGGCAACTGCTGATTTTTTCGCTAAAATACCCATAGTTGAAAAATCTGCAACCTTCAGCGGGGCAGCATGGCCAATCCCGACCAGTTCGACATCGACCTGGCGACGCAAGTACAGCAGCTCCTCTTCCCGAAGAGCTCGCCGGTCTGCAACTGGTGCTGCATCGGCTACAAGAACCGCATGGCCAGAGGTCTGGGCGGGGATTTCTTCGACTTCATCACCATGCCCGACGAGTGCCAGGCCCTCTTCATCGGCGACGTCACCGGCCACGCCCTGCACGCTTCGGTCGTCATGTCCCTGCTCTACGGCTTCATTCACCGCTCTGCCCGGGGGGGCTGCGCCCCGCTGGTGACGGTGCGGGAGGTCAACAGCTTCCTGCAGTCCTTCGCCATCCGTTCCCGGGAGTTCGACCACTACTTCTCCGCCACCCTCTTCTTCGGCATCATCAATCCGGAAACCCTGGAAATGCACTACGTCAACGCTGGCCACCCGGCGCCGCTGGTCCGGCGTGGCGGGGAAATCTTTACCTTGCCTCCGACAGCGCCGCCGGTCGGCTTTTTCGACGACCCCGAGATCAGTATGAAGTCGATCCAGTTTGAGAAGATGGACCGTTTTCTTCTCTATACCGATGGCGTTACCGAGGCGGCCAACAAAGGGGGAGAACTCTTCGGCGTGGCGCGGCTGCAGCAGGTGCTGGAACGGAACAGCAACGACCACCTCGAATTTCTCGAACAGCTCTTCACCGCCATCCGCGACTTCGGATGCGACGACTCTCCAGTCGACGACTGCACCGCCATCGTTCTCGACTTTCACGGTTTCTGACAGGAATCCTGCCGTAGCACCCCAGTAAAGCACTCCTATCAAAAAAACGCCCTCCCGCTTTGATGGGGGAGGGTGGGGGTGAAGACAACGGGGTTTGAACTGATCACAGTTCTCAGGGTTTTACGACCCGCCCTCGGGCCCGATGACGCGGTCGAAGACGGCGCGAATCTTTTCGGTGACCTGGCGGTAGTCTTCGAGGAACACCTCATCGGGGCGCCGCGGCCGCTCGGGGTAACCGAGCCGGCGCGCGAGTCGCAGGAGGTAGGCGCGATCCGCCGACAGCTCGCTGATTGACTGGTCGTGCACCAGGCGCAACTTGTTTTCCAGGCGCCGCAGAAATTTGTAGCCTCCCTCCAACGCCGAAAAATCGGCTTCGCTGAGCAGGCCCTCGCTGCGCAGCGCCTGCAGTGTCTTCAGGGTGTTGACTTCGCGCAGCGCTGGCCGCTCGCCACCGTAGCGCAGCTGAAGGTACTGGGCCAGAAACTCCACATCGACCATGCCACCGCGCCCGGTCTTGATGTTGAGGTGGTTGACTCCCTCCCTGGCGATTTCGCTCTCCATCCGCCCGCGCAGGCGGTAAATCTCCTCTCTTAGTCCCTCCGGCAGCGACCGCTCGTAGACAATCCAGCGGTTAAGCACATCAATGCGCCCGGCGAAGGCCAGCGGTCCCGTCACCACCCGGGCCTTGGTGAGTGCCTGCCGTTCCCAGAGGCGGGCGGAGGACTCGTGATAGTGCTGGTAGGCGGGCATACTGGTGACCAGCGGCCCCTGGTTGCCCGAGGGACGCAGGCGGGTGTCGATCTGGTAGACGTACCCCTCGCGGGTCATCAGGGTCAGCACCGAAATGATCCGCTGCGCCAGGCGGGAAAAATATTCCTGGTTGCCCTGTGGGCGAAACCGCCCGGGGTCGGTGCCGGCCACCGGTCGGGTCTCCCCCTCCCCTTCGTAGATGAAGATGATGTCCAGGTCGGAGTGGTAGTTGAGCTCCATCCCCCCCAGCTTGCCCATGCCGAGGATGGCGAAGACGGCCTCGTGCTCGGCGCCCGACTCGTCCCGGCAGAAGGGGAGCCCGAAGCGCGGCAGAAGCTCCTCGCGGGAGATCTCCACCGCCTGCTGCAGGCAGACATCGGCCAGACAGGAGAGCTGAAAGGTCCCCTCCCCCTGCGGCGTGTGCCCATGGATGTCGCCCATGGCGATGCGCAGGAACTCCTCGTTGCGGAAACGGCGCAGCACCTCGAGCTTCTCCTCGTAGTTGTCGGCGTTTTTCAGCAATTCCCCCAGGTCATGCGCCATTTCCTCGCGGCTTTTGAAGGAGACCGAAAAGGTGCGGGAAACCAGGGAGTCGAGAATCTCGGGATGCTGGATGAAGATGCGGGAGAGGAACTGGCTGGTGCCGAAGAGGGAGACCAGCATCTTGATGATCTCGCGATTCTCCGCCAGCAGGGCGTAGAAGGTGGCCCGGGCACGCAGTGCCGAGAGGAAGCGTTCCAGGTTGAGCAGGGCCATGTCCGGCTCGGGCGAGTCGATGACTTCCTGCAGCAGCAGGGGGGCTATGCGCTCAAGCATCCGGCGCGCCCGCTGGGAAAGATGGGCGTGCGGCGGGCCGTCGCGCAGCGCCAGCAGCGTTTCGTAGGCACCGTCCGGATTCCTGAACCCCTTCTCCTCCAGCAGGTCCTTGACCAGATCGGAATCGGAGGTGCGGTCGAAAAGGAAGACCACCTCCGGCCGCACCTCCTCGCGGATCTCCGTTTCGCTGGTATAGAAGAGGTAGCGGTAGATGTTCTCCACCCCGCGCCGGTGCCGCTCGAGGGCATCGCGGAAAGCGGCGGCGTCGGCAAAACCGCAGCGGCGGGCGAGCGCCAGGAACTCCGTTTCCCGCACCGGCAGGTTGTGGGTCTGCCGCTCCTGCTCCACTTGGATGCGGTGTTCGACGGTGCGCAGGAAGATGTAGGCCTCGCGCAGGGTGCGGTGCTCCTCCGCCTTGATCAATCCTTCCCGCTGCAGCAGATCGAGGGCCTTGAGCGAGTTCTTCTCGCGCAGGGCCGGATTCTTGCCGGCATAAATGAGCTGCAACGCCTGAATGAAGAATTCGATCTCGCGGATTCCGCCCCGGCCGAGCTTCAGGTTAAGCTCCCCCTCCTTCTCCCGAGTAAGGCTGCGGTCGATCTTCTGTTTCATCAGCTTAATATCCTCGACCATGCCGTAGTCGAGGTAGCGGCGAAATACGAAAGGCTCGAGGTTCTTCAGCAGCCGTTCCCCAAGGGGGATGGAGGCGGCCACCGGCCGGGCCTTGATCATCGCCGCCCGCTCCCAGCTCTGTCCCCAGCTCTCGTAGTAGACCTCGGCGCTGCGCAGCGAGTTGGCCATCTCGCCGCTGTTCCCCTCGGGGCGCAGGCGCAGATCGACGCGGAAGACGAAGCCGTCCTCCGTCGCCTGACCGACGGCCCGGGTAATCAACTCGCCCAGCTTGCAGAAGTACTTGTGCAGATGGATGCGGTTTTTCGTCTCGCCGAGGGGGGCGGCAACGCCGGCGGTATTCCCTTTTTCGGAGGAGTAGAAGTAGATGAGATCGATATCGGAGGAGAAGTTGAGTTCGCGGCCGCCGAACTTGCCCATGCCGAAGATGGTGAAACCGGCTTCGGCAGCGGTTTCCCCCGCCGGCGAGTCGAGAAGGGGTGCCCCGTACTCGGCTCGCAGCAGGCGGTCGCAGACCTCGTAGGCCCGCTGCAGGGTAGCGGCGGCAAGCGCCGAGAGTTCGCCGGTGACCTCCTCCAGGCTGGCCAGTCCGCCCAGGTCGCGGCTGCCGATGCGCAGGATCTCCCGGCACTTGTAGAGGCGCAGCCCCTTCTGCAGTTCGGTGAAGGTCGCCTCGAAGGGAATCCGCTGCCGCAACTCCGCCAGCATCGCCGCCTCGTCCTTGGCACGCCGAATCTCGCCCGCCGCGAAGAGGTCACGGAAATAGTCGGCCTTGCGGCAGAGGATGCCGGTCAGGAAGGGAGAGGCACCGAGTACCGTGAGCAACTGCTGCCGCTCGCGCTCAGAGCCGAGAACGGCGAGTAGTTCGTCCCGCGAAGCTGTGTTGGTCAACTGCTCGAGGTTGTTGAGGGCCAGGTCGGGATCGGCGGTCTGGAGGGCGGCGAGGGGGACGGCGGCGAGCAGGGAGCAGTCCGGTACGACGGCGTGCAACAGCTTGAGGTTGGCGGCGCTCCGGCGCGGGTCGGCGAAGCCGAGCTCCGCCACCAGCGGTTTCAGGGCCGCCTCGGTGCCGGCCTCGCAGGCCATGGCGAGCTGTCGGGTCAGAATTGCAATGTCCATGGATGCAACCCGTGAATGGTGTCAGCCTTGTAGGCCGGGATAAGGCGGTTTTCGCCGTTCCCGGCGACAGGGTCCGGCCGAGGTCGACCATGCCGGAAACGCTTCACTTATTCCGGCCTACTCCCTGCTTTTCTCAGAGTCATTTCCCCTCGACCAGTGCCTGCAGCCCCCGCTGGTAATCCCCCTTGACCACGCCGCGCTCGGTGATGATGGCGGTGATGTAGCGCGCCGGGGTAACATCGAAGGCGGGGTTGCGCACGGCGACGCCGGTCGGGGCGAGCTGCCGCTCGCCGCTGTGGGTGACTTCGCGGGCAGCGCGCTCCTCGATGGGGATGTGGCTGCCGTCGGGGATGGCGAAGTCGATGGTGGAAATGGGCGCGGCGACGTAGAAGGGAATGCCGTGCTCCTTTGCCAGCACCGCCACCGTGTAGGTGCCGATCTTGTTGGCCGTGTCGCCGTTGGCGGCGATGCGGTCGGCGCCGACGATGACACAGTCGATCTCTCCCTTGCTCATCAGGTGACCGGCCATGTTGTCGCAGATCAGGGTGACGGGGATCTGGTCCTTCTGCAGCTCCCAGGCGGTCAGCCTCGCTCCCTGCAGCCAGGGGCGGGTCTCGTCGGCGAAGACGGCGACCTTCTTCCCGGCCTCAACCGCCGCCCGGATCACCCCCAGCGCCGTGCCGTAGCCGGCGGTGGCGAGCGCCCCGGCGTTGCAGTGGGTGAGAATGCGCCCACCGTCGGGGATGAGCGGCTCGCCGTTTTTCCCCATGGTGCGGTTGAGCCGTTCGTCCTCCTCGGCGATCTCGACCGCCTCGTCCAACAGACGTGCCTTCAGATCGGCACCGGCCAGTTGAGCATGAGCCCGAGCGCACGTCTTCATCCGCTCCAGCGCCCAGAAGAGGTTGACCGCCGTCGGCCGGGTGGCGGCCAGCACCGCGCAGACCTGCTCGAACTCGGCCATGAACTCCTCGAAACCGGTCGCTACGATGTTACGCGCGCCCAAGGCCGCGCCGAAGGCGGCGGCGACGCCGATAGCCGGAGCTCCGCGCACCACCATGGTCTGGATCGCCTCGGCAACGGCGCGGTAGTCGGTATATTCCAGCCAGACCTCCTCGGCCGGGAGCAGGCGCTGGTCGATCATTTTCAGGATGCCGTTTTCGAACAGGATCGGTTTGATGGACATGGATTCTCCGAATGGTCAATGGGCGCGATAAATCGCGCCCCTACACCAATGATGTAGGGGCGCAATTCATTGCGCCCGTGTTTCATCCCGCCAGCTTTTTCTTCAACAGTTCATTCACCGCGGCGGGATTCGCCTTGCCTTTCGAGGCCTTCATCACCTGGCCGACGAAGAAGCCGAAGACTTTTTCCTTGCCGGCGCGGTACTCTGCGACCTGGCCCATGTTGGCGGCGATGATTTCCTCGATAATGCTCTCAATGGCGCCGGTATCGGTCACCTGCCGCAGTCCCTGCTCCTCGATGACGGCATCGGCTTCCTTGCCGCTCTTCCACATCGCATCGAAAACGGTCTTGGCGATCTTGCCGGAGATGGTGCCGTCGTCGATGCGCCCCAGCATCCCGGCCAACATGGCCGGCGTCACCGGGCTCTCGGCGATGCCGAGACCGCTCTCGTTGAGCGCCCGCGTCACTTCGCCCATCACCCAGTTGGAGCAGGTCTTGCCGTTGCCGTGCAGCCGGACGCATTCGTCGTAGTAGTCGGCCATCGCCCGCTCGGCGGTCAGCACCTCGGCATCGTAACGCGGAATGTCGTACTCGCGAATGAAGCGCTCGAGCCTGGCGACGGGCAGTTCGGGGAGTTCCTGGCGCACCTTTTCGACCCACTCCCGGGAGACCACCAGGGGAACGAGATCGGGATCGGGAAAGTAGCGGTAGTCGTGCGCCTCTTCCTTGCCTCGCATGGAACGGGTGGTGCCGCTGACGCTGTCGAAGAGGCGGGTCTCCTGGATTACCCGCCCGCCCTCGTCGAGAATCTCGGCCTGACGCTCCACCTCGTACTCGATCGCCTGCTTGATGAAGCGGAAGGAGTTGATGTTCTTAAGCTCGGCGCGGGTGCCGAACGCCTTCTGTCCCCAGGGGCGGATGGAAACGTTGGCATCGCAGCGGAAGGACCCCTCCTCCATGTTGCCGTCGCACACCCCGAGGTAGACGACGATCTGGTGCAGCTTCTTCAGGTAGGCGATTGCCTCGTCGGGGCTGCGCATATCCGGCTCGGAGACGATCTCCAGCAGCGGCGTACAAGCGCGGTTCAGATCGACGAAGGAGGCACCGGCACTGTCGGGCGTCTCGCCATGCAGCAGCTTGCCGGCGTCCTCTTCCATGTGGATGCGAGTAATGCCGACCGTCTTCGCGCCGCCCTCCTCCGTTTCGATCTCCAGGTGGCCGTGCTCGCAGATGGGGAGCTCGAACTGGGAAATCTGGTAGCCCTTGGGCAGGTCGGGGTAGAAGTAGTTCTTGCGGGCGAAGACCGAGCGCGGCGCGATGCTGCAGCCGGTCGCCAGACCGGTCTTGATGGCGAACTCCACGACCTTGCGGTTGAGCACCGGCAGCGCCCCCGGCAGCCCCAGGCAGACCGGGCAGGTCTGGCTGTTGGGCGCGCTGCCGAAGGCGGTCGAGCAGCCGCAGAAGATCTTGGTGGCGGTGGTCAGCTGGACATGCACTTCCAGGCCGATGACGGTTTCGTATTTGGATGACATGGCAGATCCTGATTCTTGGATTTTGTCCTATTTGTCTTACACGTCCTACGCGTCCCATGGGACCTGTAGGACCGATGGGACCTCTAGATCGGCGCTACGCGCCGATGCCACTCCGTCGCCTGCTCGAAGGCGAAGCCCGCGCGCAGGATATCCGCCTCGCCAAAGGGCTTGCCGATCAGCTGCAGGCCGATGGGGAGACCCGCCCCAGAGAAGCCACAGGGAACGCTCATGCCGCAGGTTCCGGCCAGGTTTACCGGGATGGTGAAGATGTCCGAGAGGTACATCTGCAGCGGATCGTCAGCCTTCTCGCCAAGGCGGAAGGCCGGCGTCGGCGCCACCGGGGTGAGCATCACATCGACCTGGTTGAACGCCTCGAGGAAATCCTGGCGGATCAGTGTGCGCACCTTCTGCGCCTTGAGGTAGTAAGCGTCGTAGTAGCCGGAGGAGAGGGCATAGGTGCCGAGCATGATACGCCGCTTGACCTCGGCGCCGAAGCCGGCCTCCCGGCTCTTCATGTACATATCGATCAACCCCCTGCCCGCCTCGACGCGCAGGCCGAAGCGTACCCCGTCGTAGCGGGCGAGGTTGCTCGAAGCCTCGGCAGTGGCGATCAGGTAGTAACAGGCGACCGCGTAGTCGGTATGGGGCAGGCCGATTTCGACGGTCTCGGCACCAAGCTGCCGGAAGGTGGCGATGGCCGCCTCCACTGCGGCCTTCACCTCGGGGTCGAGCCCCTCGATGAAGTACTCCCGCGGCAGGCCGATGCGCAACCCTTTCACCCCTTGACGCAAAGTCGCCCGGTAATCGGGAACCGGGGTGTCGACCGAGGTCGAATCAAGGGGATCGTACCCGGCCACTGCCTGCAATAGGATGGCGCAGTCCTCGACATCCCGGGCCAGGGGGCCTACCTGGTCGAGGGAGGAAGCATAGGCGATGACGCCGTAGCGGGAAACCCGGCCGTAGGTCGGCTTCAGCCCGACCACGCCGCAGTGGGCAGCCGGCTGGCGGATCGAGCCGCCGGTGTCGGTACCGAACGTCCCCGCCGCCTGCCGGGCCGCTACGGCCGCGGCGCTCCCCCCCGAGGAGCCGCCGGGAACCGTCTCCGGATTCCAGGGATTTTTGACCGGACCGAAGGCGGAGTTCTCATTGGAACTGCCCATGGCGAACTCGTCCATGTTGAGCTTGCCGAGGAGCACCGCCCCGCGCTCCTTGAGGCGGCTGACTGTGGTGCCGTCGTAGGGGGGAACGAAGTTTTCCAGAATCCTCGAGGCGCAGGTGGTGCGCACCCCTTCGGTGCAGAAGATGTCCTTGAGCGCCAGGGGAATACCGGTCAGCAGGTCGGCCGAGCCTTCGGCAATCCGGCGATCCGCCGCCGCGGCCGCTGCCAGCGCCTCCTCGGAACAGATCGTGATGAAGGCATTCAGTTTGTCGTCGGTGGCGGCGATCCGCGCTAGGTAGGCCCGGGTCAGATCAACCGAGGTCAGCTCGCCGGCGACGAGCCTGGCGTGCAGTTCATGAATCGTCAGTTCGGTCAGTTCCATGACTTTCTCTTTGGTGAGGTGTGAGGCGTGAGGAGTGAGGCGAAAACCGGAAAGCGGGTTGGGAAAAACCCCTCACCCCTCACCCTTCACTCCTCACGAATTTTCACTCGATGACCCGCGGCACTTTGAAGCAGCCGTTGCCGGCGGCCGGGGCGTTTTGCAGCGCCCTCTCCACGCCGATGGACGGCTTGACCTCATCCGCACGGAAAGCATTCTCCATCGGCACGGCGTGGGCTGTCGGGACGATGCCCTCGGTATCCAGGGCGTTGAGTTTTTCCACATACCCCAGAATGGCATCCATCTGGCCGGTCAGGGCGTCCAGTTCCTCATCTTCGAGAGCCAGACGGGCCAGCCGGGCCACCTGTTCTACCTGGGGTCGGTTTATTTTCATAAGGGGGGACCTCCATTTTCTCTGCAGTTCGGCAGGTAGGCAAATTACCACGGGAATATCGTCTTTTCAAGCTTTTCGGGAGCGCCATGCGACCTTAATCCCGATGCCGGTCTTTCGTCAATTGCCTTTCCATTTGCCTTTCACAGGCGAACTGTTAGAATACTCTCCGTGGAAAATGTTAACTCAAACTGTGGACAAAGGAGAAAATCATGAAAAGGACTCTTGTCATTTGCATCGCCGTCGCCCTGGCCGCTGCGGGCTGCGCCCAGCCGATGACCAAAACGCAGAAGGGCGCCGCCATCGGTACGGGTGTCGGCGCGGCTGCCGGGGCCGGCCTCGGCCAGGCCATCGGCGGCGACACCAAGGGAACGCTGATCGGTGCCGGCATCGGCGCGGTGGTCGGCGGCCTGGCCGGCGGCGGTATCGGCCGGTACATGGACAACCAGGAAGCGACGATGCGCCAGCAGTTGGCCGGCGTCGAAGGGGCCAACATCCAGCGCAACGCCGACATGCTGGCGATTACCTTCAAGTCAGACGTTCTCTTCGCCACCAACTCGGAAGCGCTCAAGGCCGGTTCCTATGATGAGATCAGCCGGGTTGCCCAGGTGCTCAACCAGTATCCGGAGACCACCATCATGATCGCCGGGCACACCGACAGCACCGGCAGCGATACCTATAACCAGCAGCTCTCGGAGCGGCGGGCCATGTCGGTCAAGAACGCCCTGACCGGCCAGGGGGTCAATCCGGCCCGGATGTCGGCCGTCGGCTACGGCGAGAGCAAGCCGATCGCCGACAACAATAACGAGTCCGGCCGGCAGATCAACCGTCGAGTGGAAATCACCATCACCCCGCGCCAGTAAGCTTCTTCTTTTGTCACGCACAGAAGCCCGCCTCCTGATGTTGCAGGAAGCGGGCTTCTGTTATTCTCCAAGGCGCTAGGGAAGGTAGTCTGCAAAAGAGACGGGGCTATTCGTCCTGCTTCTCTTCCAGCTTCTTCTTTTCCGCGTCCTCGTCCCCCTCTTTCACACCTTCCTTGAAGTTTCGCAGACCCTTGCCGATCGCTCCTCCAACCTGGGGCAGCTTACCGGCGCCGAAAATGATGAGCACGAGAACGAGGATGATGATCAGTTCCTGGGTTCCGAGTCCGAACATGTCTGTTTTCTCCTGCTTGAGAGTTGAGGCGTATCATACACTGCTTATAGGGAAAGCTCAACGTATACCTTGACTTGGTTCTCAGGCATGCCCCGGCGGCAGCCGGACCAGCATGACCTCGACCTCCGCGCCGGCCGCCAGACCGGGGTGGCCGCCCGCCACTGGCAGCAGCGCCTGGACCCCCTGCAGGCTGCGGTTCTGCCCTGAACCCTGGCGGGAAGAGGGGGTAAACTCGAGGCGCCCCGCCCGTTCCAGCAGGCTGCCCCAGATGAAACGTTGGCGTTTTTCGCCTCCGTCGATCCCGGCCGTCAGGGTCGCCCGCAGCCGTGGCTGGAGCAGCCCTGGAAATCCGGCCAGCCGGCGCAGGGCGGGCCGGGCGAAAAGCTCGAAGGTCGCTGCCGCAGCCGCCGGATTGCCCGGCAGGCCGAAGACAGGCCGCCCCTTGACGGTGCCGAACAGCACCGGCTTGCCCGGCTTGATGCTGACGCGCCAGAAGCCGAGGACAAAATCGAAC
>Ga0256865_1000423_pt1 | contig 14689 bp, 20 predicted proteins | sample RVTome_14_FD_187337 | JGI IMG/M metagenome (GOLD analysis project Ga0256865, IMG submission 187337) | Soil microbial communities from uranium-contaminated site in the Upper Colorado River Basin, Wyoming, United States - RVT145D125 HiSeq ... | reverse complement strand
CGCGCGAGCGCACGCGTACGCGCGAATATCGCGAAGCACCGCGCGGAGATTCGCAAGATCGGGATGCCGCGTGATCGCTTGCGCTGACTGTGGTCAGCCGGTCCGTGGGTGGGAGGCGGTGAGATGCCTGAGCTGTCGGAGGCGGAGAAGGATTACCTTCGGTGTGCGGTCGTCTACGTTCCCTCTGAGTCTCAGGCTCATGTCAAATACATGGTCGTTCGCGCCACCGATGACCTCCCCGCGTTCTGCAACTGCCCGGCGTTTCGCTTCCACAAAGGGCACAACCCGGGGTCGGTAGAGACTCCGACCTGCAAACACATCCGCGCGGTCGAGCAGTACGACGCCGAGTTGAGGCAGAAGGCAGCGGATGTGGATGTCACAGGCTGAGTACCAGGAGCTCCGATGGGCCATGGACTGGTGGTGGTCGCTCGTCGATGACCGCTACTGGGACGATGAGTTCGACATGATGCTCTGGGAACACAACGCCGAGATCGATGAGGCGTTTGAGGACTTTGACGGCAGGTACCTCAGGCCATGGGTACGAATCGAACCCATCTCTGAGTATGAGGGCGGGTGCTCGATCTCCGATCACGTCGTTGGCGTGGTTGTCTTCGGTCCGGAGCTCCCGAAGTCCGTCTTGTGGAACTTCATCCTCTGGGAAGGTTGGTTGGAGAAGGGTTGGGATGATCAGGACTCCCTCCACACCGAGCGCGCCTACGCTCGGCTGGTCCCCCTCTCCCTCAGCGAGTGGTACGATGGCGAGGAGTGCGGAGGGGATGAGCCGCTCTTGTGGGAGTACTCCCCGACGCCGCTGCCTGGGGCCGAGCTAGCCACGGTCGTTAACTGGTAGCGCCGCCGTTCGGCGCCCGCGTATGCTCCATGCATGCCGGACCTGACCACTGGCCCCCGTCCGCGATTCGTCCAGAACGGGAAAGAGGTGGACTTCGCTCCTCCTCGGGACAAATACGAATTGCAGGCCCTGGTCAAGCTGTTCTTCGGGTACACCATCCCTGACACGGCTGTCTGCGCAGACCACACGGCCCCGCTCGATGCGATCTGGCATGGCTTCAATGCCACGTTCCCGGTCATCGTCTGGAAGGCCAGTCGTGGCTTCGGTGGCAAGAGCACCCTGCTCGGCACCCTCTCGGCGATCGAGATGCTGACCGGCATGAAGGTGGTGGTGCTCGGCGGATCGTCACAGCAGTCCCGGCGGGTCCACGAGGTGACGGATGACATCTGGGAGTACAGCCTCAAGCTTCCGGACGGCTCGGAGATCGAGGCACCGCTCGCTCACCTGTTGGCCGACACCCCGAAGATGATGGAGACAAAGGCCAAAAACGGGGCGTGGATGCGCGCGATCACTGCCTCCACTACCTCAGCCCGTGGACCGCACCCGCAGCGCCTGAACCTCGATGAGGTTGACGAGATGGACCTTGTGGTGTTCGATGCGGCGATGGGTCAGACGATGATGGCCGGGACCAACTTCCGCCCTGGCACCGTGATCAGCAGCACCCACCAGTACCCAGACAAGACGATGACGGAGGTCCTTGAGCGGGCACGGCAGCGTGGCTGGCCGGTGATGTCCTGGTGCTACCGCGAGAACCTTGTCAGCAACGGCGGCTGGCTCCCCGAATCGGAGGTCGAGCGAAAGCGGCAAGAGGTCACCACGCACATGTTCCGCGTGGAGTACGACCTGCAGGAGCCGAGCATCGAGGGGCGGGCGATTGACACCGATGCCGTCGATGCCATGTTCGACCGCGAGCTTGGGGTCAAAGAGGGCCGATCGGGTGAGTACATCGAGATCGAGGCTCCGGACGCTCAGGCTCATTACGTCACCGGGGTGGACTGGGCGAAGGTCAATGACTGGACCGTGATCGAGACCTACCGCACCGATGAGGGCCGCTGGAGGATGGTGGCCTTCGAGCGCACCCACCGGCTACCGTGGCCGGTCATCGTCGAGCGGGTCAACAAGCGCATGGACCGCTACGGCGGGCAGCTTGGGCATGACCAGGGCGGCGTAGGAGAGGTGATCAACGACTACCTCCGTCACGACGCCAAGGGATTCCAGTTGCAGGGTCGCACCCGTGTGGATGTCTTCTCTGACTGGATCGTGGCGATCGAGAACGGAGAGGTGGAGGCTCCGCGCATCGAGTTCATGTACCGAGAATACCTCTATACGACCGTGGATGACCTCTATGGTCATGGCACCACGTCTCACCCACCGGACTCCTTTGTTGCTGGGGCGGTTGCTTGGGCGTTGCGGAGGAAGATCATCGACATCCCGATGCCGATCTACAAGGACCTAGTCAAAGAGTCGCTCTGGACGTAGAATCCTCGCATTATGGTGATGCCTGACAGCCTAGCCTTCTCCGAACTCGGCACGACTGGCCTCAAGCGGTCAAGCGGGTACATCACGGCCAACGCCTTGCGGGAGCTCCAGGGCAATCGAGGCCGCAAGACGTTCCTCGAGATGTCAGAGGTCGACCCAGTTCTCGGTGCTCTGCTGTTCACTGTGGACATGCTGATGCGGCAGGTGCGCTGGCAGGTAGTCCCCAGCAACAAGGAAGATCAGCGCTCGGTGCAGATTGCCGAGTTCGTCGGGTCTTGTCTTGAGGACCTCCATCGACCGTTCAAAGAGGTCGTGTCTGAGGTCATGAGCATGCTCATCTACGGATGGGACACGCACGAGATCGTCTTCAAGCAACGCAATGGTCCCACAGGGTTACCGCCTTCGATGTTCTCTGATGCGCGCTTTGGCTGGGATCGGTTTGCCCCGCGATCGCAGTTGACCCTTGAGCGTTGGAACATCGCCCCGAACGGGGACATCCTCGGATGGGTTCAGCGTGCGGATGAGGACTTCGAGGAGCGAGTCCTGCCAATCGGCAAACTGCTCCACTTCCGTACCTCGACGAAGAACAACAACCCAGAGGGCCGTTCAATCCTGCTGAACGCTTACCGCCCGTGGTACATCAAGAAGAACATCGAGAACATCCAGGCGATCGGCATCGAGCGGGACCTCGCTGGGCTCCCAACCCTCTACCTCCCTCCGGAATACCTCGTGGAAGATGCGTCCCCTGAACGCAAGGCGCTCCTCGCGCAGATGAAGCAAATGCTCCGCAACATCCGCCGCGACGAGCAAGAGGGCGTCATCATTCCGAGGATGTACGACCCGGAGACGAAGCAGCCGCTGATCGAACTGGTCCTGCTCTCCACCGGTGGGCGCCGCCAGTTCGACACGAAGGCGATCATCCAGTATTACGACGCGAGGATGGCGATGACCGCGATGGCGGACTTCATCCTCCTCGGTCACGAAATCCACGGGTCGTTCAGCCTTGCCGACAACAAGACGGCCCTGCTGGCAACGGCCCTTGGCAGCTACATGGATGTGATCGGCGACCAGTTCAACCGCAAGGCAATCCCACAACTGCTCCTCATCAACGGACTCCCACTCGAACTCCGTCCACAGATGGTGCATGGCGACGTGGAGAGCCCGGACCTTGGCATTCTCGGCACGTTCATCCAGCAGCTCGCAGGCGCTGGGTTCGTCTTCGGCGAGGACCAGGACCTCGAAAACTACCTGCGACGCGCTGCTGGTGTTCCCGAACGAGAAAGGAACGCCTGATGCCGGAACAGGAGATGAGCGACTGGACGATCGACAAGCGGGACTTTTCGACGGAGCAGCGGCGTCAGCTCGCGCGGACTGGGGCCGCGATGGACGATGGCTCCTTTCCGATCGTCACCGTCTCCGACCTGAGGAATGCCATTCAGGCCCTCGGTCGCGCACGCAACCGATCATCGGCGCTCGCGCACATCAAGCGACGCGCCCGAGCGTTGGGGAGGTCAGACCTCGTGGCAGAGCTTGGGAAGTCCGCAGAGTGGTCGGTCACCGTTCCGATCGAGAAGATCGACGAGGAACAGCGGCTGGTCTTTGGCTGGGCCAACGTGCCCAATCCGCCGGGTAAGGACCTTGGTGACCCGAAGGTTGACTTGCAGGATGACCAGATCATGCTCTCGGAGCTAGAGAAAGCCGCGTACGAGTACGTGGAGTTCCTTGGCGAGGGTGACGAGATGCACACAGACGAGGTCAAGGCACAGCTCGTCGAGTCGATGGTCTTCACCCCTGACAAAATGGCGAAGATGGGCGTCGATTGGCAGGGAAACTACGGGTGGTGGGTCGGTTTCCGCGTCGAGCCTGGCGCGTTTGCGAAGATCAAGGACGGAACCTACTCGATGTTCAGCATCGGGGGGTCGGCAAAATTAGTGGAGGCATAGGTTGACTAACGCCCTCACACCCTCACAATACACATCATGACCACTCGACTCGAAGACCTGCGGGTCACGCGCGTGGCGATGGTGGATCGAGGCGCCGATCAGGACGCGCACATGGTCCTGTTCAAACGGCTCGAAGGCAAGGAGGCGTCTAGCGAAGTGCCACCGACGCAGGACGGCGGAAAACCAGGCGTCTCGAAGGGAGACGAGAACATGCCAGACTTGAACCTTGAGGCGCTGCCAGAGGACCTGCGCAAGCACTTCGGGGACTCCGGGCTGAGTCAGGAGGGCGTGGACGCCCTCGCTGCGACGCTGAAGGCGACTGAGGATGCCGCAGCGAAGCAGAAGACGGAGATGGCAGCGCTGACCACCAAGGTCGACGAGATGCGCAAGGCCCTGGACGACAAGTCCGACGACGAGGGGACCGATCCCGTGTTGAAGGGCCTCAGTCCCGAAGCGGCTGCTGCGGTTGAGAAGATGCGCAAGGACTCCGAGGAGATGCGCAAGGCACTCGACGCCGAGGTCGAGAAGAACGCGATTCGGGAACATGTCGAAGTCGCGAAGCACGACTACGGGAAGATTCCGGGCGCGGACCCGACCGAGATCGGACCGCTGCTCTACCGCATGGAGAAGGGCACGATGACTGCCGAGGACCGGACGAAGTTCTCCGAACTTCTGAAGGCCGCGCAGGAGATTTCGTCCGAGAACACTCTCCTCAAGCAGGAGCTCGGCCACACCGGTCACTCCGTCTCGGCTGATGATGACCCGGTCCTCGGGATCGCGAAGCGCTTCCAGACGGCGGACCCGACCCTCAGCGATGCGGTGGCCTACGACAAGGCCCTCCAGACCGACGAGGGACGGCGCGCCTACGCTGCGATGGCGAAGGATCGCTCGGAACGGTTGGCGCCTCTCGACTAGACGAAGCGCGCACGTTTGAAAGGAAACCCCGAGCGCCGCGAGTGCCAGTGGTGGAGAAAAGGAAGGCCACATGGCTACCGAAATCCCAGGTCTGGTCATCACTTTCCTCGCTGGTGAGACTATGGCCTCGGCGCAGTACCGCCCGGTCCGGCTTGAGGCCGACGGGCAGATCGATATCGCCGGGGCCACTCCTGGCGAGGACGCTCTCGGGGTCGTCCAGAACAAGCCTGCCGCTGGCGAGGAAGCCACGGTGATGACGAGCGGCGTCACGAAGGTCGTCGTCGGAACTGGCGGCGTCACTGCTGGGGACTACGCTCAGGCCATCGCTGACGGGGTGACCACGGCGGCGTCCGGGGACTATGTGATCGGTCAGGTGCTCGACACCGGGGTCGCAGGCGACATCGTTCGCATGCTGCTCGGTAGCCGCCACCTGCTCGCGTAGGCATAGCCAGAAAGGGAATAGGAAATGCCAAACCCGACTCCTGGCGATGTTCACGTCAACCGTCCCCTGACGAACGTCAGCATTGCCTTCATTCAGCAGGCAGAGAACTTCATCGCTTCGCGGGTGTTCCCCAACGTCACCGTCTCGAAGCAGTCCGACCTCTACTTCAAGTACGACCAGGAGGACTTCTGGCGTTCGGAGATGGAGCGTCGGGCACCGGGCGCCGAAACCGCGGGTTCCGGGCACCGCCTCCAGACGGACTCGTACCGGTGCGACGTGTACGCGCTGCACCGGGACATTGACGACCAGATTCGCGCGAACGTGGATGACCCCCTCAACCTTGACCGGGATGCCACCATCTGGCTCTCTCAGCAGGCGCTGCTCCACAAGGAGAGCACCTGGGTGACGGCGTTCTTCAACGTGTCCATCTGGGGCACGGACAAGGCCGGCGTGGCAGCGGCCCCGACGGGCACGCAGTTCCTCCAGTGGAACGATGCCAACTCCACGCCGATCGAGGACATCCGCGCTCAGATCGTCGCGGTCGCCGAGCAGACCGGTCGGCGCCCGAACAAGATGACCATCGGCCCGAACGTCTGGGCGGCTCTGTCCGACCACCCGGACGTGCTCGACCGGATCAAGTACACCGAGCGTGGCGTGGTGACGATGGACCTCATCGCCTCTCTCGTCGGGCTCGATGAGATCATGGTTGGCTGGGCCTCGCGGAACACCAACCCGGAGGGCCAGACTGGGGCGTACAGCTTCTACTGGGGCAAGCACGCCCTGCTGACGTATGCTCCGGCGACCGCAAGCCTGATGGAGCCCTCCGCTGGCTACACGTTCTCCTGGAACGGGCTGCTCGGCTCCGGGGCGATGGGTGGCCGCATCCGTCAGTTCCGCCTCGAACGAAACCAGTCAGACCGCACCGAGATCGAGATGGCCTTCGACCTGAAGGTTGTGTCCACCGCGCTCGGCGTGTTCTTTCAGAACGCGGTCGCTTAGCGCCAAGGAACTCATCATGGTCGCAGTCCTCGCACGGCAGATGACAGTCAACGGGGTCACCTATCCGGCAGGCCATCGGGCAGACACGATCGGCCTCACGGACACTCGCTTTCAACAGCTTGTGAACCTGAGCCGGATCGTAGACACCAATGACCCGAACGCTGCCCGGCGGGTTCCTGAGGTGTTGCCTACCGAGCCGCTGTTCATTGCGAGCGCGGACGGGGCAATCGTCGGGGCGAAGCCGATCGTGCCAGAGCCAATCCAGGTCGAACCGGAACCGACCCCCGCCGAGGACTCGGATTCCGCGTTCAACCTGTTCGCCGACGGCTAGCGGGGACTGCGGCCATGCTCCTTTTCGTAGAAAGGCAGAACGATGGGTAACGGTCGAGACCTCGCCCAGCGAGACCTCAACGTACCAGATGCGAAGGTCGACGGTCGGCGAATCACCCAGGCGGTGGTTGCCAGCTACGACTTCGCGGAACATGGGGGGGCGATCGGCGACATCGGTCTTGGGGAATCGATCCCAGCCAACGCCGTCATCCACCGCGTGTGGTACGACGTCCTGACCACGTTCACCACCGCTGCGGCTGACGCGGGCACCATTGGCCTTGAGGCCGGGGCCGCTGACCTGGTGACAGCGGTCGCGGTCAGCGATGTCGGTGACCCCTGGGACGCTGGACTCCATGAGGGCATCCCGGATGGAACGATGGCGAACGCTGTCAAGGTCGGCACTGATCCGGTCCAGTTGATTGTGGACGTGGCGGTGCAAGTGGTGACGGCGGGCAAGGTCATCTTCTACGTCGAATACTCGATCACGGGGGCGTAACTGTGCCTGGCGTTGGCCGCAGCGTTTCCCTCCTTGTCGCGACCGGTGTTTCGGCGTCCGATGCTGGGGCTGCGGTCACCGGCAACCGCCGCTACAAGGGAGGGACGTTCACGCTGGATGTCACCTCTGCTGCGACCGCTGCTGGGGACACGCTCAACGTCTACGTGCAGCGGCTCCTCCCAACTGGCGCATGGGACGACGTGGTGTCGTTTACCCAGGTGCTCGGAAACGGAGGAGCCGTTTCGTTCGTGGCCGACGTGATGTTCGACTCGCAGGCGACCGACGAGGGTGCCGTCAGCACCGCAGCGTTGGCTGCTGGGACCGCTCGCGCGGTTGCGCTGAGCGACTCCATTCGGGTGCAGTACGTCATCGTAACTGTGGACACCCCGCTGTTCACCTTTGAGGTTGCGGCGGACTTGTTCTAAGGATGGGCGATGACCTGGTCCTACGACAACTCGCTCATCGCGGACCGTGACAAGGTTCGATTCCTTGTCGGCGACACTGACCAGGCTAACCAGCTAGCCCAGAACGAGGAGATCGACTGGGCGCTCACCGAGGCTGGCGATATCTACGCAGCGGCGTCCCTCGTCGCGGAAACCATCGCCACCAGCTTCGCCGGTCGCGCCACCAAGGCTATCGGTGACCTCAAGCTCGGCTTCACGGATCAGTACGAGCGCTATATCGCCCTCTCCGCCAGCCTGAAAAAGCGGCTGCTGCTCAACGCGAAGGCCATTTCCGCAGGCGCCGAGACAGAGAGCGGGAAGGACCTCGACGAGGCCAACACCGAGCTGATTGTGCCCTACTTCACACGCGAGATGCATACGCACGATGCCGTCGAGCGGGAAGCAAGCGAGTGGCTCCAGTGACCTTCGAGGACGACTTCCGTGACCTTATGCCCGATACGGTCACGATCGAGCCTGTGGCTTCGGTTGGGGATGGCTCGGGGTACGCGAAGCGTCAGTACGGAACCGCTGTCACCTACCAGTGCCGCATCCGCGAGAAGGTGCAACGGTTCACCTCGCTGGAGGGCCACATCACCTGGTCGAAGCACAAGGTCTGGGTCGCTCCGGCTGCGGATGGCACGTTCCCGGCACTCGATCAGCGTGCGCGTGTGACGTTCGCCGATGGCACCCAGCCACAGATGCTGGCGATCGAGCACCTCAACGACGAGGATGGGCTGCATCACGTCGTCCTGTGGTTCGGGGACACGGCGAGAGTGGGTTCTGGTGGCTAGGGGCGAGGGCTTCTTCTTCATCGTCCTCAACCGTCCTGAGGTGATCGCTGCGATTCGGGGCGCTCGGGGGCTTATTGAGGAGGAGTTTGAGGTAGACCTCGTTCGAGTTGCCAAGGACATCATGCTCATCTCCAAGGCAGAGTATGTCCCAGTCGCCACTGGGGCACTGCTCGCGTCCGGGCGCGTCGAGACGGGGAACTTCCCAGGCGTGGACATCGGCATCGAGTTGAAGTACGGCGGACCTCCGGACTACGCGGTGGCCGTGCATGAGGTAAACAAGAACTACCGCAACGGGCGCCAGTGGAAGTACCTCGAAACCCCAGCGAAGCTCTACCCAACTGAGGAGAGCATGACGGTTAGCATGCGCCGCTCGCTCGCTGGGAAGATTGGTGGGATCTCGCGGTCCGCGAGCCGCGGGAACTTCATGCCATGATGCTCGACGATGTTGGGGCCAAAATCGCAGGGGCCGGGCTCGGGCTCAGCCTGGACACTAACCTGTTCCTTGGCCGGATGCCTGAGCAGCCGATTGCGGCGGTTGCCATCATTGAGATCCCTGGCCTGAGCGCGATTCGGACGATGGGGGGTGGGATCCAAATCGAGATCGCCGGGTTCCAGGTGATGGTGCGGGACGAGCCCGACAACTATGCGGAGGCCCGGTCCACGGCGAACGGCATTTGGAACCTGTTGGCCGGAACGACTCAGGAGGCGATCAACACCGTCACCTACCATCAGTTCGTCGCGCAGTCCTCGGTGTTTAGCATTGGGCCAAACGAGGAGGACCACATTCAGGTTGCCTGCAACTTCCTTGTGTGGAAGGACCCGACGCCGTGACCCTGCGGCTCGCTTCTGCTGAAATCAGCGGGACTGGGCAGGACGGCCTGATCGAGTTCCACTGCCCACGCTGCGGGCGCACGATCACGCGATTCCATCCAGCGGCGAAGGGTCTGTTTGAGCTAAAATGTCCCAGGAGTGGCTCCATGGGACGGGGCCAGGGCGTTTGCCGTTGGAAGGACTACGTGTACTTCAACATAACGCCGGAGGAGCTTCATGCCTAGGTACTACTGTATTCGCGGGGTGATTCTCCCTGACCCCGAGCACCCGGATAGCCCTCGTGGGAGGCGATACCTCAAGGGAGAGGTCTTCGAGGCTGAGCCTCCAACACGCCCGGTTACTACCCGCGGTAGCCGAGGTCTCCTCACCCTCGATTGGCTGGACTGGGCTGAGGCGCGCGGCGTGATCCGCAAGACGGATGGGGCCACCACCGGGCCGGGCCGAGAGTCCGGTGAATACTTCCCAGTCGAGAAGTTCCGCCCGGATGGCTCGGTTGAGGAGCCGGAGCCGGAGATGGAGCACATCGACTAATGCCGACCATCGTCCTCACCAACGTCTGTTTCTTCCTCGGTCAGTACGACTTCTCTGCCGAGATGAACGAGGTCTCGCTCACGCAGGACATCGAGATCCCCGACGCCACCACCTTCAAGGCTGGCAACACTCGCCAGTACACCCCGGGTCTCCGAGGCGTGGCGGGGGTCCACCACGGTTGGGTGGACAACGACGTGGCAGCGTTTTCCGGGACCGGTGTGCCATTCGGACTCGTCGGCACCCAGCTTGCTGGGGTCCACACGCTGCTCCCGGAGGGAGGTACCGCTGAGGGTGAGGTCGCATACTTCTTCGAGTCCTCGTTGTCGAAGTACAGCGAGAAGGGCTCCGTCGGCGACCTCTACGGCTTCGACATTGAGTTCTCTCCCCGTGGCGACCTGATTCGTGGTCGCCTGCTGAACGACGCCACGGCGCTCGAAACAGGCAGCGTCACCGGAGCGAAGGTGCAGCTTGGGGCGCAGACGGTCGATGTCAACGTCGTCTATGCCGCCTTGCACATCTTTGAGTTCACCGGGACGTCGCTCGATGTGGTCGTCCGCAGTGACGCTGACTCAGGGGCGGGTGGCGAGACGACACGGATCACCTTCACAACCGCAAACGGCGTCGGCGCACAAGGGCCGCTGACGTTTGAAGCAGGCACGACTGACACGTGGTGGGATGCGGTGCTGACCTTCGTCGGCACCTCGTTCCGAGCCGCCGTTGTGGTCGGCATTCAGTAAGGAGTAGGTCATGGCTACCTTTGTGCTGACCGACGCGACGGTTAGCATCAACTCTGTAGACCTCTCGGATCGTGTGCAGTCGGTCAGCATCGACTACAGCGCCGAGATGCAGGACGACACGACGATGGGAGCTGGGACGCGGACAATGATCCCAGGTCTCCTCAACTACACCATCGAGGTGCAGATGGTTCAGGACTTCGCGTCCGCCGAGGTTGATGACACCTTGTTCAGCCTCGTCGGCGCGGTGGCGTTCCCGATCGCGATCCGGCCAACGTCCGCAGCGATCAGCGCCACGAACCCGGAGTTTCAGGGCAACGTGATCATCGAGTCGTACCCACCGCTCGGGAACACGGTCGGTGAGATCGCGACCACCACGGTCATGTTCCGCCCATCTGGCGCCTCGCCGACGCTGCTCCGGGACGTGACGCCGTAGTTTAGCCAGTCATCGCAGAGAGAGCCCCACTCATGCAGGGCCCTCTCAGAGAAAGGAGCTCTGCGATGCCGTTTTTGTCCAGGGATTCGATCCTCGAGGTCAACGACCTCAAGACCGAGCGCGTCCACATCCCGGAATGGGGTGGGGATGTGCTTGTGCGCACCCTCACAGCGAAGGAGCGCGACGAGTTCGAGAACTCGATGGTCAAGGTCAGCGGTCGAGGCCGTTCTCAGGTCCGAGAGTTGATCATCCAGAACGTCCGCGCTCGGCTGGCGGTCCTGACCGTGCTCAACGAGGACGGGGAGCAGATGTTCAACCGCACGGACGAGGAGGCCCTCGGGAAGAAGGCCGGATCGGCGCTGAACCGCATCTGGGATGTGTCCTCGCGGCTGGCTGGCATCAGCGACTCAGACGTGGAGGAAATCCTGGGAAACTCCGAAACCGACCCCGACGACTCTTTGCCTTCGGACTAGCGAAGGAGCTCGGGTACGCGAACGTGGATCGCATGCTCTCCGAGATCCCAGGGCCAATGCTCGATGAGTGGATGGCCTTCTCGCGCTACGAGCATGAGGAACTAGAGGCTTCGCGGCGACGCTCTGAGGACGAGCGGAGCAACAAGCAGGCAGCGAGGAAGGCGGCGCGCGGTCGATGAGCACCATCGCCACCCTCGTCGTTGCGCTCCAGGGCAACACCCGAGGGTTCGTCCGTTCACTGGACCTCGCCGAGTCGCGGCTGGCAGCGTTTGGGCGAGGCTCAAACTCCGCGCTCACTGGGCTCGGCATCTCCTTCGTCGCAGCATCTGTCGTGGTCGCTGCTATGTCCTTCAAGATGGCGGTGGATTTCGAGTCGGCGATGGCTGGGGTCCGCAAGACCGTGGATGCCACCGACGAGGAATTCGCGGAACTCACCGACAACATCCGCCAGATGGCTCGGGAGCTCCCATTCTCGACGACGGAGATCGCTGGAGTCGCTGAGGCCGCTGGTCAGTTGGGTGTCGGTATTCGGGACATTGAGGACTTCACTGCGGTCATGCTCGACCTCGGTGTGTCCACGAACATCTCCGCGCGCGACGCGGCAATCGGCCTCGCCCGATTCTCGAACGTGATGGGTACGCCACTCAGCGAGGCGCGGATGCTCGGCGACATCATCGTCAGCCTCGGCAACAACTTCGCCACCACCGAGTCAGAGATCCTCGGGCTCGCCAACCGCCTCACCGGCATCGGTGTGGTCGTTGGGCTGACCGAGGCGGATGTCCTTGGTCTTGCCGCTGGCATGTCCGCCCTCGGTATCCCCTCCGAGTTGGGCGGCACGGCGATGCAGAAGTTTGCGAAGACGGTCGCCGTGGCCGTGTCGGACGCTGGGGAGGACCTAGATACGTTCGCTGGGGTGGCTGGCGTCTCGGCGAAGCGGTTCGCGGATGAGTTCGGCGACGAGCCTGCGAAGGCGATGCTTCGCTTCCTTGCGGGACTCGGGCAAGCGAAGGATAAGGGCGCCGACCAGATTCAGATTCTCAAGGCGCTGGGTCTGGCTAACGAGCGTGTGATCCGCGTTCTGCTCCAGATGGCCGCTGGCTACGACCAGATGGCCGGGGCGGTCCACCGCGCGAACGAGCCCCTGCTGAGTTCTGGAGACCTGGCCGAAGAGGCTGGGCGTCGCTACGACACGATGGCCTCTAAAATCAAGGTCGCCGTCAACAACGTGAAGGACGCGGCGATCAGCTTCGGTGCGTCGATTGCCCCAGCGGTGATTGGCGCGCTCGATAGCGTTGGAGCATGGTTCGAGGAGCACGGCCCGGCGATGCGCGAGACCTGGACCGCGCTCGTGGCGGGGCTGCAACCGGTCGGGGCGTTGATCATGATCGCCGTTGGGGGGTTTGGCCTCCTCTCGGGGGTGCTCGCGGAAAGCCACCTGCTGCTGCCGCTGCTGATCGCCGGAATCGTCGCTCTGGCCGTCGTGCTCGCGCCAATCATCCTCACGATCGCGAAGTTCGCCGCCATCGCAGCCGGAGTCCTGATCCTCGCAAAAGCGTTCAATGAGCTGAGCAAGAAGCTCTCGGGACTGAACTCGGAGATCAAGACTATCGCCACCTTGCTGCTGCTGGTGGCGTTCGGGCCGCTCATCGGTCTTGTGCTCGCCGCCTTCTTCTTCTGGCGGGACGAGATGGGGCGCATCTTCGAGTGGGTCAGCGACAAGATGGCCTGGCTCAAGGACAACTGGCGCGGATTCCTGGCGGACATGTTGCGAGCCCTTGATGCCTACTACGATGTCGTAGTCGAGACCTTTCAGCGCCTCGTCAACACGATCATCTCGGTGGTCAACTTCCTCGGAAACCTGAGCCCGATCGAGATTGGGGAAATCCCGAAGTTTGAGGCGCAGTTCACGTTGCTAGACGATGCGATCGCCAGCCTTGAAAAGGGTCAAGAGTTTGTTGATGCACTCCGTGCGGCACGGGCCTTCTACGCAGAGAGCCCAGGCACCGGATTCTCCGACGAGGAGAGTTTCTTCGCGGCACTGCCCGACGAAACCGCTCCTCCGAACCCGTTCGCCGGTTTCGACTTCGGCGATTTCAGTTTCGAGGCTGAGGAAGCAGCCGATCGATTGAGCGACCTTGAGCGAGCTATCGAGAGCTTCCTAGAGAAGCGTGTCGAGAGCGAGTTTGAGGCATTCCTGACCGGAGGTTCAGCGGCAGTCGAGCGGCTCCGCGCGCGCAACGCCCTGCTCGACCTCGAGTTCCAGCGGACGATCGAGGCGGCTCAGGCCTTCGGACTCGATGTCTCGTTCCTGCATCGTGACACGTTCGACAAGGTGATCGCCGACATGGAGGAGGCGTCGAAGACGGCGAAGCTCGGCGACCTGCTTGGGTTCCTGATCGCGCGCCGCCAGGGCGGGCTTGCTGGAGGCGAGCCGTTCGTGCTCCCGAACCTCGGCGTCTCGCTCGACGACCCAATCGCGATGGCCGAGGCCTTCGCCGACGAGATCCTCGCCGCGCAGGAAGAGGGTGCGGTGTTCAGTACGCTCCCGAGCGTGGTGACGAACTACGATCAGTCCCTCCACATCAACCAGCTCGTCGTTGAGGCAGGCGCCGACCCGAATGATGTGACCAACGCCGTCGTCGAGGGCCAGAACCGCCGTCGCTTCGGGGACGCTGGCGGGACTGAAACCAAATACCCAGCGTGGCTCACGCCTGAGGTTCCAGCAGGAGCGTTCTAGGTGCCTCTCAACCTTGAAATCGACAACGTGATCCTGACCAACCAGCCGACACAGATCGAGGTCCAGGAGGCTGAGGCGCGCACGACGAAGATGGCGAACGGAGGCTACTCGGCGGCGCTGCTTGCCAAGGGAGCGCGCGTCCGAATTACGTGGGGTGTGGACGTGTCCCCGACAGTGGTGATGGCCGAGCTGCGCACCGCGCGCAACAGCCTGATCGCTCACCAGCTAGAGTGGGATGACGTGACCGGTACGCACCACA
>Ga0256865_1000422_pt1 | contig 14705 bp, 11 predicted proteins | sample RVTome_14_FD_187337 | JGI IMG/M metagenome (GOLD analysis project Ga0256865, IMG submission 187337) | Soil microbial communities from uranium-contaminated site in the Upper Colorado River Basin, Wyoming, United States - RVT145D125 HiSeq ... | reverse complement strand
GATTGAGATATCATAAAAAACATTTCCATCCAATGATTCAATTTTTCCTTCTTCGTATTTATACCCAGCGTAAGTTTCCTCTCCGTGATGAAACTTGCTTGACATGAAAATAGCCAATCCATTAGTTGGGGAGTATAAGATAACCGGCAAGGGTACAGTTCCATGAAAATGCCCAAAGGTAAAAACATGCCATTCATGCGAGTCCAGAATGTGTTCCATGATCATCTTGCCCGCATCGAAGGACTCTGATTCTGCATGTTCTTCCTGTGCAAAAGCGGTAGAGTTTGCCAATAAAAAAGAGCAAATTAACAGAGAAAAGAGGAGGTATTTTCGGGCTTTTTTAAGGGTCAAAATTCTCTCTGTCATTCGCAGGCTTTAGGGGTCTGAAAATCAAAGTGCAAATTTAGAGCAATAATAAATAAGGCAAAAGTTATAGTGATTTAATTTTTGGAAGGGATTTTATACTTCTCTCTGCTCACTTTTCTTTTGATCCAGGTGCCTCAATATCGCGGTAATTTCATGAGCCAGATTGACAAAATACAAGGCACCAAAAACAATGACAATTCCTTTCGCATCACTTTTGTAAAGCAGAATGAGGATGGATATGAAACCCAGGTAGACAAATAACTTTACGAAGGTCATTACCATAAACACTCTAATAAATACCTGCGCCTTCTTCTCTGCAACTCTTAGTAATAACCCATGAACCATTAAAACGAAAACAAAGAAAAACACGAATATGATGAATATTGAATCGGGAATTGGAAAGCCTGGAAACATAATTTTTATAGCGATGAACAAAACTGCGAGAAGAAGAGTAAGAATAGTATGATTAATCAGGAATGAAAGGAAACTCTTCCTCATTTTTCGGAATTATTAGTTACAGATTTTATCAGCCAATAAATCACACCGATGAGTGAAACCAGGAGTAAAGAAATGGTAAACGCGGGGAATCTTAATTCCAGATATTGATCAATTTTGTAGCCAATCCATGTGGCAATTCCGGCGGTGGCCATCATTTGAAAAGCCAGACCGGAATACTTCAAATAGTCGTTATACTGCTTTGTAGGCTTCCTTTGATGGGATTGTTGCGGATTGTCCATTTTCACCAATGCGTATTTCCTTGATCTTAACCCCCATCTTGCATCCTCCATTAAAAGTGGCACCTGACTCGACGATTAATTTATTGGTAATAATGTCCCCGTTTATTACTGCTGAAGGTCTCAGCAATAATTGCTCTCCAACTTCAATCCGGCCAGCAACTTCGCCGGCTACTTCCGCATTTTGAGCCAGGATATTGCCCTCTACTTTGCAAGACTGACCAAGTGCTATCTTTGATTTGGTTTTGACATTACCTATGACTTTTCCTTCAATCCGGATATTCCCATAGGTTTCAATGTTTCCCTCCAGAATGGTTCCCTTCCCAATGATGTTGCTGGAGTTGCTGATTTCTTCGGCTACTTTTTTTTCATCTTTGTTAAACATACCACAGTCTTTAAAATGTTACAAACTCTTCTGGGTTTACAGGATTACCATTATACCACAATTCGAAATGCAAATGGGTCCCATCGGTCAACTCGCCTGTGTTACCGGAAATACTAATGATTTCTCCGGCGCTGACAAAATTACCAACTTTTTCCAATAATACATCATTATGCTTGTAAACTGATATTAAATTGCCTCTGTGCTGCACCGCAATAATATATCCCGAATCCTGTGTCCATGATGCCAAAATGACAGTTCCATCAGCAACGCACTTCACAGGTTCATTCTTCTTGGCAACAACGTCTACACCATAGTGTTCATTTCTAACGTTATATTTTTGAGAAATAATACCATCTATAGGAGAAAAAAGAAACAACTCCTGTAATTCAGCCCTCTCGCCGGAATTGTAAGTTAATAATGAAACCTCATTGGTTTCAAACTGCTTCCTGAATTGCGAGTCAATGGCCTGATAATCCATCTCATCTATCTTGGCCTGAAGTTCATCAATGTTATTATTTTCAGTGTCTCCGTCCGCTCCTTCATTATTAATTCTTCCGGCTACAATATTTTGGAAGTTATGAATGAACAAATCCTTTTTTTGAACTTCACTTTCAAGGCTGTCCAATTCCAGGGTAAGCCGGATCAGCTGCCTGTTTGCCTCCATCTGGGCATGCCTTGGATCGAACCATTGTGCAAGCAAAGTTTCTACCAGAAAGAAGCTCAATATCATTACCACTACTAAGAAGGAAAACCCCAAAACTATTACCTTTGCATAGGTGAAACTAACTGACCTCTTTTCAGCAAAGTCTTCTTCATTTCTAATTATTAGAAAGTAGCGGTTAAACAGCCAATTTGAAAATGTCTTTTTCGGTTTCAACCCGTTAAAATTTTAACAAAAATAGGGATTACCGTATTCAAATTGTATTGATCTACTAAATTTTTGCGTTTATACTTTGTGTAAAAAAATTAAGGTGCGAATAAAGAAAAATACCATAATAGCAGCTTTAATAATATTTGCAGCACTGTATTCGTCCGGTTGTTCTTCAGAGAAAAACACACTGCTTAGCATCTCTTATCATAATCTTACAGCTCATTACAATGCGTATTACTACGCCCGTAATGGAATCAGAAGCGTTGAAAGTGAAATACTAAAAAACCACAAAGACGATTATGATCATTTCCTCCCGGTTTACCCCCCGCTTGATACAACCTTTACCAAACAATTTGAAGAAACTCTCAACGATGTGGTTAAGAAGACCTCGCTGGCTATCGTAAATCATGGCAACAGTAAATGGGTGGATGACAGCTATGATCTTCTCGGATTAGCCCGGCTGTACACGGGTGAATTTGAAAGTGCAATTGAGACCTTTAAATGGGTGAATAAGAATAGCAAGGATGGCAACATGCGGCACCTGTCTCTCATTCACCTTTGTAGAACTTTTGTTGAATACGGAGAGCTAAATAACGCGGAAGCTGTCTCAGATTTTCTTGAAAAGGAAGATTTAAATAAAAGGAATTTGAAAAAACTATATCTGACGCGGGCTTATCTCTATCAGGAGCTCGAAGACCTTGACAAAATGGTGTACAATTTATCTTTGGTTGTTCCCCTGCTTAAAAAGAAAGAAGGATCAGCTAAAATCTATTTCATAATTGGTCAGATTTACCAACACCTGGGATTCCAGGGCGAGGCTTTTAATAATTACCGGAAATGCCTGGCCAATAATCCTACCTACGAACTCTCTTTCTTTGCGAAATTGAATATGGCCCAGGTTACAGAGTTATCGAACACATCAGATGTAAAGAGGGTGCGGAAGTATTTTAAAAAGCTTGTGACCGATGCAAAAAACATTGAGTTTCAGGATAAGATTTATTATGAAATGGGAGAGTTTGAACTTAAGCAGGGGAATGTAGATCTGGCATTTGAAAACTACACTCTTTCTGTGCAAAATAGTATTTCTAACCAAAGACAAAAAGGATTATCATATCTGAGAATGGGGCAAGTTAACTATGATTCTCTCAGAAACTTTGAAAAAGCTCAGTCCTACTATGACAGTACTATTCAGGTAATGCCAAATACCTTCGAGTATTATGAAGAAGTAGTGAAGAGAAAAGACGTATTAGACAGGTTTGTTACCAAACTTAAGACCATCCAGCTTCAGGATAGTCTGCTTGCGCTTTCAAGATTAGACACAGCTGAATTGTCCGCAACTTTCATAAATCAGGTTAAAAGCCGAATTGAAAACGAGAAAAAGGAGATCGCTTCCAAAAAAACTGATGCCGGTGACAATACAGTTACAAACACTTTCCAAACTCAGGGCATCAATACTTCCTCCTTAACCTGGTACTTTACAAATCCTTCCGCTATTAGTCTCGGGCAGAATGAATTCAAAAAAACCTGGGGAGGCCGGCCATTGGAAGATGATTGGCGAAGGAGTTCAAAGAGTGCTGCTATTGTTTCCAGATCCAACCCCGGATCATCAATCTCAGCTGAGGAAGAAAGTAAGCCAACTGTTGTTTCTGAAGATCAATTAATAGCATCTGAAGTGGCAAGTATGATTAAAAATGTTCCCTTTAGTAAAGAAGATAAAGAATCAGCATTGGCTAAAATTGAAGAAGCGTATTATCAATTGGGTAAAATTTATCACCTCGAACTACACGAAGCTGATAATGCTATTACAAACTATAGAACATTTCTTTCCCGGTTCCCCGAATCAGAGTTTGAGCCGGAGGTTCTTTATACTTTATACTTGATCTTGAAAGAAAAAGAAGATCCACAATATATATCCTACGAAAATCAACTAAAGCAAGAGCATCCTAATTCTACTTACACAAGGTTAATTGTGAATCCTAATTATGCCCTGGAATCTTCTGTTGAACTCGGCGAATTGAGACAATTATACGCAAAGGCCTATGAACAGTTCGACAATGGGAATTTTGGCTCGGCCCGAATCTTGATAAGTGAAGCCCTTGCTTCTTATGATGAAAATGAATTCTATGCAAGTTTCCGACTCCTGGATATTTTAATTACCGGGAAATCAGAGGATCTTGCGCTTTATAAAAACAGGCTCAGGGCTTTCATTGAAAATTATCCTGACTCAGATGTAACCACTTTTGCCAAAACATTGCTTGAAAAAGCAGAAAATTTTGAGCAAGGCATTGAAAGAGCCATGCAGGCAAGATTCATCATGTTCACTCAGGATGAACATTATTTTGTAATCCTGGTGAACACAAATGACGAAGGCATTTTAACTAAGCTGACCGTAAAAGTTGACTCTGTTAATCGTGAAATATTCCAGGATCAAAACTTAAAAACAGGGATACTCGATTTTGAAGAAGGCTGGAGGATGATCGTAGTAAGTGAATTGAATTCAAAGTCAACAGCTGTGGACTTTTATGACAAAATTCTTCCGCAAATTAATCTGCCGGCCGAGCTTAGGACAGTAAAATTTCATAACTTTATCATCACTAAAGATAACTTCGACATACTTTATAATTCAAAGGATCTCGATGCTTACCTGAAATTTTTCAATGAAAGCTACTAACCAAAACAGTGTTTCAGAAAAAAATATTTGGCGGCGCATCATTTTTGCCGCCTGGACCATTGCCTTCTTGCTGCTTGTAGTTGTTCCCTTTTACTTTTATTCAGTTGCGATAGACCTGGGGGGATTTTATGGCGGAATGCCGGGATTGCAGGCCTTAGAAAACCCGGAGAACGATCTTTCATCGGAACTGCTTACATCAGATGGAGTGTCACTGGGGAAATATTTCAGGTATAATCGCAGCCAGGTGACTTATGAACAACTATCGCAAAACCTGATTAATGCGTTAATCGCAAAAGAAGACATTCGTTTTGAGAATCATAGCGGCGTGGATTTATGGGCTTTTCTACGTGCAGTCGCTTTTTTGGGTTCAAGAGGCGGAGGTAGTACAATAACACAGCAGCTCGCCAAGAAAATTTATAATACAATGGGAGAAGAAATGGAGGGTTCGGTGAGAAAATTCGGGTATTATCCAAGGAGAATAGTTGCCAAAAGCAAAGAGTGGTTAATTGCCATCCAACTTGAGAAAACTTTTACCAAGGAAGAAATTCTTGCACTTTACCTGAATACTGTTCCTTTTGGAAGCCTTGCGTTTGGAATTAAAGCAGCATCTGAAACTTTCTTCAATAAGACACCCGACAGTTTGTCCATAAATGAGGCAGCCTTGTTGATTGGTCTCCTTGAATCTCCGTCACGAAATAATCCCAGGTATCACCCCGAGATGGCCAAAGCAAGAAGAAATGTGGTTCTGGTACAAATGGTAAAGTATGGATACATAAGCCAGGAGCAATTTGATACCTTAAGCGTTCAGGACATTGTGCTCGACTATAGAGTTGCAAGCCATAAGGAAGGTCTTGCTCCTTACTTTCGCAATGTAATTTTATTTGATCTGCTCGACTTCTGCCGTGAGAGAGGAATTGATTTGTATGAAAGCGGGTTGAAAATCTATACCACCATTGACTCAAGGTTGCAGCTTTATGCGGAAGAAGCGGTGACAGAGCATATGGATACTCTGCAAAGAATTTTTAATGAACATTGGGAAGGCAAAAATCCCTGGATTGACAGAGATGGAAGGGAAATCAAAGGATTTATTCAGGATGTAGCTAAGAGAACCGAAAGGTATAGACGGTTGGTTGAAAAATACGGAGAAGGAAATGATTCCATCAGAATTATCATGAATACGCCCAGAGAAATGACCGTATTTTCTTACCGTGGAGATATTGACACCTTATTGAGTCCCCTGGATTCCATTAGATATTACAAGCGATTTTTGCATGCAGGGTTCATGGCCATGGATCCATTTACCGGCCACATCAAGGCCTGGGTTGGAGGAATCAATTATAATTATTTTCAGTACGATCACGTACGACAAGGCAAGAACCAGCCCGGATCTACTTTCAAACCCATTGTTTATACATCTGCGATAGAGAATGGTTACTATCCATGTTATCAAGCCGAGGATGTTCCCAAAACCTACGTGATCCCTGGCAATAAAGAACCGTACAGACCAAAGAATGCCGAAAATAAATGGTCTGGACAAACTCTTACATTAAGAAATGGAATGGCTCAATCCAAGAATAGCATTACCGTCCACATTACTAATGAAATAGGCGCCGAATCGGTGGTGAATGCGGCTCACAGGCTTGGCATAACCGGCAATATGGAACCCGTGCTGTCTATTGGCCTTGGTACGCATGATGTGTCTGTGTATGAGCTGGTGGGAGCCTACGCGACCTTTGTGAACAGAGGAACCTGGACAAAGCCATTCTATATTTCAAGAATAGAAGATAAATATGGCAATGTACTGCAAAATTTTGTCCCTACGCGAAGAGAGGCAATCAGCGAAGAAACTGCATATTTAATGCTTCACATGTTGAAAGGAACTATTGAAGAACCTGGAGGAACCGGGAGACGACTTGATTATAAATATCATCTTCTTAATGATGGCAATGAAATTGGAGCCAAAACCGGAACCACCCAAAATTACTCTGATGGCTGGTTTATGGGTGTAACAAAGGATCTCGCCGCTGGTGCATGGGTGGGTGGAGATGATCGCAGTATCCATTTTCGCAATATTGAGTATGGACAGGGAGCCGTAATGGCCTTGCCAATCTGGGCTCTGTTTATGCAAAAGGTGTACTCCAATCAGGATTTACCATATACAAAGGGTCCTTTCCCAAGACCCACATTTCCCTTAAATGTTGAACTGGATTGCTCAAAATATGGAGCCCCTGGTCAAAGAGATTCAATTGATTTTCAAAAACCGTTAGAGGATATTCGGGATTAGATTTTTTGGATTCCACATGAAGGTAAATTTACTTAATGCCAAGGAATATGCCCTGCTTCCTCCCGACCCTGGGGTTTATGAATTTCTGAATAAAGCAAGCAAGGTTATTTATGTAGGGAAAGCTAAGAATCTGAAGAAAAGGGTTAGCAGTTATTTCACCAAATCCCTGTTTGAAAATCGGAAAACTCTGAAACTTGTCTCTGAAGCCAGGTTCATTGAATTTACTATCGTGAATTCAGAATTTGATGCACTGCTTCTTGAAAACAATTTAATAAAGCAAAATCAGCCAAAGTATAATATTCAGCTGAGAGACGACAAATCCTTTCCTTACATCCTCATCACCAACGAAAGATTTCCCAGAATATTCAGTACACGCAGAGTCATTAAAGGAAGCGGAAATTACTACGGTCCCTATTCCAGTGTTGTAGCAATGAACAATGTACTGGACCTGATTCGAAGCCTTTATACAATCAGAACCTGCAGACTGGATTTAAGTGAGAGAAATATTAAGGCAAAGAAATTTAAAGTTTGTCTGGAATATCATATTGGAAATTGCCAGGGACCGTGCGAGGGTTTGCAAATGGAAGAGAATTATGCAAAGGATATGGAGCAGGCAACAGCAATATTAAAAGGCAACATTGGATTAGTAGAAAAGCATTTTAAGGAAGAAATGAAGCGTTATGCGGTGTCTCTGGAATTTGAAAAAGCCCAGATGTTAAAAGAGAAATTATCACTCTTGACAAAGTTCCAGTCCAAATCTTTGGTTGTTAACAGGAAAATTTCAGACGCGGATGTCTTCACCATAATTTCTGATGAGAATTATGCCTACCTCAACTATTTGCGTATTAAGAATGGCGCCATAATTTCCTCACAAACAAGGGAAGTTAAAATTCCACTGGATGAAAATGAATCGGACATTCTAACTTCTTTGGTTTTTGATATTCAAAAGACATTTAGTTATCCTTCAACCACAATTATTTCCAATAGACCACTGACTGTTCTGCCAGACGCATATAAAAACTTCGTTCCGCTGCGCGGGGATAAAAGAAAGTTGGTTGAACTTTCTTTGAAGAATGCATTTCAATACAAGCGGGAAAGACAAAGGCAATATGAGAAAGAGTCAAAAGATCCAGAAACCCTTATTAGACTGATGAATGATTTGAGGCTAAGTGAGGTACCAAAACACATTGAGTGTTTTGACAATTCTAATTTCCAGGGAACTACTCCCGTTGCAGCTATGGTTTGTTTCAGGGAAGGTAAACCATCAAAAAAGGAGTACAGACATTTCAACATCAAAACTGTCCAGGGACCTGATGATTTTGCCAGCATGAGGGAGGTAGTTACACGGAGATACAGGAAAGTTAAGAATACAGGTGAAACATTTCCAAACCTGATAATAATTGACGGCGGCAAAGGCCAATTAAATGCAGCCTTCGAAGCCTTACGAGATTTAGGTCTTGATAGTAATATCCATTTAATTGGAATAGCCAAAAGGCTGGAAGAAATATATACAATAGGCGATCAGTTTCCTTTACATTTAAGTAAGTCCTCGGGTTCCCTGAAGCTGATTCAGCAAATAAGAGATGAAACCCATAGGTTCGCCATCACTTTTCACAGAAGTAAGCGGAGTAAACAATTAACTCGATCAGAGTTAGAAAATATCGAAGGAATTGGACCACAAACCATTTCAATCTTACTTCATAGATTTAAGTCTATAAAAAAACTAAATGAGGCTGCTCCATTAGAAATCGAGAAAGCGGTTGGCAAAGCCAGGGCTCAAAGAATTCTTGAGTATTATCAAAAAAAAAGGAAGAGTAAATCTTCCCTGAAATCAAGAATTTCTAAATATTCTTAATACTCCCAAAGATTGTGCTCACGCTCCATTAACTCGAGCTCCAGCCATTGGGAAGCCATAATATGTTCTTTTGGGTACCTGGAATAAACATCTGAGATATATTGATCCCTTGGGTTGTCCACTTTGATAACCCTGGCGCTGAACAATCGCAATTCGAAAGCATCAGACAGGTTTCTATGTTCCGCACTGTTCTGACGATTAAACCAGATGGCTTCTTCCGGCATACTCTTAAAAAGCCTTACTAAATCTGAGTATTTAAAGGTGCCGACATCCTTGTTTATACCTGTTTCATACCTGTCACCAGGAATCGTAATGGTGATAGCCATAATATCAAAGTACAATGTAGATCTTCTCTTATCAAATATCTGGTCTTCACAAAGAGTCATTAAGGTTACCTCGTTAGGAAGGAATTCCGTAGAAACTGCAACTACTTCCTCTTCAACTGCTCCTTCCCCTTCGCCTGTATCACCCCAGCCGCCACCGGCATCATCACCCCAGCCGCCGCCAGTATCACCTCCAAAAATATCATCTTCTTCATCGTCAATTCCCGGCAATTTCATATTCTCATTAAATTCCTCCAAAGTCATCATGGTTTTCAGAGAATCATTCTTATATGGCTGCAATGTGCCCGCTTTAACTGCTTCAATAATAATTTTGGTTATCTCATTATTAAAGGCAAAAAATGCCTGATTTTGCTTTTCTTTCAAATCCATTCTACGCCACACTCTTTTCTTGTAAAACTGTTCGTACTTTGGAATTTGTTTTACCGAATTTGGATCGTATTCGGAAACAGTTTCCTGCGAATAAGCTGCAGGCGTAACCAGGATCATAATTAGTACCCAACCTAAAATCAACTTCACATTCTTCATAATTAGTTAATATTTATGGTGAAAATATTACTCAATCCGGCAAGTGATACATCTTCTACTTTATTTTGGAAATTCTGCCTTTGAAGCCTCTTTACTTCAATAACAATTCTCATTCCGGGTTGCACTCTTGACAGAATTGTTTGTGGCATTGCAAATTGTTCAGCGCGAACTCTTTCACTATGAACTGCTCTTGCGCCGGCTGCAAGGGTTATTTCCCATTCAGAAACTCTGTATCTCGCATCTTTAGGCAATTGAGCCAGAAAAGTCTCATCAGGAACCGCTCTGATATTAATTTGTCTTGGACCTGGGGCTGAAACACCGGTCTTGAGATTGATAGGGCGTCCTCTTTCAGAAATCTCGAGAATTGGCTTTGGAATTGGTCTGACACCAAAATCCTGACTTCCAATTAAGTTGCCATCGCTTCTTACTGTCAGGGTTACTTTTCTTGCCGTTGGAATAACGGTTACAATGCCCTTTTGCGCGCCTTTCACATTTTCCGCTCCTGTTGTAGAGAATGAAGGATTGTAAGCCGATCCTAAAGCCGGAACTTGCACATTCAGTTCATTTCCGCAATTCAGGTATAACGAAGAAATTGATGCCGATTGAATTTGAATTACAGGCTTTGCCACTATGTATTCATGTTCAACATCGTAGGTAGAGTCGCTTAATGTAATAGTTGCTTTGAAAGTCTTCTTTGCATATCCATCTTTATCATAAGCTCCGGGCGTTGCAACAAATGAAATTCTTCCACGGCCGTCAACCACTTCAAGTTCCTTTCCTTCGAAGGTCATTTCAGGATCAACTGCTGATGAGGAGGCTGCTATGAAAAGGTCACCATCAAACTTTGCACCGGCTGCAACTATGTTGGAAACAGGAAGAACCATTGGTCGTATTTGGTCAAAGCTTACATCCTTGGCTCCTACTTCTTCTGCAATTTTATCTAATGCCAGCTGCTCATAACTCAGAACCTCGGTTTCCATCTGACTGATGGTTGCCATTCCGGCAGCAGTTGGAGTATTCTCAAAATAGTATTCTGAGAAATTCTTATCCTTTTGGTCGGGATCATTTTTGGCTAAATCAATTTCCTTTGCATCCCTGGCTAATGGAAGAAATGATTCTCCCGTAACGGATCCCAAGTCTGTAGAATATTTATTAAGCCGGTCTTTTAATTCTTTACCCTTCCCCCCGTGAATCATCCAGGTACCTACCTTGTCATAATCCTTGGAACCTATAAGGTTCCCATTATCATCGTAACCTCCGGTAATTCGTGCCATTTCATCCCTATACTCCTGCAAATCACTGAGCAATGCCGCTGTCATTTGACGCACCTGTTTCGCTTTTTCCAAAGCCTTGACATCACCCTCCCGGTCACCCTTCTTCTTGACCTCTGCTTCAATCCTTCCAATGGTCTTGTTGTTTTTCCCAACATTTTCAGCTACTGACTTTTGAAGCGTCTGGTCGATAAAGATAAATTTCTCAAGCACCGAGTTACTAATCTGGAGCGCCAATAAAGCCGTTAGCACCAGATACATCATCCCAATCATCTTTTGTCTAGGAGTTTCTTTGCCACCTGCCATAATTAATTCATTTTAATTTGCCTGAAATAAAAAAATAATTTCTCGATAATCCGCTTATCCCTGAGCTTTAGGTGCGGCGCTGGATTGCCCGCCACCACTTCGCATCGCGGTAAGCATATTGCCATAAATGTTATTAAGAGAAGTCAGGTTTGAGGTCAATTTTTGCATTTCTTCAGAAAACCTCTCTGATCCTTTACCTGCTTTTTCCATACTTTCCATAACCGCAGCTACGTTAGAATAGAATTTATTCATAGCCTTAATATGGCTATTCGCATCATTCAATTCCATTTCATAGACTGCGTTTAGTGCTCCCAGGTTTTTCGTAATATTTTGAACCTGGCTATGATACTCTTTCGCATCCTGAGAGGCATTTGCCATTTGAGACATTGCGCTGGCGGTTGTTGCATAAGACTTGCTCATATCAACCAATGCTTTGGATGCATTACCCACATTCTTGGAATATTCTTCAGTAGCAACGGCGGCATTAGAAAGTGAAGCCATTTGACCAACATTTTTGGAGAGATTGGACATTCCCTTTCCCAAACTGTCGATCAACTCTGGCCCTATCTTGGCACTTTCCAGCATGTGATCAAGTTTCTTGGTTACGGAATCTCCGCTATCTTTCTTGTTGGCAATTCTGGGGGCCCCGGCACCACCCTGATAATCCTCAGCTAATTCGGGATATACTTTTGTCCAGTCAAGCTCAGAGTGCTTGGGCTCAAAAGCACTTAAGAAGAAGATAATTGCTTCCGTGGTTAAGCCAATACCCAACATAGCAGCAGCGCCTGGTAAGTGCAATATTTTAAACATAGCACCAACAATAACTACCGCCGCCCCGATACCATAGACCTTGGGCATAATGGTTACAAAAAGAAGCTCAACGAAACCGCCTTTTTTACTACTCATGTTGTTTAAAGTTTAGATTGATTAAGACTTAAAAGTATTATGTGTTTACAAGTTATAAAAATTATTGAAATTCTCTACCCGAAGAACGACCTAAATGGGTCATTGCACATCTAAATCCTATGTATGCCCGTGTTGAATCTTTATATTCAAAGGTTCTGGTACCAGTTTCAAGGAAAAATGCAACATCCTTCCATGATCCGCCTCTAATTACCTTTTTAGGTTCATTTACATCAAAATAGGTTGGATTCAGGTCCCATACCAGGGGAACTGAGGCCGGATTGAAGGCATCTTCAGCCCATTCGGACACATTACCTGCCATATCATATAATCCATAATCATTTGCAAAGTAAGACATAACAGGAGAGGTATAAGCAAATCCATCATCATAATAATTTCCTCTTCCAGGTTTGAAATTGGCTAGCATGCATCCTTTGGAATTCCTTATGTAGGGATTACCCCAAGGGTATTTTGCCATATCCCGTCCTCCCCTTGCAGCATACTCCCATTCAGCCTCTGAAGGGAGACGAAAATTAGGCATCGGGAAATCCCCGACACTTTGTCTGTAGTCATTTAAATACTGGGTTCTCCAGTTGCAGAAGTATTTTGCTGCCTCCCAGTCTACCCCGGAAACCGGGTATTCATCAAATGCAGGATGCCAATAGTAATAAGCCATCATAGGATCACCCATATGATGCGTGAAATCCTTTACCCAAACTGTGGTGTCCGGGTACAACTCACGCATGACGAAATCTTCGCCGAGCACACTTAGTGAATCTTCAATTATTTCATTCATGAATTGGCGATACTCATTATTGGTGATTTCAGTATCGTCCATGTAGAAGCTGCCTATTGTTATTTGCTTGTTGAAGTTAATCTGTGAATGAGCAACGTCTTCATCAGCCTGCCCCATATGAAAAGTTCCTGCGGGAATTGGTACCATACCGAAAGGTATTGTCATTACCCAACCTTCCCGATCCGGAACACCTACCAACTCCCCACGGTCACCTCTTCCTCCACCTCCAATTCCCAGAAGACCACATCCGGTTATCCAGGAAAGACAACCAATGACTGCCAGAAAGTATAAGGTTTTTCTTATACTGAAATGATTCTCCATAGCGCTTTCAGAATTAAACTTGGTACACAATTAACTCCAAGTTAACTTATTTTATTGCCTAAAATAAAACCAAAATATTAATTCCTTGATGAATTAATGGGAAAATTTTTAGAAGCAATTATAATTAATTTTAACTAGTAAAGAATTTTTACTTCTCCAAATTGTACAAATTTGACTTAAAAAGCAAAATATTAAGTTATTCTTATTAATTGAATCTGGGGGTTTTTATGGCCTTTCTGGGCTCATTTGAGAAGGGTAAAAGATATGAAACCATCAACTCATGTGAAGTAGGCTGTTTGGCCTCGCGGTCTTTGATTATTAAGTCGATGGAATAGCCTACCTTCAGAGCCCTATCCTTCAGAAAACTATATCCCAGCAATAATATTGCAGCTTCCGATTGCCTGAAGGCACCTCCAACCCACATTTTCTGGTTAAATGTACCCACCAGCCCCAAATCGAATGAATAGGAGTTAAGGTCTGTTTTCACCAGGACGGATGGAGTGAGGGTGAAATTGTAGCCCGCTTTGGAAATATAACCGGCGGTTATTGTGAGATTTGGTTCTAACGGACTTGTTTGCCCGGCAACACCGAAATCAAATTGGGATTGGAGCAGGTGATTTAATGCTACTCCAAGGTAGTATTTTGGTGCACTATACCAAATGCCAGCGGCCAAATCAGGTTTAACTTGTGAAGTTTTGCCGGATTTATTCACTAATAATGGATCGTCGGGCTGAACAGGTCGGAATTGATCGTAATCTATAGTTTGAGCAAAAATACCTGCCCGAATTCCGATGCTAATCGTAGCTTCTTTAATTGGGTAATGAAATGCGTAGGTTGCCAAAGCTTTAAAATTGTTCTGTGGGCCGAGGTTATCATTGGACAGTTCTACGCCGGCTCCGCCCCGAAGTTTCCGGATTGGTAAACTGAAGTTCAATACTTCAGTGTTTGGGTTTCCTCCATTTCCGTCAAAGGATGTACTAAAACCCAACCATTGAGTTCTGTGAACCGCGGTAATTCTTGCCACTCCTTCAATTCCTGCGTAAGCCGGATTATAGTGAAGCGAGTTAAACATG